>JACLAD010009747.1_pt1 | contig 44196 bp, 40 predicted proteins | sample 8027901 | NCBI WGS metagenome assembly JACLAD01 (sample SAMN15725071, study PRJNA655200) | protist metagenome | isolation source: fluorescence activated cell sorting (FACS) single amplified genomes of... | place: Spain: Blaines Bay Microbial Observatory, Mediterranean Sea | collected 2016-07-05 | reverse complement strand
AGAGGAAGCGATTCAACTCCACAATGGAGTTCCCCAGGGCCTGAGCTCCTGTATCTTCACAGACAACCTGCAGGAAGCTGAGATCTTCACCTCGGCAGTCGGATCAGACTGCGGAATTGTCAACGTAAACATCGGTCCCAGCGGTGCAGAAATTGGCGGCGCTTTTGGGGGAGAAAAGGAGACAGGTGGAGGACGGGAATCAGGTTCTGATGCCTGGAAGCAATACATGTGTCGGAGTACGATTACGATCAATTATGGAAAGTCACTTCCCTTGGCTCAAGGGATCAAGTTCGGAGATTGATGGTATGCCCAAAGGTTTCTATCGAGTGCCAGATGTACAGTTCGATCTTCAGCAGATGCAGGAGGCCCTGCAAGAGGTAGATTCCAGGGTGGCTCGGCAGTCTCCTCTTGGTGAAAGAGACATCAACGCCATTTGCCTAACCCAGATTCCTAGTGATCCAAACTCGATCACAGGTGGGAATGTTCGCGGTCTGTTCTGGACCAAGCCTGATCACACTGGGGTTGAGGAGCAACGTGACGCTCCAATTGATGAAGAGAAGTATTCGAAGTTCGTCAAATTGTTTGAAGATACCTACTTCAAGGAGATCTACGACACCTTGATCTCCCGCTACAAGTTGGGTCGAATCCGCCTGCTTTGGAAGCTCCCCCGCACTACCCTGAGTTGGCATCGTGATCCGGAGCCCAGACTTCATATCCCAATCATTACCAATCCTGGCGCCCACATGGTGATTGAAGAGGTCAACCATCACATGCCCGCGGACGGTTCTGTTTGGATCACGAACAATACTCGCTATCACAATGCCTTCAATGGTGGAGAAGAAGACCGAGTTCATTTGGTAGCGACTGTGCTGGATTGTGATCTGAGCATCTTCGATCAAAGTTGACGATCCCAGTGTTGTTGATGAGAGTGGGTGTAGGTGCATTCGTTGACAGTTTCAAAGAAGTGAACGCTATGAAAGTTTTTCGAAGTGTTTCGCTGTGTATTGGGCTTGGATTCTTGTCTTGGGCAAGCTCCCTTTCAGCTCATGAGGCTTCGAAGATCAACGCGAATAGCCTGTTGCGAGAATACTTTCGCAACGAGACGTTGTCCTACAGCAGTCAGGTAGAAAGCCGCTGTGGACGAATTGGACTCAATGCTGGAAACGTTGATCAAATCCTGGTTGAAGAAATTGAGAAGGCTGAGCTACAACCCTTGGCTGAGGAAACAGAGACCCCACTCCCCAGAATCCTATTGGTTACTGAGGTTAGCTGCCTTTCACAGTATCTAGGCAATACAGTCTTCTACCGTACTAGCGTCTCTTTCCAGTGGGAGAATGGTAAAGATACAAGTGGTCGGTTGACTTTGGGTCCTGCGGTAAGTTCGATGGGTTTGGGTGATGAGGTGCGCAAGCCTCTCAATGGTATCCGAAAGGCTGCTCGAGAAAAGATTCGTGATCTGCTGAATGCCCAGCGTCGACAAGCCGAGTGAGGCATGGTTGTATTGACCCAACTTAAGCGTACTGGACGATCAAGACCGAGCGATCGTCAGAAAACTCCGTACTGGTGGAACCCTTGATGGCAGGACAGTTGTCAATCTTACTTGGATCAATGGATTCGATTCGGGCAAACTCTCTCTCCCAAGCGGCCACTGTCACTTCATCCGGTAGACTGAAATAGCCGTCTGTAAAGAGTTCAAGGCTCTTGATGGAAGTCTTTGGACGAGAAAAACAAAGCATTCCCTCGCCAGCCAGGCTCTTCCCATTCAATGCCGCATAACCTAGGGGAAGTTCTCCTTGGTTGGCAAAGCGATGCTGCGAAACCACTCCCTGTTTGAGAAAGCTCATCCCTTCTGCTGCTGCAGCAGGAAAATTCAGTTGGATGTGCTCTAGCAGGTCTTGCTGTTGGGTATCCGTCAATACTCCCTGCTCGAGAGCCTTATCCAGTCCGTAGTACACCACCTGACGAGTTTGATATTCCAGTTCATCACTCTTTAAGCCCTGTTCTCGCAGAAGTCGGAAGAGCGCCTGGCGAGTGAGAGTGGACACGTGGTCAATTTGTTTGCGCAAGACTATTTCTTCCTGACCATTCAGACGCACACCGCTATCCCCCAGCAGGAAAAAGAGCAACTCTTCGCCAACATCCCAGGCCAGCGCCATTGTTGTTGAAGGTGGTTTGCCCTCTGCTTGAAGTTGGCCTTCCGCAGCTTTCTGTAACAAGACTACTTCCAGTTGCTCATTGACTTGATGAAGCAGTTCTTCGTCGTGCGCCATTTGCTGAGTGGCCCAAAGGCGACCGACCGCTTCGGCGCAGGTCAATGCCGCAAAGCGTCCGCTGGTAATTCCGTCGAGCATTGTTTTGGTCGGGTCAGTTGCCCCATCAAACAAGGCATAGAGACCTGGCAGGATGAGCAATACATCCTCCCCTGGGGCTTCAAAAGATCGATACTTGGAACGGTTGAAACAGGAGATTTGCATTTCTTACCTGAAACTAAAATAGAGAGGGCTGTTGGACAGGAGCCAGTTCTTCTGGTTGCAAAGCCAAGGACAACAATGGGGCTTTGAGCAGGGGTTCTAGCTTTGGAAGTGGCCCATTCAGCCAGGTTGTGACTTCATCAGGAGGCAGGAGCAGTGGCATACGATGATGAATCTGGGCGCATTGTGAGGTGGGATGAGTAGTCAGAGTCACCAGACGATTGGTTGAATCCGTCTCTGGAAACCAGATGCCAGCCATAAACAATGGCGATTCATCTGGGGCATGAAAGCGGAATTTCTGCTTCTGACCACTCTCCAAAATCTTCCATTCATACCAACCACTGCAAGGGATTACGCAACGTCGTGATCGAAACGCCTCACGGAATGTCATCTTGGTTGCAACAGTCTCCGCCTGCGCGTTGATCAGCAGTTGCTTGCTCCACGAGGGTTGAATGCCCCATTGCAAACGGGCTTGGGTGAAGCCTTGGGACTCAGCTTGCAGCGTATCCACCTGTTGTGTGGGTCGTAGATCACGATTCTCTCTACTCTCCCACTCGACGCCAAAGCCTGCCTTGACAGCATCACTGATTTTGTTGGGCAGAATGTCGATTCGTCCACACATGATTCAAATTGCTTGTAGTTATGCCGCAATCAACTCAAAGCTGATTTGGTGGCTGCCTGCGTTAATCAGGTGTCCTTCTAGAGAGACAGAAACAGGATTTCCATTCAGTTGAACATGCTGATGAAGAGCATTGGGCATCAACCTTCCCTGGCATCCTGCAGGCAGCGTGACGCGATAATCGACTTGTTGCTCTTTCTTTTCCCAACGTGCTTCAATCCGTCCGTGACGGCAATCGTGCCACATTGAGATAGGATTGAGGTTTGGAAGAATTTGGGGGTTCAATTGAACCTCATTAAAGCCTGGCTTTTCAGCAGTCGGGCTGATTCCGGCCACCTGCTCAAATAGCCATTGGCAAACTGCCCCATACGCATAGTGGTTGTAGCTGTTCATCTCAGGAGAATAAATTGTTCCATCTGGGGCCATCGCATCCCAGCGCTCCCAAATGGTGGTGGCTCCCCGTTCCACCTGATAGAGCCAACCTGGAACCTCACGATTCAGAAAGACCTTTTCGGCAAGATCCAACAATCCAACTTTTGTCAGTGCGGGTAAGAGGGCTGGAGTGCCAATGAAACCTGTGCCAATCAGATAATTGGCGTTCTCTATCGACTTTCTGAAGTACCCCTTCGCTGATTCAAAATGAGCATCTGGTACAAGATCATAGAGAAAAGCAAGGGCGTAGGAGGTCTGGTCGTTATGGGCCAATCGTCCGGATAGACTGAAGTACTCCCGCTCAAAAGCTGTGCGGATTTCCTCAAGTTTCCCAGTTAGCTTTTCGGCAGCTTCATCTTCCCCTAGGACTTGAGCAATTTTCTTGGCCAGCTGTGTGGAAATGAAGTGGTAAAGGGTCGCTGCACAGTCATCGGCAATCGTGGGTCTCGGTTTTCGATTATCACCGCTGGGTTGGAGCCAATCGCCAAAGGTAAACCCTTCACCAAACCATTTGTTGGTAGGATGGATGATGGGTCCGTCTGAAATGTTCCAGAGATAATCAAGCCAGCGTAGCATTGCAGGGAAACACTCTTTCAGTACGGTGGCATCTCCATAGTGGAGATAGTGTTGCCAGGGAATAACGGTGATGGCATCCCCCCAACCAGTGGAGCCAGCCCAATCACTGCGATATTGCTCGGGATGGAGTCGGGTTGGGTCAGGGGTAAAATGTGGCAGTGCGCCGTTGCTGCGTTGATCATGCATCAAATCACGCAGGTATTTTCTCAGGAATTGGTTACAGTCCGCCAACCAACAGGCCGTTCCTGAAAAAACCTGAGCATCTCCCGTCCAGCCAAGGCGTTCATCTCGTTGTGGGCAATCGGTAGGGACTTCTATGAAGTTGCCACGTTGTGACCAGATGGTGTTTAGCACCAATCGTTCAACGCTTGGTTCGCTACAGGTAAAGCCTGCAGTGACCTGTGGAACAGAGCTGATCGGGATCGATTTTACTTCAAGAAACGTCACCGATTTTGGAAATACCAAACGAGCGTAGCGATAGCCCATGAAGGTAAACATCGGCGACCAGCTTTCTGGGGCACCACCCTTGAGGATGTATTCAGCAGCAGCTCTGGCTCCACGATAGTTGCGATTGTCGAAGAATCGATCTGGGCCAAGCACCTCGGAATACTCGAACTGAATCCTATCACCCGGATTCCCCTGAGCCTGAATATGTAGGTAGCCCGCTACATTCTGGCCAAAGTCCAGCACCATTCGACCGGATTCATCATCCCAATGATCAATTGGTGTGAGTGCTTCCAATTCTTTCACCGGGGCAATTTCATGGGGCACTAATTTGCTCATTTCAAAGTCCAACACTTCCACACCATGGCTGGCTGTTAGCTCGAGCCGTGCATCATAATCTTCACCGTAGTAAATCCCGCTGCGCAGAATGGGAGTATGGCCAGCTTGCCAGGTGTGATCAGTTTTCAGGACAAGACGGTCCTCACAAAAGATTTCTACAATTGCCCCAATCCGATCCCCCCAGCAATTGATGATCTCGTTTTGCTTCCACATGATCGGGGAGCGATACCAGCCATCTGCCAGCCAGATTTCAATCGTGTTCTCTCCCGGCTGTGTGAGACCTTCCAGCGAATACTCCTGGTAAGCGATCCGTTGATCATAGCAGGTCCATCCGGGGGTCAAGAGGTCCATGCCAACACGCTGCCCATTCACAAAGGCACGATAGAGTCCTAGAGCCGAGATAAAGAGTTGTGGTGCTGCTTGGCCCTCTTCCAAAAGGAACTCTTTTCTCAGAAAACATCCTCGGGTACCTTGGCCCTTATCGCAGGAGGGACTGATCATTTGGGCGTGCCAATTGTGATGTGACTGAAGATTAGTATCACTCATCTAATATTCTCTAAGCTATTGAAATTATATTATTAAAAATATTATTTTTCTGAAAAAAGCTGAGTGGATCAAGTCAAGGCGTCTGAATCAGCAATCTCTGCTCCCAGAGTTCGTCGTAGTACGGCAGCGCCTCTTGCTCCAACTCAAGATATCGCGCCGTCAACTTCTCTCCAAGTGGGCTGGGTGGACCGAATCCCTGGCTGGCCTGAACGTTTTTGTACCAATAGGGGGCCCAGGGACCGTCGTATGGCTTTTCCCCAGGCTCCCAGCTCAACATCGCATCGTAGTCCGGTAATCCAAGGGCCGTACAGATTTGAGGAAAGGCCAAATCAGGATTTGCCAGCATTTCGTCACTGTCGACAATAATTTTGTTTCCTGGAAAGTCACCGAGTAACTTCCATTGTTCAACCTGTTCCACGATACCAATATCAGCCAACTGTGCTTGGGGCCAGACTTTGGCAAAAGATCGAATGACCTTGCGTGGATGACGAACCCAAAAAATATGGATGGCATCCTTGGCCCACTCCCAGGGCATCTGCACCATGTGGTGTGCCATGTTCTTCAGATACAGTTCTCTGGAGCCTTGTTGACAAAATTGCTCAATTTTCGCGATGCAATCTGTTGGAGTGTTGGGAAGTTGCGCTAGAATTTCGGCTCGGCCAGGGTGGTCCAGTCCAGTCCGATGGAGATATGGTCCGTAGAAGGGTTCATCGATCACCACACAGCCCGGTCGTTGAGCAAAGCTGTACATCAGCGCTGTGCTGATATTACGTGGACCGGAGACAGCATGGATCAAACGGGTCTGTGTCATCTGATGGGAGTCAGTAAGTGGTCAGACTTCACTTCCCCCAATTCAAGGCTACTGGATTCAGAGGTCTCAAGATCTCCAACAAGCCAGCTTTTGTTTGTGGATGCAATGCTGGGATCGGATGTCGGCAGAAAGCAGATTGAATGACTCCACCTTCCTCCATCACTACCTTAGTCGCCCGGAAGCCGCACTGACGATTCTCGAAGTTGATGGCAGGGAGCACTCTTGCGTAGGCGGAGGCTGCCTGATCCGCTTTCCCAGCAAGGAAGTGCTCAATCACGGGCTTGATCTGATCCGGAATCATGGCGGAGGTCATTGAGCCGGTAGCACCAGCTTGGAGATCAGCCATCAGGGTAATGGCCTCTTCTCCGTCAAAGGGACCTTCAATCGCATCTCCCCCTTGTTCAATCAGTGCGCGCAATTTGTTGGCGGCCTGGGGACACTCAATCTTGAAGAGCTTGACCATCTCAATCTCTCGAGCCATCCGAACGAGGAGAGGAACCGAAAGTTCAACCCCAGACAGTGGAGCGTCCTGAATCATGATTGGGATTCCCACTTCACCGACTTGAGCAAACTGCTCAAAGGTTTGATCGGGGGTTCCCTTGAGGAGGGCTCCGTGATAGGGAGGCATCATCATCACCATCGCTGCACCCAATTCCTTACTGAATCGCGCCCGCTGCAGCACAATGTGGGTGGCATAATGGCTAATGGTAACAATGACGGGAACTCTCCCTGCGACATGTTCTAGGCTGAGTCGGCTCAAGGCTTCTCGTTCTGCATCTGTGATCAGAAACTGTTCCGAGAAGTTTGCCAGGATACAGATGCCATCGACACCTTGATCAATCATACAATCCAGCACACGCTTCATTCCTTCGTAATCTACTTCTCCATTGGGATGAAAAGGAGTGGGGGCGACAGGCCAGATACCAGAATACTTGCTCATTTATGAACCTCAGTAGAATAGTGTTGAAGGGAAACAGTGGGTTTTGAAATGACTTATAATGGAAAAGAAACCAGGAGGCTAGTCTTTCATTTGCTGGAAGAACTTCCTGCAGTCACCAGTTAACAGAATCAATCTCTAGAGGAGAATGGCGCAACTCAAAGTGGTTTATCAAGGGAAAGGAGCCAACCTTGTTGGCAAGGCTTGGCGTTATGGAGCAATGGGCGGAACCTGGGAAGAAGGACCTGCGGAGGGCCAGGTGATCGTCTCACTCCAGGTACAAGATCGTAATTACCAACCGTTGATTTCTTCTCTACGCGATGATCCAAATGTGGTTGAGATTCTGGATAGTCCACCAAAGTCTGCAGAGTCTTCATGAGCTAGTACAATAGCTTCCTCAAGGCTTCAAGTAGGCACTGACCATCCGCTGGAGTGTTGTAGCCCTGGATCGAGATTCGGGCAATACAATGCTCCTTCCAGCGGAAGACAGGGATCTCGATTCGAAATTCATCGTAGAGCCGGTTCTTGATGTTTATCACATCACATTCTGGCAAAGGCAGAGAAACCATCTGCATGCCAGCCCTTAGTTCGGGCTCTACTAGGGGATTCAAGCCAGTGATGCCAGACCACTCCTCAGCAATTTGCCAAACCAATTGGTGACAGGCTTGTTTGACCTCGGCCCAGTGGTGCTTTTCCAAGAAATCGATTGCTGCTGGAATTGCTAACAGGGGAGCCAAGTCCCGAGTTCCTTGGAATTCAAGTGAATCAATGAAACGGGAATTCCCCAGAGCACCCTCTCCTTCGGCATCTGGGTTCCAACCGTGACTAACGACCAATGGTTCGATCAGATGTTGCACACGAGGTTGGACATGCAGAAAGGCAGATCCCTTCGGAGTAAGCATCCACTTGTGACAGTTGCCGGAGTAGAAGTCAGCATCCAGTGCGTCTAAACTTAGCGGGATGTGACCCGGAGCATGAGCACCGTCGATGACCGTCCAAATACCTTGATCCTTCGCTCGCTGAATCAACTCTTCAATTGGAAAGGTAAGGGCAGTGGCGGAGGTCAAATGGCTGAGAAAGAGAACCTTGGTTCGAGGTGTGACCTTTGACCAGATAGCCTCCGTAAATTCGGTGGCAGAAGCCAGCGGGAGAGGAACTTCGACATGAATATACTTGACGCCTGTCTTGCGAGCAATGAAGGTCCAAGTTTTTTCAAGCGCACCATATTCGTGGTCTGTCGTTAGGAGTTCATCCCCTTCGTTCAGAGGTAGTGAACGAGCCACGATGTTCAGCCCTGTGGTGGCGTTGGTCACGCCTACCAGGTTGTTCGGATGTGACCCAACAAAATCTCCAAGGCGTTCCCGTACATTTCGAATTAACTTTAAGCTTCTTCTGTGCTGGTCCATGAACTCAACCGGCTGCTTTTCGAGCTCCAGTTGCCAGTACTGATAGTCTTTAAAAATGGGACGTGGACAGGCCCCAAAAGATCCATGGTTCAGAAAGACGACATCGTCTCTCAACAGGAAGTGTTCGCGTAGGCCAAGAGCCATAAAGTCTTTTGTGTTTAGGTGTAAAGGTGGCAGGCAGTCCAATGACCGGGCTTGGCTTCTGCAAACAGAGGAGCCTTGGTGGAACAATCAATTTTTTTGGTTTCGAAAACCTCTTGCTTACGGGGACAACGCGTGCAGAAGGCACAGCCTTTGGGAGGATTTTCCGGGCTGGGGACTTCTCCTTCGAGCAGTACTCGGTTGGCTTCGCGTTCACGTTCTTTTTCAGGATCAGGAATGGGAATCGCAGCAAGCAAAGACTGAGTATAAGGATGCAGTGGATCTTCGTAGATCGTGTTACTGTCTGTCAATTCCATCACCTTCCCCAGGTACATCACCGCCATTCGATCACTGATGTGCCGAACCACTGCTAGATCATGCGCAATGAAGAGATAAGTCAGTTTCAGTTGTTGCTGCAGGTTGCGCATCAGGTTGATGATCTGGGCCTGAATTGAAACGTCCAAGGCGGAGATTGGTTCATCGGCCACAATGAAATCAGGTTGTGCCGCAAGAGCCCGAGCGATTCCAATCCGTTGCCGTTGTCCACCGGAGAACTCGTGTGGATATCGATCCGCAAACTCCCAGGCCAGACCGACCATCTCCAGGATTTTCTCAACTTCAGCACGGATCTCAGAGCGGGGATGCAATTGATGGATATACATTGGTTCGCCAATGATGTCGGCGATTTTCATCCTCGGATTCAGCGAGGCATAAGGATCTTGATAAATCATCTGAAAGCGATTGCGCATCTTGCGTAAGGCCTTGCCTTCTAACTGCACCAAATTCGTTCCACGATAGTGAACAGTGCCCGCCGTGGGCTTATAGAGTTGCAGGATACTGCGACCTAAGGTGCTTTTGCCACACCCGCTCTCACCGACAAGTCCGAGTGTCTCCCCTTCAAAAACCTCCAGACTCACATTGTCGACCGCTTTGACCACTCGTTGAGGTCCCTTGAGGAATCCCGAAGTTTGACCAAAGTGCATCGATAAGTTTTTCACTTGGACGAGTGGTTCAGTCATGGTTCACAACTTCCCTGCATGATGACACCAGACCTCGTGAGTGGTCGAGATCGATTGCTTCTCAGGAGGAGTTTGGCAATGTTCTGTTTGGTACGAACAGCGCTCGAGAAAAGGACAGGAAGTGGGGTAGTTAATCAGATTGGGAGGAAGTCCTTCAATCGCTTCAAGAGGTTTTTCGGAGCGAGTATCCAGCCTAGGCAAAGAATTCAGGAGCCCTCTGCTGTAAGGATGCTGCGGCGTTTTGAAGAGTTGGTCAACGGGAGCAAACTCCACAATTTTTCCTGCATACATCACAGCTACCCGATCTGCCAGACCAGCAACAATGCCCAGATCATGTGTGATCCAGATCACGGACATCCCAATCTCTCGACGCAGTTTTTTGACAAGATCAATAATCTGAGCCTGAATGGTCACGTCCAACGCGGTTGTTGGTTCATCGGCAATCAAAACAGATGGCTCACAAGCGAGTCCCGCTGCAATCATGATTCGTTGTCGCATACCCCCGGAAAATTGGTGGGGGTAGTGGCGATAACGTTTTTCTGCCTCCGGAATGCCTACCAGTTCCAATAGTTCAATCGCTCTACTTTTGGCGACCTTTTCAGAAATTCCCTGATGTTCAATGATCGATTCTTGGATTTGATCGCCGACGCGCAAGACAGGATTCAGGGAAGTCATCGGATCCTGGAAAACCATAGCAATTCGATTTCCCCGCAGCTCTCGCATCTCTGCATCACTCACCTGGAGGAGGTCGCGACCTTCAAAGTGAACCCTCCCTTGGACTTCGCAATCACGAGTTGGGATCAGGCGCAGCAGCGATAGTACTCCGACACTCTTGCCCGAACCACTTTCGCCAACGATCGCTAAAATCTCCTGTTTGCCCAGGCTGTAACTGATTCCATTGACAGCCTGCACAATCCCATCTGGGGTGGGGAAGTGAACGTGGAGATCTTCGACTTCTAACAGGGCCTCATCCATATTCACACCCGAATCTTTTGTTTGGGGTCCAGCGCATCTCGTAAGCCGTCTCCCAGAAAGGAAAAGCCCAGCATGGTTAGCGCAATGGCTAAGGTGGGCAATAATGCGAGATGCCAATAGACCCGAACATAGGCATTGCTGGCCCCAACCATTTTCCCCCAGCTCGCAATTGGATCGTTGACGCCCAGTCCTAAAAAGCTCAGTCCAGCTTCCGCAAAAATCGCCGTTGGGATGCCCAAGCTAACGGCAATCAAGATCGGGCTCATGGCGTTGGGTAGTAGATGTCGGAAGAGGATGCGCCATTCAGAAGCACCAATGCCTCGGGCAGCAGTACAGTATTCTTGTTCACGTAACGTTAAGATCTGGGCGCGGGTGATGCGGGCAATGACAATCCAACTGGTGATGCTCAGGGCTACGATGATGGTCAGCATCCCACCACCTAGGACGGAAATGATCAGGATGGTGAAGAGCAAGGCTGGAAAGGCAGTCATGATGTCAATGATTCTTGAAATCACAAAGTCGAAGGCTCCCCCAAAATATCCTGCCAGGGCTCCAATCGGTAGCCCGATGGCCAGTGCGATCAACTGCACGGAGAGACTGACCATCATTGAAGTGCGTGCCCCGTAAATCAGACGACTCAGATAGTCACGACCGACCTCATCGGTACCAAGTGGATGCTCTGGGTGATCAAAAGGCATCAGCAACACCCGATCAAAGTAGACTCGGTCGTATGCAAAGGGGGAGAGCAGATCTGCAAAAACTGCCAAGAACAGAATAAATCCCACCAGAAACAAGCCAAGCAAGGCTAATCTATTCTGGGAAAAACGCCGGATGGCATCCTTCAGAAAGCTGCGTCTGGTTGGTGTGGAGTTACTCAAGAGTGGACTTAGGAAAGCGATTTGGCGCCCAGACGAACTCGTGGGTCGATCATGGTGTAGGCGATGTCCGTCAGCAGATAAAGAATTCCCCAAAGAAAAGCAATGAGGAGGAAGGTGGCCATGATCATTGGATAGTCCCTGTTCAGCGTACTTGTGACAAAGTACTTACCGAGACCGTTGATGCGGAAGGTCGATTCAATGAAGATACTTCCTGTGATCAGGTTGGGGATCTCAGTTCCAAGAGCAGTGACCATTGGGATCTGGGCGTTGCGGAAGACGTGCTTGCGCATCACTTTGACCTCGGAGAGTCCTTTGGCCCTGGCTGTGCGGACATAATCTTCACCCATCACTTCGACTATGCTTGCCCGGGTATAACGGGCCACGATAGCCATCGGTGCAATCGCATAGGCAACTACGGGTAGGATCCAATCCGTACAGAAATACTTGTCGATCAAACATTGACCAGAAGAACCCCAGCCCCCCATGGGAAGCCAGTTAAGGGAGACAGCAAAGACCAGAATTAGCCACATCGCCACAACAAAATTGGGCACAGTGACTCCTAGGCTGGAAACAAAGGTGACTAGCGTGTCGATCCATGAGTTCTGGTGGTAGGCGGCGTAAACCCCAGCTAGTATCCCAAAGCCAAAGGCAACAACAATCGTTGTAAGCCCCACCTGAACCGTAATGGCCCAGGACTTACTGATCAACTTGGCGACAGTCGTATGAGGGCGTTGGTAGGGAATACCGAAATCGAAGCGAACCGCATGGCTCATGTAATTGATGTACTGCTTCCAAACGGGCTGATCTAAGCCGTACTTCTTGAGAATATTGGCCTTTGCGGCCGGCGGGAGGCGGCCCTTTCGTTCATCGAATGGACCGCCCGGAACGGAGTGCATCAGGGAAAAGACGATTACGGACACAGCAAGAAGAATCATCATCAGCGCAAGAATTCTCCCACAAATGTAACCTAGCATATCGTCTTAACCCCAATCAGGTTTGAGTCTGGATTTCCGTTTACTTCGCATTCGTGATGTAAACGTTACCCCAGTACCAATCGTTACCCCAGTGCTTCCCAGAAATTCCATTGGAATCTGGCACTCGGAAACTGTCTCCCTGGACATATGGCTTGAAGAGGTCTCCCTGCCAGCGATGGGCAATAAAGACTCCACCAACATCGTCAACCAGAATCTTTTGGGCGTCACGGAACATCTGCTCCCGCTTCTTGTCATCTCCCACCAGGTTACTGGCTTCAGCCACCATGCTGTCGAACTTGTCGTTTGTCCAGGAGTGTCGTCCTGAAGAAACCCAGATTCCTAACAAGTTTGAAGGATCCAGAAAGTCCATTCCATAGGAAACGGCACCCAGAGTCAGCTGGGTTGGTTTGGCGTTGAGGGCATCCATGTAGACCTTTCCGTCCTTGTTGGAAACCTCAATCTTGATGTTCAGACACTGTGCAATCGAAGCGGCAGAGGCCTGATAGACAGCGCTCATCGCCGGACCCTCTCCACGAAGCCACATCTCCTGAGCTGGGAATCCTTTCCCATCAGGATAGCCTGCATCAGCCAGGTGTTTCTTGGCCTTCGGGCAGTCGAAGGTCTGGTATTGTTTCAACTCACCCTTGGTATCAGAAGCAGGGTAACCCGGCATCAACATGGAATGCGCAGGCATCGCTTTGATCTCACCATAGACGTTTTTGACGATGGCATCACGATCCAAGGCGTAGGCGAAGGCTTTGCGAACATTCAGATCATTGAAGGGGGCCGTGTAGGTATCGAAGAGCAGATAATCCGTACGGAAATCTCCAAAGTGACGGAGATAGTTATCCTTCAGTCCAGGATCACTCTCAATCACCTTGAAATCTGCTGGGGTCAGATACTCATAAGGGACCGTATCAACCTCACCTTGTTGGAAAGCAGTGAAGAAGGTCGCTGGAGACATATAGATGCCTTCGATCCTCTGTAAACGAGCTGGACGATACCCTTTGTAATTTGGGTTGGCTTCTACAACGATTCGGTTACCTGGATCAAACTCTGTCAGCACGTAAGGTCCTGCAGAGACAGAGGTGTCTGGATCGTTGTTGTAATAGGGTCCGTGTGCTTCCAGGGCCTTCTTGGAAAGTAGGAAGGCGAACTTCATCACACCGGGCAGTGGTGGGAAGACTCCCTCGGTTTCTACTTCCAGTGTTAGGTCATCAACGGCTCGAATACCCAGCGCTGAGGTGGGCATTTCCCCGGCAACAACCTTACTCCAGTTCTTAATGCCACCAGCTCCAATAAACGAATAGAACCAGGTGAAGTCCCAGGCACTGGAGGGATCTGCTGAGTAGCGGAAGGTTGCTTCATAATCCGCAGCAGTTAGTGGAGTACCGTCACTCCATTGAAGACCTTTGCTGAGTTTGAAAGTCCAGACTTTCCCACTTGCATCGACAGACCAGCTCTCTGCAGCAGCAGGAATGACATTGAAGTCCTTGTCCAAATCAATCAGCGTATCTTGAAAGAGGTCAGAGATGCATGCATATCGCTGATAAACCGCTACAGCAAAATCAAAAGTCACTTCATTGCGAGTGTTGTCGCAGGGTACACGGAGTATCTGCTGGTCTGCAGGTGCAGCATCCTTGGGCAGACCATGCCCACCTGCCAGAACAGCGGAGGGCGTTAGGCAGAGGGCCGAGAGTAGGGTGGTCCCGCCAACAATTTTCTTACCGTACTTGAAAAAACGACGCCAACCTGACGTCCGCTTGGACTCATACAACTTCATAAAGTTCCTTCTCTTTCATAGTTTGAGAAATCTAACCACGTACGAGGGGCACTTAATAAAGGAAGTGTGGGTTGAAAAGCAATCTTTTTTTGTGAGACGCAAGTTGTCTGACAATGTAGATTTGAAGAACTTGAATCAAAAATAAAGGTTGACGCCCTATATCATATACGATAATTGATGTCGAACATTCCAAATGGGTGAAGTGTTGGAAGCGATTTTAATAATGGAATAGAAGTAGACAAATATTTGAATTTATCTAGAGGAATCAGAGAATGGGCGAAAAAAAGAACATCATATTCTTTGGAATTGATTCATTGCGTTCAGACCATCTTGGTTGTAATGGCTACGCTCGCAATACCTCTCCTCACATCGATCAGATAGCCCGTGAGGGGGTATGTTTTAAGAACTATTTTAGTCCGAACATCCCAACAACCCCTGGATATGCCTCCATGCTGACAGGGTTTGATGTGATCAATACGCAGGTGGTCGCGCTGAGGCACAAGGGCCAGCTTAGGGAGGAAATCCAGACCCTGCCTGAAATACTCAGAGACCAAGGCTATTATACCAGCTGTGTTGGATTTACAGGGAATCCAAGCTCAAGGGGCTTTGATGAATATCTAGACTATCCCGCGTGGGGGAGCTGGGACGAAGGACGTCTGCACAAAGCAGAAAAATTAAACGATGTTGCAATTCCACGACTAAAGGAACTTCTAAAGGGAGAACAACCATTTCTGCTTTTCTTGAGACATATGGACCCACATGCTCCCTATTTGCCTCCTGCTCCGTTTGAAAGATTATTTTATCAAGGGGACGAGTTTATGGAGGGCAATAATTCCATGGAACCGATTTTCAATTTCAAACCATTTTGTGATTTTCATAAGAGCTGGATGCCACCTGATATAACCGATAAAGACTACGTAGTGGCACAGTATGATGGTGAAATCGCCTACATGGATGCTTGTATTCAAAACATGATACAGGTCTTAAAATCTTTGGGAGTTTACGACGAAACCCTAATCGTCTTGAACTCAGATCATGGTGAAACCTTGTATGAGCACGACTGCTATTTCGATCATCATGGTTTGTATGAATCTAATCTAAAAGTCCCTTTGATCATGAGGTTGCCATCCAAATTGCCTAAAGGGAGAGAAATTAAATCGTTTACAAGCCATGTTGATATTGTACCTACCCTGCTAGATATTCTCGGAATTGAAACAGGTACGAGATACGATGGAAGAAGCTTAATGCAACAAGTGAATTCACATGATGATGAACTTGAGCAAGAGTTCTATATCACAGAGTGTACTTGGATGCGGAAGCATGGATGGAGAACACCAGAATGGAAGTTAATTATTGCTCTTGAGCCAGATTTCCACTTCAAGCCTGAAGTGGAACTTTATAATCTGAAAGATGACCCCAATGAGCTAAAGAATTTGGCAGAATTACGCTCCGACATGGTCGAAACTTTAAAGAAAAAGATGGAAGACTGGTTAGCTAAGAGAAAGGAAGAGACTGGATTGGAATCACCAATTTATGAGCAAGGAGATTGGCATGGAATTCAGGGGCATGGGGCATTCAAGTCCTCACAAGAAGCATATGATAGCTTATATATCGGTGATGCCAATACAGCAAAAAGATTACAGGAGAAATCAAGATGACATAGTTCACCATTAATATAAATTCTTAAGAAAGGAGGTTAAAAATTTAAATCAGTTCAGACAATTAGATTTTTTAACTAATTTTTTGAGGTTCAAATGAAACTAGCTGCACTTTTAGCAACAGCTTCACTTTTTCTTGGAACAGCCGTCTCTGCGGCAGAATACAAAGAAGCACCTTCCTTAAAAGAAATGGTTTCCAAAGGAGAAATTCCTCCCATCGAACAGAGGCTCCCTAAAACACCATTTGTAGTCGAAAAAGGCGTAATTTCACACGCTGATGAACTCCCAAACTGGCAACCCGGTAAGTATGGTGGAACGATGAGATTTGGCCATACTAATCCAGGTTGGAATCCTGATGTCTTTATCATGCTAAATGAGCATGTACTGATGGCACCTGGAATAAGTATTAAAAATGTTCGTGGAAATGTTTTCAAGGATTTCAAGATAGAAAATGACAACAGAAAGTTCACTTTTTATCTTCGTGAGGGCCTAAAGTGGTCTGATGGCAATCCTGTAACCACAGAAGATGTTCGATTTGTTTTCGAGGATATATACGGTAATGAGAAGTTAACATCAGCTTATCCTTCTAAATTCAAATCTGGAGGAGATCCAGCTGCTAATCCTGCTAAAATCACCTATCAGGGTGATTATCAATTCACAATGGAATTTGACAGCCCATACGGTTCGTTGATTAGTGAACTCAGCATTAAAGGCTGGCAGGGATACACCGATATGCTCAGACCATCTCATCATTTGAAGAATTATCACCCAAAATATACTTCTTTAGACTCCTTACAACCAGAAATGGAGAAAATGGGATTCAAAGATGAGTGGTGGCAATATTTTAACGCAATGGATTGTACGAATTGGGAATTGACACGCCCATGCAGTGCAAACTATCCGTCCCTGTGGGCATGGTTGAAAGTAGAAACTGCTGATGAAATTTTGGAGTTCAAGAGAAATCCTTATTATTTCAAAGTAGATAGTTCCGGCCAGCAATTACCTTATGTTGATAGAGTTATTTCACAACAAGTGAATGACACAGAAGCGGTAAATCTAAAGGTTTTGGCAGGAGAGATTGATTTACTTAGAGAAGATACGGCATTAGTGAAAATGCCATTGTATAAAGAAGCTGAAGATAAAGGCCTTATTCAAACTCATTTGCTGGACATGCACGTGAATCCGACAGTCCTTTTCTTCAACTTCACGTTAGCTGACGAAAATGACAAAAAAGTGCTCAACAATGTGAAGTTCCGGGAAGCTCTCAACTATGCCATGAACCGAGAGGAAATTCTTGAGAATGTATATTTCGGTTTTGGAACAATGCCAGAGCACTTATATAAGGGATATGATCCAGCAAAAGCTGAAGAACTGCTTGACAGCATCGGAATGACTAAAGGCAGTGATGGCTTTCGTGTTGGGCCGAATGGAAAAACATTTGAGTATCGAATTGAGTACGGTGACTACGCTCCCGATATTAAATTTGTTGTTGAACTGCTGACTCAGCATTTTGAAGCTGTGGGCATCAAAACGACTAGTAAGATGCTTGAAAACACACTTATGAATGTGACAGGGCAAAATAATGAACGAAAGCATTCAACAATTCTTTGGGTTCACAAACCACTTTGGGTTTCTGGAGGATGGAACGACTATTTGCCTTCAGTTGGTGGCACTGGATATGCCCCATTGTGGCGTCAATGGTATGATTCTAACGGTGCTGAGGGTGAAGAGCCACCAGCTGAAATGAAACGTCTGATGAACATCACTAGAGAACGCGGAGCACATGTTCCTTACTCTTCTGAAGATGCAAAACTATATGGAGAGTTGATGCAAAATATGGGTGAGAATCTTTGGATGTTAAACATAGTTGACAACGTCAATTATGTTTTGATTACAAATCCAAATATTGGAAATGTTCAACAATCTGGGCAAGCTATCGCTGCTGATAACAGCGGTGAACAAATGTTCTACAAGTAAATGAAAGTGGGCTGACTCTCTAAGTCAGCCCTTAAAAATTATGCTTACTTACACAATCAAAAGGCTGTTTCAACTGATTCCAATACTTTTCGTTATTTCAGTTGTCGCCTATGCAATCATTGAATTACCTCCAGGAGATTTTGCAGATTTTTATATCTCTTCACTTCGGGCAACTGGTGTCACCGTATTAGAAGATGAGGCGTTAAGGATTAAAGAACAATATGGGTTCAATGCACCTGTTGTTGAGCGCTATTGGCGGTGGTTAGAAAATATTATGTTTCATGGAAACTTTGGTTATTCTTTCGAATATCAAAAGCCTGTTAATGAAATTATTGCAGAAAAATTACCTCTCTCAATCGGCCTTACCTTTGGCGCACTAATTATTTCGTGGGCACTGGCGATACCAATTGGAATTTATTCAGCAATTCATCAATATTCAAAATTTGATTATTTCTTCACTTTTATTGGTTTTTTAGGGTTAGCGACCCCACCATTTTTGATGGCTCTGATTTTTGCTTGGTTGTTTCTTAAATTCTTTGATTATTCAGTTCTAGGATTATATTCACCGGAGTATGTGACTGCACCTTGGAGTTTCGATAAATTTATTGATTTATGCAAACATCTTATCCTGCCGGTGATTTTAATTGGACTTCAGGGAACGGGGACAATAATCAGAGTGATGCGTGGCAATCTTCTAGATGAATTGAAGAAGCCATATGTGATTACAGCAAAAGCAAAAGGTTTAAAATTTCGTGATCTTTTGCTGAAATATCCTGTCAGAATGGCAATCAATCCGATTATTAGTACAATTGGTTGGTTGCTTCCAGCTTTGATTGCAGGTGAAATCTTAATTTCAATTGTTCTTGGCATACAAACACTTGGCCCAGTTTTATTAAGATCTGTACTCTCTCAGGATATGTGGTTAGCTGCAAGTATAGTGATGATTTTAAGCCTTCTAACAATCATTGGCTCTTTGATATCTGATCTATTATTAGTTTGGTTAGATCCTCGAATAAGATTTGAAAGATTAAGTAAATAACTAATGGGCAACATCCCAAATTCTTCATCAGTAATTAATGAAGAGGATAAAAATTTTTACTATGCCACTCAGTGGTCGCTGATCAGGTCTCGTTTTCGTCAACACCGGCTTGCATCAATTTCGCTTATTTTCCTCGGATTGCTGTACTTATTTGCGATTTTCTCAGATTTTCTTGCTCCTTATTCATCTACACAAAGGTTTTCAAAATATAATTTTTCAGCACCTACTTCGATTCATATCTATGATTCAGAAGATGGTTTTTCGACCCCATTTGTCTATGAACAAAAAAAAATATTGGATAAGAAAACTTTTGCTTGGAAATATGAACCTGATTTAACCAAGAAAATCTACATTCAATTTTTCACAGAGGGAGAAGAATATGTCTTATTTGGTATCTTTAAAAGTAACATCCACCTTTTTGGGATAGATGAAAAAACTCCAGTATTTCTGTTTGGTTCAGATCGGCTAGGCCGTGATGTCTTCTCAAGAACAATCCATGGTTCACAAATCTCATTATCGATTGGTCTTGTAGGGGTCAGTTTAAGTTTCTTAATTGGCATTTTGCTTGGAGGGATCTCTGGATACTACGGTGGTTATATTGATGACCTGATTCAACGTTTTATCGACTTCATGATTTCGTTGCCGACAATACCTCTGTGGATGGCATTTTCAGCGGTTTTGCCAAGGGATTGGTCATCATTGAAAACATATTTTGCGATAACAATTATCCTTTCAATCATCAGTTGGGGGCCCCTCGCCAGAGTAACGCGGGGGAAGATTTTAGCTCTGCGCGAAGAGGACTACACATTGGCAGCAAGGGCAGCCGGAGCTTCTACCTCTCGAATCATCGTCAAGCATTTGTTGCCTGGATTTTCTAGTCACTTAATTGTCTCTATCACACTCTCCATTCCGGGAATGATCCTCGCTGAAACTGCACTGAGCTTTCTGGGTTTGGGGATTCAACCGCCAGCAGTTAGTTGGGGAACATTGTTGCAAGATTCCCAAGACTTAATGGCGATTACCAATCAGCCCTGGCTACTTATACCTGCTATTTTTGTCATTGTGACTGTGCTTCTCTTTAATTTTGTTGGTGATGGCCTCCGTGATGCTGCAGACCCATATTCTTAAAAAATGATGCAGAGAATTCTTGAAGTAAAGAACTTGTCAATCAACTTTTATCTGCGTGAAGGGGTTGTTCATGCGTTGACAGATGTGAACTTCGAAGTTTTGGAGAATGAAACTCTCGGGGTCATTGGAGAGAGTGGGAGCGGAAAGTCAGTTACAGTTCAATCGATTCTCGGGATACTCTCTCAGCCCCCCGCAAAGATTGTCAGTGGTAGTATTCGTTTCGAACCTGAAGCGAGGAATCTTGAACTCAATTCCCTGCCAACCTATGGAGATGTCTATAGAAATATTCGGTGGAATGACATCAGTATGATCTTTCAGGAACCGATGTCTTCCTTCAGCCCTCTTCATAGTATTGGTGATCAGATTTCAGAGGCACTGACCTTACATCGACCAGAATTATCGGAAGCTGATGTCCTGAGTGTATGCCTGGGATTATTGGAAAAAGTGGGCATCCCCTCTCCAGCGATGTTTTTCAAAAGATACCCACATGAATTCAGTGGAGGCATGCGACAGCGGGCAATGATTGCAATGGCGTTAGTATGTAATCCAAAGATCCTGATCGCAGATGAGCCTACAACAGCTCTGGATGTAACGATTGAAGCCCAGATTCTGGAACTGCTGGAGTCGATTAAATCTGAGTTCAACATGTCAATGATCTATATCTCACATGATTTAGCAGTCATTGGAGAAATCTCTGATCGGATTTTAGTCATGTATCTTGGGCGTGTCGTGGAAAGTGGACTCGCTGACGAAGTAATTGACAATCCACTTCATCCCTATACCAGAGCGCTTCTCAAATCGATTCCAAAGATTGACCAACCAATCGAATCCCTAGAGCCGATTGAAGGATCTATTCCCTCTCCATTTGAAGTCCATACCGGCTGTCCCTTCTACAGTCGATGTACAGAAAGGCTTGGTGAGATCTGCTTGCGTCAGAAACCTGATACTAAAACTTACAATAACGGCCACACTGTGAGCTGCCATCTTCATGCATGATGAAAAAGTAATTCTTCAGGTAAATGACCTGAAAAAATATTTCTCTTTACGCAAGGGTTTCTTTAGCGAAACTAGGTATATTCGAGCAGTTGATGGGGTTAGCCTCGAATTATATAAGGGGGAGACACTCGGTATTATTGGTGAGAGTGGATGTGGAAAATCTACCCTTGGTAGATCTTTAGTGAATCTTTACAACATAACCTCCGGGTCGGTTGTTTATAATGATGGCGATCAGAAGATCAATTTGATCAATGCAAATGACAGAGAGAAGAAAGACTACACTAAATCCGTTCAAATTATCTTTCAGGATCCATTTTCATCATTAAACCCACGAATTAATGTTTTTGAAACTGTTGCAGAGCCACTAATTATTCATCAGTATCCAAAAGAAGTAATTGAACAAAAGGTGTCAGAAGTGATTGCTCAGGTCGGTTTGCGTGATGAGCATCTAAGGCGTTATCCGCATAGTTTTAGTGGAGGCCAGAGGCAACGGATTGGAATTGCTCGTTCTTTAATTATCTCTCCAAAAGTTATTATTTGCGATGAAGCAGTATCAGCACTAGATGTATCTGTTCAAGCCCAAATCATTAACTTATTAAAAGAACTCCAGGTGCGTTACAACTACTCATACATTTTCATCTCACACGATATGAGTGTGATTCGGCATATCTGTGACCGAATTGCTGTTATGTATGCTGGTAGAATTGTTGAATTTGGGACCAAAGAAGAAGTTTTGAATTCACCAAAACATCCCTATACAGAAGCTTTACTAGATGCAGTACCTAAAATTTCAAATAGAAGGTCGAAAGGTAAGAGGAAGATTTTATCGGGTGAGCCACCAGATTTATCGAGAGAAAGAATTGGTTGTAGTATGTTTGAAAGATGTGGTTATCGGATAGATGCCTGTCAAACTAACCCAGTGAAGTTGTCAGATGTTGGAAGCCATCACTTGACAGCATGCATGCGAACAAACGAGATAGAGTTGAATGGGCTGAATATCGAGGCAAAAAAACTATGATGATCATTGTCATCGGACGCGGGCATTCAGGTACACGAAGTATTGCTCAGACACTGTATGCAAGTAATGTTTACATGGGTAGTTTGCTTAATAATTCTTGTGATTTTGTGCCACCACACAACCTCTATCGCAGTTGCCATATATTCTCGAAGTATGTGAAGTATTCCGATAATTATACATGGGATTTTTCAGAAGCATTGGGACTAGAGGTGCCAGAAAGCTTCAAAAAATTAGTTCAGGAATATCTTAAGCCTGTATTAGAATCGAATAATGAATTTAAAGGTTGGAAATTACCTGAAACGACTCTTATCTATCCTTGGATTTACAAACTTTTCCCAGATGCATTTTATATTTTTTGGGCTAGGCACCCATTTGATAGTATTCTAGGTAAACATTTAACAGATGATCTACACGATTTTTCTGTGGATTATCCGATTTCACAAGATGTGTTTCAGAACCGGGCAATCTCCTGGCTTTATCAACACGAGATTCAACAATGTATTCCAAAGCCAAAAAATTCGATTGAAGTGAGATTTGAAGACTTTGTTCTCAATCAGGAAACTACAATTAGTCGATTAGAAAACTTTTTTGGTAAAGAGTTAGCTAGAATTCCAATGCGGCCTGATTCTCTTCACAAGTGGCGAGACAAAATCAATCCAGCTGAGTTTTCATACCTTTTTGATGCGATGAATTATTATGACTATTTCTATGAATAATTCTTCAATTCAGATCGCCTTGTATGGAGTTGCTCATGGGCATATCTCTCACTATGTAGAAGAATTATCTAAGCTTGCGGCTGCTAAGATCATCGGTGTTTTTGATGCTGATTCCGAACGAGCTCTTTCGTTTTGTAATAGACATAAACTTAGAAAGTTTGACAATCCTGAAGACTTACTCTCTCAGCAGATCGATGTTGTGATTATTGGTTGTGAGACAGCCTATCATTTGGAAGCTGTCTCTTTGGCCTGTAGATATGTGGAGAACATCGCGCTTCAAAAGCCACTTGCAACTACAATCATAGACGGAAGGAAAATTTTACAAGAAATCCAGCAATCCGATGCCCGACTGTTCATGCTTTGGCAAATGAGAGTTGATCCTGCAAACCAATTCATCAAGCAAATCATTGATGAGAAGCGACTCGGACAGCTACTCCACTTTCGCCGAAGACACTGTCTATCCACACATCGGTGGCCTGATTTTCAGAAAAGCTGGCATGTAAATAGGCAACTGAATCTTGGAATGTGGGCGGATGATGCGGCTCACCCGATTGACTTAATGCAATGGTTGTTTGGAAGCCCTAAAACGGTATATGCCGATATTGACACTCTCGTAAATCCGGAAGTGCCTGATGACAACGGGATTGCCATTTTTAGATATGATTCAGGCTTATTCTCAGAAATTCAGTGTTCATTCACTTCTGACTTTGGTGAAACCACGACGGAGCTTGTGGGTACAGATGGAATGCTCATCCAATACTATGGGGATGCTCCAAGTTGTAATCAGGCTGAAAAATCTAACTGTGGCCTCAAGTGGAAGATATTTGGGGACGGACAATGGCGACATGCTGAAGTTGATTCACCAGAGAATCACTCTTTTCGGATCAAAGCACTGGCTCCAAAAATTATTGAGTTTGCCCAGGGATTATATGATCCCCCCCCATCTGACGAATACCTAGATTCGCTCAAATTGACTCTGCTCTGCTACGAGTCGAGTTCACAAAAAAAACAGATCCTACTTGGAGATTATGCCAATTAACACGGCTGTGATTGGTATGGGGCCTATTGGGAATCGCCATGCGGCAATTTATATAAAGAATCCCAAAATCAATCTTGTTGGATTGTGTGAAAAAGATCCCTCAAGGAACAAAAAGGCAGCTTCCCAATTTGATTTGCCGTGTTATGCCTCAATAGAAGAGATGTTTTCAAAGGAAGAAATACATCTATGTAGCGTAACCACCGGGGGTTATGAATATGGCAGTGATCATTTCGAGCCAACAATATTTGCACTAACCAATAGCTCTCATGTGCTTTGCGAAAAACCGATTAGCAATTCCATTGCAAACGCATTTGAAATGGTTCAAACCGCAGAGCGGCATAATAAAATATTAGCCGTTAACATGAATCATCGGTTTACTCCGGCGGCTCGAATTGCAAAGCAATGGCAGCTTGACAATAGAATCGGAAACCCCCTTTTCATCAATATGAGCATTTGGATTCATAATCCGAATGAGTCTTCGCCATTTTTTCACATCAAGGCTCTGCATCCTCACTCAATAGATATCATGCGCCATTTTTTTGGTGATATTGAACAGGTTCACTGCTTCGCGATGAAAGGCCCAAATCGGAAAATCTGGTCAAACGCTCAATTTAACATCAAGTTTAAGGACGGTGCTGTTGGCTCGCTGACAGGGAGTTATGATATCCAACGAGGCCACCCAATGGAGAGATGTGAGTTTGCAGGAATTAATGGAAGAGTTGTGATTGATGACATGTATCGAGAGGCAACTCTTTATCCCGCGGGTGATCTCGTCAAATCTGTCTACACAAATCCCATCTTTGGGGGTATGGAGAGTTTCACGGATACCTTTGTGAATCGCATTAACCATCTTGTTGATGAAATTGATCGCAATGTTGCCCCTCAAGATATCGATGGAAGTGGTTTGGATGGACTGAAAGCACAAGTCGCTTTGGAGGCTGCTGTGCAATCGATAATTCATGAAAAAGTTGTCCGAACTGAGGACATTCTCAAAATCTAGATCAACGGATCCAAATGGCTTTTGATGAAATGTTATCTGAACATCAAGTGTATTTGTTTGAGAGAAACGGTTTTGTTAATGCGGGGCCTCTGATTTCTGAGGCAGAAGCAGATCAACTCGCTAATGAAATTTTGACAATTATTGAGCGTAGAGAAGATTCAAATTTTCCTCAACCACTACGACTTGCCAATCTCTCACGTGAAGCAGAGAAGCCAATCTGGCAAATCGTCAATATTTGGCAGGCATCTGCAGCGTTTTCTCAACTTTTGAAAAATACGCAGCTGAAACACTACATTTCGAAGTTGACAGGGAAGTCCGATTTCAGGATTTGGCATGACCAGGTGCAGTACAAACCAAGTCATGTTGGAGGCCGCCTTTCATGGCATCAGGATTTGCCAAAGTGGCCTGTAATGAAGGGTGGGACCCAATTGACGGCTTGGATCGCTCTTGATGATGCTGGTCCTCAGAATGGGTGTATGGTGATGGTTCCGGGATCACACCTGAAGGGAAATCAGAATGAGTGGTTGCATCAGCATGATGGGGGCTGGCAGCTAGGATACAATGACAGCTTTATGAGTGAACCGACTCAAGTGCTCTGTCCAGTGCAAAAAGGTCACGTTCATTTTCACGATTCACTTACGTGGCATAGCTCAGGTCCAAACCTCTCAGGTCAGCCAAGAAGGGCTATTGCGCTTCATTTTATGGATACTGAGACCCTTTTCAATTGTCAGGGTGACCACCTATTGAAAGAGCATATTGCCAGTGAAGATGGTCAGCCAATCCAAGGGAATCCATTTTTACCAATCTAAAATTCTGCAACTCATTAGCAGGGCTTCAAGACAATCTTTATCAACGATACAGGCACAATGCAACTTGGTTTTAACTCAGTACTGTTCGGCAATTTTGACCTTGAAAAAGCGTTTATTGCGGCCAGTGAAATCGGCTATTCAGGAATTGAGCTCTCTGCCCTCGATCCAGCAATGAGTGAGCACATCAATGAATCTGATCCAGTCAGTCAAAATATTTCTACGATTTCAGCCCTGATCAATAAATATGAATTGCCTGTAACAGCGATTGAGCGTGCAAAGCACGATCTCAATTCTTGGGAATACATTGTTCAATTGGCAGAAGGTATTGGATGTCCTGTGATTAACCTTGGCCCTGGTGGAAGTATTGATCCGAATGGTGTGCCCATTACCGGGGGATCTTTTGATTACGCAGTTGAGAGTCTTAAAAGACACAGTGAAATTTCAAATAAATACAATGTGACCACTTGTTTCAAGGCCCATTACAATACTTGCATTGATAACACTGAACTTTCCAAAAAAGCTGCACAATTACTAGAAGACCACAATGTTCATTTAGATTTTGATCCTAGTCATATATTTAGAGTTCCAGAGGATCCAGTAGATGGATTCAAAGAAGTTTTACCGTGGATCAGTCATGTCCACATCAGAGATTGTATTGCACAAGATATCAAAGGACCAGGTTCACCATTTCAACAAATCTGTGGCAGAGGAAAAATTGATCTAAGCGGAATCCTTAAACTGTTACAGGAGTCAAATTATACTGGACCTGTAAATCTTGAGGTTATTGGAGCAAAACAAGGAAATCTGTCTCTTCCTTCCTGCACGGTAATTGCCGCAGAATCGAAGGGATGGCTGAATTGTGCTCTTTCCCCTATCAAAGATTAAACCATGAGAAAACTTAAGGCCGCGGTAATTGGAGTTGGCAATATTGGCTCCATTCATACAGAAATTTACTCTTCACTAGAAAATGTGGATTTGACTGCTGTCTGTGATATCGATCAAGAAAAAGCCGACAAAGCTGCTAGTAAATTCAACTGCAAGGCATTTTATAGTGTTGAATCCCTGCTAGCTGAGATGCCAATGGAGATCGCTAGTGTTTGTACGAAGGGTGAAGAAAACGGTGGAGATCACTATCTGCCAACGGTGCAACTATTAGAAGCAGGGGTGCATGTTCTTGGAGAAAAACCTATCTCCAATAATATTGAACATGCTCGCTTAATGATAAAGCTAGCTGAAGAAAAACAAGTTCGTTACGGAATCAATCTAAATCATCGCTTCACACCCTCTGCAATCAAAGCAAAGGAATGGCTCGACGCAAATCGAATCGGTACGATTCACATGATTGATATGACGATGTGGATCGATAACCCAGTCGAGACTTCTCCTTGGTTCCATCTCCGTGCACTACATCCTCACTCCTTTAATATTCTCCATTACTTCGGTGGGCCAATTCAAAAGATTCAATGCTTTGCGAATAAGGGCGAGGGAAGAAAAATCTGGTCAAACGCTCAAATGAATCTTCAATTTGAAAATGGAATCATTGGGCACCTGAGAGGTAGCTACGACGGTGATTTTCCGTCAGGTTCGTTTGGCTTAGAAAGTCTGGAGATCGTAGGCTCAAAAGGTAGAATTGCTATTGAAAATGCTTGTGAGTCTCTTTGCTACTACCCAAGGCATAGTCGAAGTATGGAACAATTTGACTGTTATGGTGGGATGAACCATTTTCAAGAAACTTTTAAATCAAGAATTGAGGCCTGGGTTGAAGATAACATAAATCAAGTACCACCTGCAGAAGTGAATGGTTCTGGGAAGGAAGGACTAGCAGCTCAAGAGGCTATTGAAGGAGCTATTAGATCATTTGAGACCAACACTGTTGTTGAGTTGTAATGAATCTTATTGACCAGTCTTATCTGATTTTAATCTGAAAAATATGATGGAACAAATTGCCTTTAAAATGCTTCTTAACCCTGATCAGGCAGAAATTTATAAGAAGCGTCATGATGAAATTTGGGATGACCTTGTTGCTCTTCTGAAAGATGCTGGAATTTCTGACTATAGTATCTTCTTAGATTCTGAAACGAATATTCTCTTTGCTGTTTTGAAAAGAAAAAAAAATCACCAAATGGAAGAGTTGCCGAAACATGAGGTTATGCAGCGTTGGTGGTCTTTCATGGGGGACATCATGGCAACTGAGGATAGTGGGGCTCCAGTTGTTAAGCCTCTGGAGTTTATGTTTCACATGCCTTGAAAGGCTTTCCTCTCTCTTTGACTTCCTCGCATGATGACTCTCATGCCTTGATTTGGAACCTGTCTTACATTTCGTTAAATCCGCCTTCTAAAGACAATATTTGACAGTACAACAACTTATCAGGAATTAATGATGAAATTTCCAAAGATCAAAGACGTCCGGGCCTTTGTCCTAGATCAAAAGGGATCTGGGGGCGATTATCATGATCGTGAATCAGGACATTGGCTAGTTGATTCCTTGATCTCGACACCAATGTCTGGCTACCCAAGCTACAAAGCCTCTCGGACCAGCTTTGGTATCAATGTAATGAATAGCATTGTTGTGGAGATTGAGTCTGATGACGGAACCATTGGAATTAGCGCAGGGCAGGGAGGTGCTCCAGCTTGCTACATCATTGAAAAGCATTTTAAGCGCTTTTTGATTGGCCAAGATCCTAGCAGTCTGAATCAGATGTGGGATCAGATGTACCGCTCCAGTGTCTTTTATGGGGGTAAGGGGCTTCCCCTGTGGGCATTGAGTGTCGTGGATCTGGCTTTGTGGGATTTGCTGGGACTGCTTCGAGAGGAACCCGTTTACCAGATGATTGGTGGGGCGGTCCGTGAGGAAGTGTCGCTCTATTGCACCGGTATTCGACCAGATGTTGCCAAGGAAAATGGCTTCATTGGTGGAAAGATGCCGCTTTCCTATGGCCCCGTAGATCGGCTAGACGGAATCCGGAAGAATCGTGAGAAATTTGGAGAGATGCGAGAGAGAGTCGGCGAGGACTTTCTGTTGATGGCTGATTGTTGGATGTCGCTTGATGTGCCCTACGCAGTGGAACTGGCTGAAGCGATGAAGGACATCAAACTGTATTGGTTTGAGGAAGTCTTGCAGCCGCACGATTTTGATGGTCATCGAATTCTGAAGGAACGGGTTCCTTGGGTGCGTTGGACGACCGGAGAACACGAATACACTCGCTACGGTTTCCGTAAACTCATCGAATCCCGGGCTGTGGATATTTTACAACCAGATGTGATGTGGTGTGGTGGTCTTACTGAATTATTGCGCATTTCTGCACTCGCAGCTGCTTACGACATCCCGGTTGTCCCTCATGGAAGTGGGGCCTACAGCTATCATTTTGTGATTACTCAGCCGCACTGTCCTTTCTGCGAATACTTGAATACAAGCCCAGACTGCCTTAGTTTCCCTGCTGTTTTTGGGAATATGTTTGAAAATGAGATTCTCCCAGAAAATGGGCGTATAAGACTGACTGATGAGCCTGGATGGGGTTTGCGCATTAATAGGGAAGAACTTAACTTAAAGCGGATTCAATACTAGGCTCTCCCATATCGATTAAATTAAGATCAGTAATGAACTTTGATTAAATTAAGTACATGTTGTTTCTGCTCTTGATGTAAGTCAAATCGGGTTAGATTCATGATCGAAATGCCAGCTATAAATTCCAAAGAAGTATTTGTTTCAGCTCATCATTTGGGTGCACTCCATTCACTTGTTGAGGGAGTTTGGAATCACATTAGCTACGATGATCCACTTCATCCTAAGACTGTCTTTATGACACCAGGCCACGTTCATTGGGATCTTGTTAACTTAAACAATATTGTAGTTTTTGATAAAGAAACTGAATCATTTGTTGGTGAAGCCAGGCCATTGAAAGCTGCTTCTTACTTTCATACTCCAGTTCACAAGCACTTGGACACTCACAAGTGTGTTTTCCATATTCATACCCCGTCCATTACTACAGTTGCCACCAGAGCTGATTTTGTGTTTGAACCACGATTAACTCAGCATTCATGCTGCTTCATGGATTCATATGGTTATTTCAATGAATATGATTCAATTTCGGAAGAGCTAAACATACAAAGACTTGTTGAGGCTTTTGAGAATAAAAACGTTCTATTTCTCAAAAATCATGGCGCACTTGTATCTGGAAATTGTATTGAAGAGGCTTTCATGTCGACTTATATGCTTAATATTGCTTGCTCTTTCCATCTGTCAGTCTTTGGAAGCAACAATAGTTTTGATCTGATCCCAATTCAAAAAGCAAAAGCCATGAAGGATTTCTTCTATGATGGCTTGTACAAAAAACATTTTGATGGATTTCTGACTCACTTACATTCCCTTTAGCAAAAAAATGTTATTCCCTTAGAGTCTCATGAAGATTAAATCCATTGAATGTGTTCGGGTTCAATTTCCAAAAAAGAACTTCAGCTCAAAGCCAAGAAAGCAGTCTTGGGCGGAAACCGACGAAGTCGCCAACCCGATGTCCCGCTTCCCGTCTGTTAAAGCACATCGCAGCCTATGGTTGCCCAAGTGGGATAGTGTTTGGTGTAAAGTTACGTTAGAAAATGGAGTCTGGGGCTTAGGAATGACGGATCATGGTGCTGTTGCAGCAACCATTATAAGAGATCATCTTGCACCAAATTTAGTGGGTCAGGATGGTTTTGCCATTGAAATGATTTCAGACATGATGTTCCGATTGACCAAGCCCTTTGGAACAGTCGGCCTGGCTTCCTACGCAATCAGCGCGATTGATTTGGCGCTTTGGGATGCAAAGGCAAAGTCATTGGGAGTACCTGTGTATTCACTCATTGGTGGACCTAAAGCAAAAAAAATCTTCTGCTACGCTACGGGTAATGATGTCGAATGGTATAAAGAACTGGGCTTCAAGGCCTTCAAGCTGGCTTGTCCTTATGGACCTGCAGATGGGTTGGAGGGTTTAAAGAAAAATATCGATTTTGTGGAAAAAGCCAGATCTATCATCGGAGATGATGCCGAATTGATGCTCGATTGCTGGATGGCGTTGGACGTCGAATACAGCGTCCGGTTAGCTGAGCAACTTCGACATTGCCGGCTAAGATGGATGGAAGAATGTTTGTTGTCGGAAGATTTGCTTGGTCATGTTTCTCTGCGAAAAGCGTTGCCTTGGCAAACGCTGACAACAGGGGAACACTGGTACACTCATTTCCCATTTCAATGGGCGGTTTCCAATGATGTAGTGGATATTCTTCAACCCGATATTAATTGGGTTGGGGGACTGACCACTTGTCTAAAGATTGCTGCTATTGCTGAGTCTGCTGGTAAAAAAGTTATGCTTCACGCCGGAGGACGCAATCCTTATGGTCAGCACTTCTCCCACGCAGTGTCTTGCGTTCCTTGGTTAGAATACTTTGTGAGAGGTGCTCCAGGAATTCCTTTAGAGGAAACTATCGAAGTTCCTGAGCAAAAGATCCCAAAAGATGGCTGGATGGAACAGGATGATCGACCTGGATTTGGGTTGGGTATCCAAGAAAGCTGGCTCTCACCTTATTGAATTTTCTCTCCTCGTCTGTCATAGACAATTCACTGATTGTGTAAAGTCCCATAGTTTTACCGAACCATTCAATTAGTTAATGTTTCCTCCGACGTACCAAACTTCTGAGATATTTTAAGATGAACAAGTTACCACTGCGCAAAGTTGGTCAGACTTCACTGGAACTACCGATTCTTGGATTTGGCGGAGCCCCCCTTGGTGAATTGTTTGAGCGTGTCTCAGAAACACAATCACGTCAAACCTTGGAAAGTGCATGGTCTGCAGGCATTCGTTACTACGATACCGCTCCCTGGTATGGACATGGGTTGAGTGAGCACCGGATTGGTGGATTGCTGCGTCAACAAGATCCGGAGGAATTTCTGTGTTCCACCAAGGTCGGGAGAGTGTACTCACGCTATCGAGGTCGGGCCAAAGACTTCAACGGAGCACCCTGGGCTGGTGGACTGCCATTTACTCTTAAGTTTGATTACACCTATGATGGGATCTTGCGCTCCTACGAAGATAGTCTGCTGCGTTTTGGTTTGAACCAGATCGATGTACTCGTCATTCATGATTTAGATCTTGTTTACCATCGCACGGAAAAGCGCATGAATGAATACTTTAAGGAGTTGGAATCAGGTTGGAAGGCACTAGATGAACTAAAGCGTAGTGGGGAAATCAAGGCTTTTGGGGCGGGAATCAACTATGAATACATGATGCCGAGATTTCTGGAAGAATGTCCCCTGGATTTCTTTCTGGTAGCAATGCCCTATACATTGCTGGATCAGGATGTCTTAGATGAAATTTTCCCGAAGTGCGAAAGCTTGGGAGTTGGAGTCGTTGTTGGAGCCCCCTATGCTTCTGGAATCCTTGCCAGTGGAGCAATTGAGGGCGCAAAGTACAAATATGCGGATGCCACTCCTGAAGTGCTTCAGAAGGTGAGGGCTATTGAAAGATTATGCAATGACCACCAAATTCCACTCAAGGCAGCTGCCTTACAATTTCCATTGGGACATTCGTTAGTAGCTTCGATCATTCCTGGGGCTTTTCAACCAGCTCAGGTTCTAGAAAATCGGCAACTGGTTGAACATCCGATTCCTTCAGCTTTTTGGGATGATTGTAAATCGGCTAATCTTATTCGTAGCGATGCTCCTACTCCTCATTGATCATCAATTGATTTAAGAGCTGGGTTGGATTTGCTAAATCTTAAATTCTGACGCAAGTTCTAACCTGCTCAAATTGAATGATATCTGCCTTAAATCATCCAGATCTATCACAGTCAATTCTCCTCAGAATGTAATGTGCTCAGTCCAGCCTTTTCTACTGACGGTATAAGCATTTTTACAGAAGGCTGTAGGAGGCCCAAGAGTGCAGGATTTAATTCCAAATATCCTTTCTACTGCAGTTTTCCTTAATCCAGTGCTCTAACTCTTCTGCCCAAGACAACCTCACCCCGTTTAGATTTATTTTGTCTTACGTAAATTATAGTTGATTTTCTAAATCCGCGCTGTGACTCGTCAAGATAATCAGATGATCGTCTGATAAGGTTTGCTTTAAGCCTCCCTTAGTTCGATTCGGCTCATTGGAGGCTTCTTGAGCATTGATGACGTTCAAAGAAGTAAACCACCTCAATGCCAAGCATTTAATTTGGAGGAATCAGCACGAAATTCCCAACATGCTTTTTCAGCAAGAACTCTTGTTGGGCCTCGACAATTTGCTCTAAAGAAAAGGTCTGGGCAAGCAAAGGTCGAAGTCGTTTGTCTTCAAGATAAGCAATCAGGTTTGGAAAGACTCCCTCATCCCAGGCAGTACAACCAATCAACTGCAGGTCCTTCAAATAGAAGGTGCGTGTATCAAAAGAGACCATAGGTCCTCCGATTGCGCCCGCAGAAACGTAACGCCCGCCACGCTTCAAAACTTTAAGTAGTGCCTGAAAGGCAGCTCCAGCCACCAGATCGATCACGACATCCATAGATTCTTCTCCCAGCACTTCCACCAGATTCTCATCACGTGCAATCGTTTGTTCTGCACCAAGACCTAAGATTTTTTGCTGCTTTACAGGGGCTACAACCGCAATGATCTGTGCCTTCCGAAGTTTAGCCAATTGAACGGTGGCAGAGCCAACTCCACCGGAGGCTCCAGTGATCAAGACCTTTTCTCCAGACCGGATCCCTACCCGCTGAATCATGTTTTCTGCAGTTCCATAAGCACACGGAATGGTGGCCAACTCTTCAGCACTCCAGTCACATTGGACCTCAAACACTTCTGATTGAGGGACTTTGATATATTGTGCAAAGGCTCCATCGGAGTCAGAGCCCATCCACAAATTTTCCATTGATGTGAATCCCTGAGGTCGCATACAGGATCGTACCAATACTCGCTTCCCTAGTAGTTTTGAATCTGCGTGCGGACCAAGCTGGACCACTTCACCACAGCAATCCGTTCCCTGAATGAACGGGAAAGGGGTGGTCTCATTCCAGCCCCCATCGACAGGAACTTCTTCTTGTTGAACTTGGGAACTCACGATTGCTGAGGTGCCTTGTGTCACAGAATCAGAATACCACCCGACACGTGTGTTGATCTCGGTATTGTTCATCCCGGCAGCTAGTACGCGGATCAATACTTCCCTCTCGCCAGGTTGGGGACGTTTGACCACCCGACACTGCAGTTGTTCGAAGCCCCCATTACCAGCTGTCACGACCGCTTTCATGGTCTTTTCATTTGGTAAGGGATCAAACCGATCTTGGTGGGGGGAAGCGTCCCAGGTCATCGAGTACCTTTATTTTTCAAGGAAAAGGGGAGCCTTGTAGAAAGGATCCAGTCTACCAATCCATTCAAGAATCAGTCATTGGATGCAATGAATTCTGCTACGGAAGAAAGCGAGGTAGACGATCTAGCAGGAGACGGTTGTTACAACCATTTCATGATCAGACAGGTAGTTCCCTGCTTTTGAGAGAGCGGGGACAACTCGAGATTGACTCCCTTGACAGGATCTGAGTAGTAACCAGTCCAGAGTTCGGTGAGGTGTGTGTGTGGAATGGTGAGGGCCTCGACGAGTAGTGGTCTGGCCTGTATTGGCGGTTTTCCATACAAAATTGTAATTTGCAAAAGTGGAGAAGCTAGGCTCCCAAGACTCCGGCTGGATTCTTCGTTGTGTTTGATTGGTGCGAGCTTCGGAGAGAGTGTTGGTGTTCAGGTCACCTCCAATCACCATGGGAACCGTTCCATATTCCTGGACCAACAGTTCCATCAATCGCTGAGTCTGCTGATTCCGATGATCTGGATTACTTTCACTTTCATAATGAACAGCGACACAACCAAGTGGCCCTTTCTCCGTTTCCAGCAGCGCAGCGATCGCCATTCGGCCACCGACTCGATGTTGCCCATCTTGTTTGGGTGACTGGACATACCACAGACCTCCTTCGTCCAGCGCGATCAGTTTGATCGCTTGCAAAGGCCACCGAGACAGGATGGCATTGCCATGCAGTCCATGCTCATTTGGTACTCCGTTAAACTCAGCTGTCTCCAGTAGGTCTCCCAATCCCAATTCGACGAACTCCACTCCAAAAGCGTAGCCCCAGCCCAACTGTTCTGCCAACTCCTTGGTGGTGTGGCGTTGTTTGGAGCGAGCCATTCCCCAGTCCACTTCGGTTGCCAACAAAACATCAATCTTTGCTGTGCGGATGACTTCAGCACTCTCTTCGACCCACTTGCAGCGTTCAAGGTTCCAAGCTCCCACTACGAGCTTTTCAGGTAAATCGCTCGAAGCTTGTGGTTGCTTCACTTCCACCTCGTTGAGACAGGCCCAGCTTCCCATCCAGTGTTCATGAGACGCTGAACTACCCCAGCTCTTTGCAGCTTGGCTACGATCTTCTTGAGAAGGTGGTTGTAACTGGTCGACGGTTTTATGAACTACACTGCGCATGTTTTATGTGTCAAATTTGGCTATGGCTCCTTGAATTCGGATACCAGTACGATCAAAGACCAAGGTGTTTTCTGGTTGGCAGTTGAGTTTGATTTGATTGCCCATTTCCCATCGAGGTTGGACACCTGCTTCGAGGAACCATAGTTCACCGAATGCTGTGTTTACAGTAGTCAGTACCTCTCGGCCCATTGGCTCGACATGGCTGACTTCTCCTGGTATGCCAGTTTCCGCAACGACCAAGTTTTCAGGACGAATCCCCAAAGTTATTTCACCGTCAGCGTCATGAATTTGTAGAAAAAGATTATCCTTGCTGAGTCTCCCGTTTTGAACAGTTCCTTTGATCAGATTGAGAGGGGGGGACCCGATAAAACTGCCTACAAATAGTGTGTCGGGTTGAGCGTAGAGACTTTCGGGAGTACCAATTTGTTGGATTTGTCCTTCATTCATTACAATCACGCGATCAGACATTGTTGTCGCTTCCAACTGATCATGAGTGACCAAAACTGTTGTCAGATTGAACTTTCGAGTGATTCTTTTGATCTCTGCCCGCATAGTCAAACGCAGGGAAGCATCGAGATTCGACAGAGGTTCATCAAGAAGCAGTAGATTTGGACTCTTCACCAAGGCTCTAGCTAATGCGACCCGTTGTTGTTGACCACCTGAGAGTTCGCTGGGCTTGCGCTCCAGCAATTCACCGACCTGTACCAAGTCAGCCATTTCTCTAGCTAACGCTTCGCCACGAGAATTTGGCTGGAATCGGAGCGGGAACATGATGTTCTGCAAGGCTGTCATGTTCGGATAAAGAGCATAGGATTGGAAAACTATGCTGACATTTCGTTCTCTTGCTTCAACCTCATTGATGATTGCTCCATCGAACAAAATATCACCCTTGGTGGGAAGATAGATCCCAGCAAGCATTAACAGAGTAGTTGACTTACCACAGCCAGACGGACCAAGCAGTGAAACAAATTCTCCATCTTCGATCACGAGGCTCATGTCTTTGACTGCGGTAGCCTTGTCCCAGGCTTTGGTTACATTTCGTAATTCTACTTTGGCCATCAGCCTTTTACTCCCCCAAGAGTCATTTGAGTCAAATACTTTTGACAGGCAAGATAAAGCAATAGGGCTGGGAGCAGATAGAGGACTGCCACGGCGGCTACGATGCCGTAGTCGACACCCATTACATCTTCACTTACATAGTATAGGTAGGTAGACATCACCGTATAACTTTGCCCAGTGGTCAATCCGGTCACAAAAACATATTCTTCCCAACCTTTGATGAATGCAAAGACTCCCACGGCAATCAATCCGACTCTTACTTGAGGAAGAATCACCATTCTGAAAGCTTGTCGACGAGAGGCTCCATCTGTCATCGCACTCATTTCAATATCCCATGGAACTGCGTCAAAAAATCCCTTCATTATGAAGATGAAGAATGGCAATTCTAAGGCTGTGATCACAAGAATAGGAGCATAGATGGTGTTGACCAAGCCAACCCAGTAAACAATTAAGAAGATCGGAATGACGAGTGTAATTGCTGGGAATGCTTGGAGTACAAGCAATGACTGTAGGAAAAGTGAGCGTCCCGTGAAGGCAAACCTAGAAAGATAATAACCTGCCAAGGAACTGACAGTCACTACGATCACTGTCTGAAAACTTGCGAGAAACAATGAATTAAAAAAAGCTTCCCAAACCCAAGGAAACTGTCCTCCAGCTGTGGCAACTCCACGAATATCTTCCACTAGATTTGGATTAACCATGAATCTGAAGTTTTTGAGGTGGAATTCATCCCAGAGTAGTACAGCCCCTATCGCAAACCCAACCCCAATCAAAACCCAACCCCAACGCCGCTTGTTGGGAAGATCTTCAATGTTGTGTATCACGGCATAAATGATGAGCATTGGGGTGAGGATGGCTGCAGCAATCCAAAGGGTCGCTGTTTCAACACCACCAGTTTTAGCTGTGAAAGCGATGGTTACCATCCAAAGGTAAGCCAGTAAGATGGGTATCGAAACGACAGATAGAAAGATCGTCAAGGCAGCTAATTTCCATTGTCGTCTTCTACGGGATCGAAGAACTGCCTGCTGCCATTTTACAGATCGTTCTTGTTCGATTTGTCTGTTAGTCATCGAACCTCAATGCGAGGTCGTTGGAGCAGTCGATCCATCTTTGTCAGACGCCACATCCCCAAAGCTGCGATGATCCCAATCACGATTAAAATCAAAGCTATCGCTGCACCATAGGCGTATTGACCTCCACCTATCTGGGGTGCAAGGGTTTTAGTGTAGGACAACATCGCCATCGTCATCGTCTGTCGCGCTGGTCCCATGATCAAGAAAATGTACTCAAAGGAAACAAGCAGAGCGAGCGCTTGATAGATCGTGATGTAGCTGATTGGCCAACGTAAAGCAGGGAGGATGATGTGTCGGATCAAAGCAAAGCTTCCGGCACCATCAGCACGAGCTGCATGAAATAGTTGAATAGGAATGGAGCGAATCGCACTGGTAAAAATCACCATACCTAAGGATGCCCCGATCAACCCGTTGGCCACCACAATGACAACCATTGAGAAATTGAGCCTCAAATTCAGAGGCTCTCCACCAAAGAACATCCAGATCTGATTGAAGAGACCTCGCTCGCTTGCATCTACAACCCAGAGCCAAAGCAAAGCATACACAACAGAAGGACTCATTCTGGGTAGCAACCAGACAGCCCGAAAAAAGGATCCGAGTCGCTCTGGCATGGAGGTTGTGGTGAGCGCCAGAATTAAGGCAAAACTCAGGTTAAAGAAAAGGAGTGTGAAAAAAACAAACGTTCCAGAGAGTGCTAATGCTTTGAAAAAAGAGCCTCTTAGTTCGAATCCAAAGAATGCATCAGCATCTAATTTACCAAGTTTCTCAAACTGACGTGTGGTGGGAAAATTGTCGAAGTGAATGGTTTGGGCCATCTCGGTGAACGCCACAAGGAAGTTCACAACGATCGGGGCCAGCAAAAACATAGCAAGCAACAAACAAGCTGGACCTAAAAATATTAACTGGTCCAGATGGTTTTTCCATTGACGACTCATTGAAAGGCTCGATTAGGCGACCCCAAGAGGTCGCCTATTTTTCAATTTTGAAATGAAGTCAATCTAGAATGATGACATCAGATCCGAGTTCAACTTCTAATTCCTCAAGCACCATGTCAGCTGCGTCCTCAGGGCTCATTTCCCCTGTTTCTACAGCTTGGACACCGGTGTACGTGATGGCATTATACTGCCCAATCTTAGCATGATTCGGCATAAACTCGGCGTACTTCAGCATTGGTGTCCCTGCAATCAACGCCCAACCTTTCTCCTGGAAATCAGGCATAGCCGTTTGACCGTAATTGATTGGGGTGTGATTCGTGCCGACAGCGTGTGCTGTATTAGGTACATGCTGAGAAGCCAAACCTACCAACATTGCAGCCAAATCTTTTTTCGGAGTGTCTCCCACAATATACACAATTGGGTGTGACAGATTCTTTGGCTGACCACCCTTCTTTGCTGGTGGTGCGTGGATCCAAGTAAGTTTGTGGAAATAGTCCTCCTTACCCTTTAGTCCAAAAGCCTCCAATTGGGCTCCCACATTCCAGATGCCATGAAATTTGCCCATTGAGTCTCCGCCTCGGAAAGCGGCGTGCGTGCTATCCCAACTGTAACTTGTCATGTCAGCTGGTAAAGAACCATTGTTCACACAATACTGCAACCAGCCATAGTACTCCACCAATCCCTTTCGAGTAATCTGCAGTTTGGCCTGATCTTCATTGTAAATATCAATTCCAAATGAAGCCATCGCCATCTGGAAATCAGGACCTACGTTGGGACGATGCACCCAACCAACTTTTGCGGCACCTGACTTCACAGCTTCTGCAGCCAAGTCGCACCAATCATACATGGTGAATTCGCCAGCCTCTACCTGTCCCGGGAGAGCTGCAATGTAGTCCTCTGACTTTCCAGCAGCTCGGAGGATGTCATTGTTGATGAAAAACATCCGAATCTCAGAGTCTTGGGGGACACCGTAGCGTTCACCCTTGTATGAAACTGAGTTCCAAAGTTGGGGGATCATATCCGCATACATCCCTTCATTCGCTTTGATATGATCTTCCAGGTTTGCAGCTAGACCAGCTTCAACAAATGACCCGATCCACTCGTGTGCTGCAACAGCAATGTCGGGAGTTTCTCCTACAGAATGTGCTTTGAGTAATGCAAGTGCATCAGCATCAAAGCCCTTGCTGTTAGTTTCGATCAATTCAACTTTGATTTGCGTATCAGATCCAGCGGCAGCAAACATCCGATTCATCTGGTCAGCAGCAGCAACAATATTCCCTGGCCGCAAGGGTCCTGAACGATCAGCCAAAGACCAAAGTTTGATCGTTACTTCCTCAGCATAAAGAGGTGTCAATTGCATTGAGCCAAAAACAGCAAGAGCTGCTCCTAGCAGAACCTTTTTGAACATGTGACTCTCCAAGTTAACGTTACCCACAACATATTTGGCTCTTCAGACCGCTACGGTCATAACTTCAGAAACAATTCTGGGTTAGAACCAAAAACTAAACTACAGTAGGTCATCATTGTTAAGAAAAGATTAAGCACATCCAAACAAAAAACTGGCTACTTTGAGCTAGTCAGAATTTTGCAGAAATGTAATTAATACTGTTCGGTAAAAATTAAAAGCCACTGATGTCACATTTTATTAATTTCCTTGAAATGAAGCTCCTTAGGTTGAACCTTTGAAGGCTAATGAAGGAAAACTACTTCAGTCCTGAGATGAAAAAATTTTATAGGTTGCACAACTACTTTCTTTTCAATGGAAATGGTTTAAATGAACTTTAATCAAGAATGGATGACTCGCTTTGGGTGGCCTAGTGCTGAAACGCTACATTTGCCCCTAGCGATTGCTCACCGTGGGGCGAGTGATTATCGCATGGAGAACACGTTGGCGGCGTTCCAACTGGCTGCGGAGTTGGGCGCTGAAATGTGGGAGCTGGATGTGCGATTGTCCAAAGATGGGGTGGTAGTAGTTTGTCATGATGAAAGCTTGGAGCGAGTAGCAGGCAATCCACTGCGAATCCCAGATGCGACTTGGGCGGAGATCAGTGCAGTCGAATTGCTGAGAAACCAGCGATTACCTAGACTGGAGGAGGTGATTGAACTGGCCCGACAAACCAACTCCGGACTTTACATTGAGCTGAAGGCAGCGGAAGCCGCAGAGCCCACTTGGCGCAATTTGCAAGAACAGAACTTCCAATATGCTGTCATCGGATCCTTTCATGCCGACTGGATTGCTCAACTGCGTCAGGCCAAGTGTTCTTATCCGCTCTCTGTGCTGATACCAGTTGGTGTGGATCCCTTCGAATACAGCGCTGTTGCTTCGCCAGACATCATTCATCTTTGTTGGAAACGTGCCTCTTCCACTCCTCATGAGTTGGTGACGGAGCAGCTGGTGAGCCGCTGTCAGCAACAAGGCATGGCGTTGGTGACCTGGGATGAAGAACGAGTGGAGGTCCTCCGAGGACTCGATGATTTGCCCATCTTGGGGAGTTGCTCAGACTGTCCTGAAATTCTCAAACCTTGGCCTCGTGGTTCACAGGGTTTCCCCAAGATGGTTTGCCATCGTGGAGCCAACTTTCTGGCACCTGAAAACACTCTGCCTGCTGCCAGTATCTGCATTTCACAAGGCTTTGATCTAGTCGAGATCGATGTGCGGACCACGGCGGATGGTGAGATCGTCCTAATGCATGATGCCACTGTGGATCGAACAACAAACGGAAAGGGCCTAGTCCGGGAATTGACGCTGGAGCAGGTCCGTCAGTTGGATGCAGGGTCATCTTATTCAGAGATTTATGCTGGAACGAGGGTCCCCACCCTTGATGAATTTCTGGCGCATTGTCGTGGTCGGTGTGGAGCCTACGTTGAGATCAAGGACGCTGATCCGGATCGGGTGCTGGAGCAGGTAGTTGCTCACGCAATGCTGGAAGATGTGTTTTTCTGGTGCCGCAAAACGGAAGTCCTTCAAAGAATTCGAAACCTTGAGCCGAAAGCCCAATTGATGGCCACCCGCTGGATGTATCCGAGCTTGGAAGCCGCAATTGCTGAATACCAGGCTGACATCGTCGAGTACGAATTGGGGCGAGATGACTTGACCGAGATTGCAAGATGCCACGCCTTGGGAGTGAGAGCGATGGCTTTCAGCCTCACCGACGATTTGTCGAAACTTCAGCAGATTGAAGCCTTGAATGCGGATCTCGTCAACTTGGATCGACCCGATCTTTTCAAATTATTGAAGGTTTATCCGAACCGTCTGCAGAGGTAAAAAAAGTTTGATTCAGGGTGATGAAGGATTGAACCTGCTGAAATGAAGAAATCAGCAGGGCTTATTCGTCAGGAGATTCGACTTTTTCGTCGAAGAAGGGATGGTAAGCGCACCCACTGTACTCAATATGTCCGTCCGGCATGGTCGTGTTGCAAAGACGGGCGCCTCCGAACAGCGTCTTGATGGTTCTTGCATAGATCAGACTGGCCCCATCCAGATTGGCTCGTTGCAGATTTACGTAGCTGAGGTTGGCCCCTTCCAGATGAGCTTTTTGTAGATTGGCCCCTTCTAGATTAGCTCCCTCCAGATCGGCCCCTTCTAGGTTGGCCCCTTCTAGATTGGCTCCCGTCAGATCCGCCCCTTGGAGTGAAGTCCCCTGCATGTTGGCATACGAAAGGTTGGCATATCCAAGATGAGCCTCTCGTAGATTTGCTTTCTGCAACATCGCCAACTCCAGCTTGGCATCGCTGAGCAAAGCTCGTTGTAGGTTGGCTTCCTTCAACACTGCGATGAACAAGTTGGCTCCCTCCAGGTCAGATCCCTCTAAGTTGGCCCCGACGAGTACCGCCTCCGACAAGTTCCCCTCTGGACAAGAGTTGGTTTCCTTCAGGCGTTGCAGGTCATCTTGATTGAACATGGTTTCTCATGTTGAACAGGGTCCAAACATTCATTTATCCTGTTGGGATTCTACATGCATAATTCCAAATATCATATTAAAAACCAATAACTTGTACGGGTGTATTTCGGTCGGTTGTTGAGTTATCGCCCAATTGTCCTGCTGCATTTTTACCCCAACACCAAACTGTATTGTCAGATCGTATCGCACAAGCATGAGTAAATCCTGTGGCTACTTTACTCACACTGGTTAAATTGGAGACTGCAACTGGCGTGTTGCTGCTGCCTCCAGTGGTACCATTACCTAGTTGACCATTACCATTTCCTCCCCAGCAAGTAACGGAATTATCATTCAATAGAGCACAGGCCACCAAATCACTGACATCAACATCTGTCGCAGTAGTGATTCCACTGACAGTCACAGGAGAACTTGAATCAGAATCTGCTCCATTACCTAGCTTACCACCATCCCCTCTACCCCAGCATTTGATGGTACCGTCACTGATTAAGGCACAGACATGATTTGCACCCGCAGCAACCTTAGTGACGTTACTTAATCCAGACACGGTTGTTGGGGAATTTCGTTGGGTGGTTGTGCCATCACCGATCTGGCCATTTGTATTTTTACCCCAGCATTTGACAGTACCATCATTGATCAATGCACAACTGAAGTAAGTGCCTCCTGTAAGTTGAGTCACATTGTCTACCCCTGCGTAAGCAACACGATTTGTTGCCCAACTGGTACCACCTTCGCCAAGTTGCCCATAGGAACCATAACCCCAACACGCAGGAGTCGTATTATCTAGCAAAGCACATCCATGTTTTGCTCCAACACCCAAACTATACGCTGCATATGTATTGGATCCATCCAAGAGTTGTCCGGCTGTTGAACCCAATGAGCCAGATTCATTCCAACCCCAACAGTAGGCTGAATTATTGTCATAAAGAGCACAGGATAAGTTCTGTGAGATAGCAAGAGATTGGACACTCTGGAGTCCATTGAGGACAGGAACACCAGTGGTATTATCGTTTGAAGTGCCATCAATCGTTATCGGGCCTGTGCAGGAAGCACCAGCAGAATCACAATTGTCATCACCCCAGCAATATAAAGTTTTGTTCACATCATTATCCACATAACAGGAATGGGTATCTCCCAACGCAATCTCATTGACCTCCTCCACTAGTAAAGAATCTGTGGCAGTTGAAGTGAATGTTTTATCCGCCAAAGAGGCATAAGAAGCATCAACGCTACTTGTGACAGAAAAGGTGATAATTGAATTTTGGTTGTTATCAACCAAGGCATCTTGTACTGCAGTTAATGTAACTGTTTGGGCTGTGCTAAAATTTCCAGAAGAGAAGGTCATTGAGTTTGGAGTGACTGTAATTTCACCTATATCAGAAGACGTAATTGAGATTGTAACATCAGCTACTGGCTCTGAAGACAATGTAATGTTTAAAGTATCCGTTTTGGATTCCATCGGTGCAGTACTACCATTAGTTTCTGTAACATTAATGCCCAAAGTATCATCATCAGTAGTTGTGACAGAGATGGTCTTATCAGCTAGTGCCTCATAACTTTCATCAGTACTCTGTGAATCATTGAAAGTCAGTGTAATTGTAGAAGTGATATTTCCATCGTCTAAATTGTCATTGATCCCTGTGACCGTAACCGTTTGAGCAGTGGTGTAATTATCTGAAGAAAAAGTCAGTGAACTTGGAGAGACAGTCACTTCTCCTGTATCACTTGAACTGATATCAACGATCACATTACCGTCGGGTACTCGTGTTGCCAACACAACAGTAAAGGTGTCTGTTGATCCAGATTCGCTAACCGACGTGCTGCTACTGGTTTCTGTAATTGTCCAAGAACCAATTGGTTTTTTTGTAGTGACTTCATTATCACAGGACATTGGCGAAGCTCCCATTTCACATGGGCTAGGAGGACTACAAGCTGCTATGAATAGTAGTATAACCAAGATAAAAAGCTTTGATTTGCTCATCATTAAGATATGTAAAAGAGTTGAAAATATTCGTTAATTTGTAACCAGTTCTAATC
>JACLAD010012929.1_pt1 | contig 44228 bp, 38 predicted proteins | sample 8027901 | NCBI WGS metagenome assembly JACLAD01 (sample SAMN15725071, study PRJNA655200) | protist metagenome | isolation source: fluorescence activated cell sorting (FACS) single amplified genomes of... | place: Spain: Blaines Bay Microbial Observatory, Mediterranean Sea | collected 2016-07-05 | reverse complement strand
CTAACTGAATCCAACAATGATGAAGGATACAATCAGACAAGAAGTTAGGACTGCTGGTGGAGGGAGTAGCTTTTAGGACTGATCAGATAAAATTGTAACTCAGTGGAGAAAGACCTGGGCATACTGATCCCGCAACACATTCTTTTGGACCTTGCCCATCGTGTTGCGGGGGAGCTCTGGGAGGACAAAAAGCTGCTTGGGTTGCTTGAAGCGGGCGATCTTTGGCTTTAGGGTCTCAGCAATCTGCTCCACATCGAGGGTACAGCCAACCTGAGGGACCAATACCCCCACAACGCCTTCTCCAAAGTCTGGGTGGGGCACCCCAATCACCGCGCTCTCCAGCACTCCTTCCTGTTCATCAAGCAGTAGCTCAATCTCTTTGGGATAAATGTTGTAGCCTCCAGAGATGATCAGGTCCTTGGAACGTCCCACGATCTGAACGTATCCAGCCTCGTCAAGCTGTCCCAGGTCTCCCGTGATGAAGAAGCCATCATCACGAAACTCTTCTGCGGTTTTCTCAGGCATCTTCCAATAGCCGATGAACACGTTTGGTCCCCGGACTTCAATCATCCCAATCTCACCAGCTGGGGTCGGAGCAGCGGTTTCGGGGTCAGTTATACGGACCTCCACACCAGGTAGGGGATGCCCAACTGTGCCCGCCCGGCGTTCAGCCTCATAGGGGTTGGAGGTGATCATGTTGGTCTCAGTCATCCCGTAGCGCTCCAGGATGCGATGTCCAGTGCGCTCTTCAAAGGCTAGGTGAGTTTCGGCAAGCAGGGGAGCGCTGCCTGAAATGAACAGTCGCATGTGCTGCACAAGTTCCCGGTTCAAGCGAGCCTCATCCAACAAGCGGGTGTAGAAGGTTGGGACCCCCATCATCGTGGTGGCCTTGGGAAGGTCCTCAATGGCCTGCTGGGCTTTGAAGCTCGACAGGAAGATCATCGAAGAACCTGCGAGGAACGTGACATTGGAGGCGACAAAGAGCCCATGCGTGTGAAAGATCGGCAGGGCGTGGAAAAGCACGTCACTCGATGTGAAACGCCAGGTCTGGACCAGGGCCTCTGCATTGGAGAGCAGGTTGCCTTGTGTCAGCATCGCTCCCTTGGAACGTCCGGTGGTTCCCGAGGTGTAAAGAAAGGCCGCGAGGTCATCGATGGAGCGCTCGACGGTCGGGAAGATCTCTGGGGGTTTGACGGAGCGTTCCGCAAAGCTGCCTCCTCCGAGGGCATCGAGTGTTTCGAGTTGGGCGCCATGGTTCTCACAGATGGACTGCAGACCCTCCTGACTCTTGGGGTCACAGATCACCAGCTTGGGTTGAGCATCTCCGACGAAATAGTCCACTTCAGCCGGAGTGTAGCCGGTATTCAGCGGCACCATCACCGAACCACTCTGGACACAGGCCGCATAGATCGCCAGGGCCTCTGCGGACTTCGGTACCTGGAGGACAACCCGATCTCCTGGCTGAACGCCAATCTCTACTAAGGCATTGGCGAAACGAGAAGCCATGTCCAGAAACGCCCGATAGCTGAGACGTGAGCCATCTTCTAGAATCATCAATAGGGCGTCACTGTCTCGATGTCGTTCAAAGAAGCTGTGATAGAGCGGGTTGGTCATCGGGGTTCTCATTAAATTTCAACAGAACTTTTCATAGATCTAGGCATGATCCACTGAATACTTTGGAAACTGAGTCATTCACGGAACATGTCGCGTTCAAGTCCTTCTCCATGAGGGAGAAAGCGGCCGAGAGGCCGGATGAAGGGATGAATGATTGTGCGAAAAAAACCCTCACCCACCGCCTTAGCCGGTCCCCCCTCTCCCGATGGGCGAGGGTTTATGATATCAAACGAAGCATTTGGTTGATCTTGCCCAAAATCAAACCGCAGGGCCCAGCACGATATCAGGCAGTCCGGTAGCCAGCCAGGGAAACAGGCACAGGATGATGATCGCTACCACCATGCAGAGTACATAGGGGATTGAGCCTACAAGAATGGTCTTCAGCTTGATGTCGGGTGCGATGCCATTAATCACATAAAGATTTAAGCCAACCGGGGGAGAGATCAAGCCGATCTCCATGTTGATGGTCAGCACAACGGCGAACCAGTACGGATCAAATCCTGCGGAGATGACAATCGGGAGCAGGATCGGAGCTGCCATCAGGATCACGGCAACCGGAGGAAGGAAGAAACCAGCAATCAACAAGAAGATATTGATGAAAAACATCAATACCCAGCGGTTGACATCAAGGGTGCCGATCCACGACGCGATGGATTGAGTAATGAAAAGGCTCGAGAGCATGTAGGAGAACACCCCCGCCGCCGCAATGATGAAGAGGATCATCACGCTCTCACGGGTGGAATCACGACAAACCACCCAGAGGGCTTTGAGGTCCCAAAGTCGATAGATGATGATGGCCACTGCCAGACAGAGAAGTGCACCAACTGCAGCGGTCTCCGAAGGAGTTGCGTAGCCGCCGTACATCGCAACCAAAACCCCCAGAATGATCAACAAGAAGGGAACCACTCGGGGCAATACTTCTAACTTCTGACGTAAGCTAAAGGAAGAGTTAGTGTTGAGGATGGCGTGATTCCCACTGCGCCAGGTTCCGTAAAGCGACCAGGCCATGAACAAGCCTACCAGCAACAGCCCTGGGAAGACTCCAGCCAAGAACAGCCGTCCGATCGAGGTCTCTGTGGAGATGCCATAGACAATCATGGTGACCGAGGGAGGAATCAGAATTCCGAGTGTTCCTCCAGCGGCAATTGAACCGGCTGCTACGCCTTCTGGATAACCACGTTGTCGCATTTCCGGAATGCCCATTTTCCCGATGGCAGCACAAGTTGCCGGAGAGGAGCCTGAGAGAGCTGCAAACAACGCACAGGCCCCCAGGTTAGAGATCACAAGACCTCCGGGTACTCGTGTCAGCCAGCGGTCGAGGGCTTCATAGAGGTCGGCCCCAGCCCGGGTGGAAGCGATTGAGGCTCCCATAATGATGAACATCGGGATGGACAACAGCGCAAAGTTATCGAGCTTGCCAAAGAAGATCTCCGGTAACAACTCGAGTGACCGAATACCATCAAAAGCCAGCAGGAAGCCAGCGGAGATCACCAATAGGCCATTGGCTACAGAAATCCCAGAGAACAATACTGCGATCGTGACAAAGGCTACCAGTAGCCCGAGAACAAGAGGATCCATCAGCTGTGTCCTTTCAGTTCAAGGCTATCATCGGCTCCAGAGAGAACCCCATAGAGGTCGATCAGCAGTTGGATGAGAAAGACCGCAAAGCCCACAGGCAAAGCCAGGTAGGGAATCCAGAGTCGCACCCCCCATACGGTATCTGATTTCCAGTTGCGTTCATAAGCAACGTACCACTGTTCAAAGCCATAGAACAACATGATGCCAGTCACGATGATGCTGGCGATCAGGGTTAGGGCAATCAATGATTTTCGCATGTTGGGAGGAAGCAGCATTGGTAGCAGGTCTACCGACACATGGCCACGGAGTCGCTGAACATAGGGTAGCCCCAACAATGTGGCTCCGACCATGAAGTAAACCACTGCTTCGGTTTGCCAGATCGTAGATTCATTGAGAATGGCGCGGACAAAGATCATTTGACAGGTGATCAAGACAGCGAGCACAATCATTGTTGCAGAGCAGACTCCACAGATCGTAGATAGTAGATATGAGAAGCGAACCAGTGGCGCAGGCTGAGAAGATGGGTTAATGGTAGCAGTAGAAGACATCAGCTTGGTTTCCAGACTATGGGGAGGAAGTAAACAGTTGGTAGTCGCAGCTCACAGAAATCTCCACAACATGAGCTGCGACTCCTAAAGTCAGGAATGCTTATTCGACAGCTAAGGCCATATCCAACAGTCTCTGGCCGTTGGGGACATCGGAGACAAATTTGCTGTAGGAGGAAGCTTTGGCAATCTCTCGCCAAGCATTAAACTCACTCATGCTCATGTTAGCAATCTCCACCCCAGCTTTTTCGAAGACCTTGACGGATTCAGCATCCTGCTTCTTGGCTTCTGCCAGATAGTAGGCTTCAGCCTTGGCAGCTCCAGCATCAATCGCAGCTTTCTGTGCTGATGTTAGATCGTCATAGGTGGATTTATTCATCAGCAGTGGCTGGTACATAAACCACAAGGCAACATCACTCGCTGGCGTGTAGCACTTCACTTGCTCATAGATCCGATATGAAACGAAGGAGGAAGAGGACGTGTTGGCTGCTTGCAGTACCCCAGTTTGAATAGCGTTGTAAATTTCAGAAGAAGCCATTGAGGCAATTGAAGCTCCAGCCGAAGCTAGCATCTGCTCAAAAGCTTTCCCAGCAGCTCGGGTTTGCAATCCCACTACGTCATCTGGTGAGGTGATGCACTTATCCTTGCCTACGAAACCTCCTGCCAAGTAGCCGTGTACCACGACTCGCACGTCGTCTTCTGCCATTAAGTTTTCCAATTCGCCCATGAAGTCGGAACGATTTAGACGAGCTGCATGATCATGGTTTTTGACCAGCCCTGGCATCAGTGTCAGGTTGAATTCAGGACGCTGACCACCAGCATAGGATAGAGGGAAGACTGTCATGTCCAGTTGACCACGGGAGAGAGGTCGGTACTGCTCACGGGGTTTGAAAAGAGATTTGGTTGGAAAAATCTTGATCTCCAGATCGACGTTGGCCTTGGCAACTTCATCGGCAACAATTTGGGCGACCTTGTGTCGTACATCAGAGGTAGACCACTGATGGGAGAGACGCAACTCTTTGGCAGAAGCAAGACTCGCGGTTCCTGCAATTAGAAGGGCCGCAACAGCAGCACCAAATAGTTTTTTCATGGCTATCTCCTTTTGGTAATAATGCGACGCCGAAGAGACGCCACCGGAAACCCCAATTATAGGGTAGGACATCCAGTTAAAGTCCTTTCTTATTTATGATCAAGGGGCAATTTTGTCGAATTGTAATTTTTGTCAAAAAAAGTAGGATTTGTCAAAAAAAGTAGACGATTCTTTTTAGAGAGAATAGATTTTAAATTTTTAGAAAGTAATGGGAGGGCTATGGGGCTAGCTGTCCAGAAAGTTCAAAACGAACATTCGCAGACTATGTCAAGGCAGCGGTATGAATTCCAGCAGGGAAACGCTATGAGTTTTCAGGACCAACTCCAGCGATATGGCGCCCTCTTCAGTTTCATATTTTCCCAAGCTGATTGCTTGAGGTTGGGCTGCGGCCTTGAGCGGAGTCAATTGTTCTTCGCTGGGCTGCTGAGGGCTCTCGAGTGTAGTCCACTTTTGAAAAGAATTGGCATTTGTCTGATCAATGAGCCATTGCCGAAGATGGTATTTGTGGGCGGTCAGGTTACGAATTTGGAGATGCACCGTAGACTTGGTCTGTTGGTTCCAGTCATCGTGATGACAACTCAGGAACACACCCACGATTCCGGAACCGTCGATACTGGCAAGTCCTGAAAGGTCGGGAGGTGTTTCAGGCAGATCGGGGCCATCTGCAATTTGAGGATTCCTTTACCCAGAACTGGTGAACGGATGAAATACGGACCATCCGGCAACTTTCCCAACTTCCCCAGCAGTTCTCTTCCCCGCTCAGTGTAAGGGTAGTTGGGTTCATCATAACCAACATAGGTCCAGATGCGCCGCAGGGGTTCCTGTTCGGTTACCTCTACGTTGACTTGATGGATGGTGTTCAAAGGGTTCCCAGCGCTTGAATAACGGCCTTCGTGCAACTCTCTGTAGAAGCAGTCCCTCCAAGATCCTTGGTTCGAGCTTCTGGGCCAGAGGTCAGCACCGTTTCCATGGCGGTTTCACAGGCTTGGGCGGCCTCACTTTCACCGAGATGATCGAGCATCAACGCCAGGGTCCAGATGGTAGCAGTGGGGTTGGCAATGCCCTGACCCGCAATGTCTGGGGCGGACCCATGAACAGGTTCAAACATCGAGGGATAGGTCCCTTGCGGATTGATGTTTGCTGAGGGGGCGATGCCGATCGAACCAGCGATTGCTGGTCCTAGGTCACTGAGGATGTCCCCGAACAGGTTGGAACCCACAACGACATCAAACCAGTCCGGGTGGAGGACAAAGTGGGCGGTGAGGATGTCAATGTGGAACTGGTTCACCTCAATCTCTAGATACTCGCTGGAAATTGCTTTGACCCGTTCATCCCAGAAGGGCATCGAGTGAATGATGCCATTCGACTTGGTGGCGGAAGTCAGTTTACCAGCCCGTTTTTTTGCAAGTTCGAAGGCATAGCGCAGAATTCGATCAGTTCCATGACGGGTGAAAATGGACTCCTGCAACACGATCTCCTGCTCCGTTCCGGCATAGATCCGTCCTCCTGATTCCGAGTACTCTCCCTCACAATTCTCTCGGACAATCACAAAATCAATGTCTTCAGGGCCCCGCCCGGCCAGTGGAGATTGGATGCCCTTGAGCAGGCGAACGGGGCGGATGTTGACATACTGGTCAAAGTGGCGACGAATCGGAATCAACAAGCCCCAGAGCGAGACATGATCCGGGACACTTGGCCAGCCAACGGCTCCGAGAAAGATCGCGTCAAAGGACTGCAATTGCTCGAGTCCATCCTTGGGCATCATGGTCCCCGTGTTCAGGTAGGTTTGGCAGGACCAGTCGAAGTGCTTGAATTCGATGCTGAAGCCAAAACGCTTGGCGAGCACCTCGGCAACTTGGATTCCGGCTGGAATGACTTCCTGGCCAATGCCGTCCCCTGGAATGGAAGCAATGCGATAGTGTGACATAAGGTATTTTTAGAGTGGTGAGTTAGCTTTTGGCTTATTCTGCAATAATCTTCTGGATCAATTCCTCGGGGATGTCATCAAAGGACGCATAGTTCAGCGAATAGAGTCGTGCATAGAGTCCCCCGAGTGCAAGAAGTTCTTGGTGATTTCCTGTCTCAATGATGCGTCCTTCCTGGAGAACAATGATCTTATCAGCCTTGCGGATGGTTGCCAGTCGATGAGCGATGATCACCGCGGTACGGTTTTCCAACAAGCGATTGAGAGCTTCCTGCAAGAGTTTTTCACTCTGGGAATCGATGGAGGCGGTCGCTTCATCGAGGATCAGCAAGGGACTGTTGGCTACCAGTGCCCGAGCGAAGGAGATCAACTGTCGTTGACCCAGCGACAGGTTGGAACCACGCTCCTCGATCATCGTGTCATAGCCTTTGGGCAGACGAGAGATGAATTCGTGAGCGCCGACAATCTTGGAAGCTTGAATCACTTCTTCGTTTGTAGCTGTGGTTTTATTGTAGCGAATGTTCTCCAAGATCGTGGTGGAGAACAGGTAGGGGTCCTGGAGAACCATCGCGATTTGGTCACTTAGGCACTGCTGAGTTAGGCTGCGGGTGTCGTGTCCGCCAATCAGGACTCTTCCCTGGTAACTGTCGTAGAAGCGGTGGATCAGCGAAGCAATGGAGGACTTGCCACAACCGGTTGGTCCGACCAGTGCCACTGTCTGACCAGCGGGGATCTCCAGGTTGATATCGTGCAGAACAGGATAGTTGGGATTGTAGCCGAAGTTGACCTTTTCAAAGCGTACGGATCCATCGGAGCGCCCAATCTCCTTGGCGTCTGGCTGATCTTGAATGTCAATGGGCACATCCAGCACTTCAAAAATCCGCTCTCCAGAGGCCATCGCTCGCAGGAAGGCGTTGTAGTGCAGGGTGAGAGCGCGGATTGGATCAAAGAAACGTTGCACATAAAGAATGTAGGCGATCATCACCCCAGCGGTCAATTCTCCCTGAAGCACGAGGTTCCCTCCGACCAGAGCAATGATACCCAGGGCCAGTCCGGTCAGTGTATCTACGGTGGGCAGCATCAACTGGGCGATGGCAGCAGCTCGGACGGTAGAGCGGAAGTGATCGTTGGCCTTGGTTTCATAGAGGTTGCGATTGACTCGCTCGCGGGTCATTCCCTGAACCACGCGGATTCCTCGAATGTTTTCACACATCGTCGCAGTGACGATTGAAGAGGTGATTCGAGCCCGAGTGAAGGCCTTGCGCGCATGTGGCAACCAATACACTCGAATGATCAACAGCACCGGCATCAGGGCCAGGGTCATTGCTCCTAAACGCGGATCCATCGCCAGCAACACGAAGATGATGCCAATTAGTAGAACCAAATCACCGATCGCATAGACCAGGGCCTCGAGGAATTCCTGCAAAGCCCCGACATCCCCCTGTAGACGGGACATCAGACGCCCGGTTTCGGTCTTGTCCATGAAAGAAAGAGACACTCGCTGAAGATGTTCAAACATTCCCCGGCGCATATCGAATAGTAGCCGTTGAGCAACCCTGGACACCAGCCACTCGCTGCAGAACTGGCTACTGAAGTTGACCACAACCACCCCGGCAAACAGAAGGACTCCCAGTTCCAGGGAATCCAAATTCTCAAAGTAGGTCAATTCACCGTCGAGGGTCTTTTGAATGATTAGGGGGAAGAGAACCTGCGTCAGGGTAAAGACCATCAGCGCACTGACCGCCAGGATCACTGAGCGGCGGTAGGGTTTCATGAAACCCAAAAAACGCTTGGTCACCTCGTGATTGATGCCAGCTCCAAACATATCTTCTTCGCTGACCTCGGGAGGAGGGGCGGCTGCTCCAGGAGGCAGAGGGTCCTGAGCAAGGTAGCGATTCATCCACAGCAGCGCTTTTTGGCTCATAGCATCCACTCAGTCCAGGGTTTGTAATTCATAGAGCCGCGCATAGTTGCCCTGCTGCTTCATCAATTCCTCGTGATTCCCTTTCTCGATGATTCTTCCCTCTTCCACATAGACAATCTGGTCTGCATGCATCAGTGAGGCAACCCGGTGGGAAATGATGATGGTCAATCGCTCATCGGCACCCTGCTTGAGAGCTTCGCGGATCTTCTTCTCTGTGCCGGCATCAACCGCAGAGGTAGAGTCATCAAGTACAAGGATCCGAGATCCAAGCAGTAGAGATCGGGAGATGTTCAACCGCTGGCGCTGCCCTCCAGAGAGTGCCAGACCTCGTTCACCGATCAACGTGTCGTATTCCTGCGGCAACTTGGCGATGTGTTCATGTAGTTGGGCTCGCTCTGCTGCAGAGACCACATCAGGTTTAGCTGCCCAGGGGTTTCCATAGAGCACATTATTGCTGACGGATGAGGTGAACAGGAAGGTGTCCTGCTGAACAAGGCTGATAGATTTTCGGAGCGATTTCAGGGAGTACTCTCTCAAGGGATGACCGTTGTAGAAAATCTCTCCCTGGGTTGGTTCATGAAAGCGGGGGATCAACTGTACCAGGGTACTCTTGCCGCAACCTTGTGGTCCCACAATTCCAAGAGTCTGGCCAGGCTGGAGTTTCAAAGAAATATCATGAATGACTTCTGGCTGATTTTCTCCTGGATAGTGGAAAGAGACATTGCGGAATTCCAAGGCCCCGAGTTCATTCATCTCCAGCAAAGAGTTTGGTTCCTGAACATACTCTGCCGAATCCAACACTCGAAACAGCCGCTCTCCACAGGAACTCGCCCGAGAAAAGGAGTTGATCAACATCCCAATCTGCCGCACTGGTTGCTGGAGAATCGTCATGAAAGCTAGAAAGGCGGTAAGCATCCCCAGGCTGATTTCTCCGTCACGGACCTGCTGTCCCCCGAACCAAAGCACAAGCGTCATCGAGATGAGAAAAGCCAGCGACATCATAGAGTCGTTGGAGGTGCGGATAAAAATTTGTCGATCAAACAATTCCAGCGCCTTGGCTGCGGCTTCGTCATATTTCTTCAACTCATGGTCCCGGGCATGAAAAGCACGCACAACTCTGATGCCGTTTAGGTTCTCATCCATCACCTTGGTCAACAGCGAGAGACGATCTTGAATCTGCAGCCAGTTTTTTCGGAGTCCTAGACTCGAGAGTGTTCCTCGCCAAACTAGAAAAGGTACAAAGGTCAAAGATATCATGGTCAGAAAGGGGTTGGCGCCCAGCATCAGGGTTAGACCACCACCGAGTAGCGTCAGCAAAAAGAAGATTCTCAGTAGGCCTGTGTTGATGAAGATGCGGATGCCTTCGATATCCAGAATTCCCAGAGTGATCAGGTCACCCGTGTGAACATGATCGTGATAGCCGAAGGAGAGCTTGGAGAGCTGCTCAAAATACTTCATTCGCAATTCGTAGCCCATGTGCTGGCCAATGGCTTCTCCTAGGAAAGAATGGAGAAAACCAAAAATACCGCGCACGGATGCAATTGCGAAGAGAACGAAGGCGGTCCAGTAGAGTGGGCTCAGGTCCGCAGAGGAATCTGTGTTGACCGCCTCAAAAAGTGCGCTGGCTTGATCAACTGCCTGGCCCAGAAACTCTGGAATCATCAGCTGTAGAGCAGCTCCAGTCACAACGGCAAAGATCGTAATCGATAACTGGAGAGGATTCTTCAAGGAGAGCTGCAACACCCGATAGATGATGCGAACAAATGAATAGGGATCTGAGAAAACAGAATTCACGAGACTTGAAAGGGCTAGAGGCTCAAGTGGCAGTCTGATGCCAATCCGGTGCGACTGAGTCGAGGAAGTGGGGTGCGCGTTCTTGCTTGAGGAGTGGCGAATTCGAGGATCCGACGCCTGGATGATCTGCAGGTTTAAACGACATTACTTCCAACTTTAATATATCAGGCTTACGCCTTTTTACAGATTTAGTCTACAACCTTTTGATCAGTTTCAAGGAATCACAGTGGCAAATCAGCAATGATCGAAGTGCCACTTTCTTCTGGTATGGTGAGAAGAGTGAAGAGTTTGGATCTTCCCTCTTCCACCACCCTAGAGTCCACAAAGATCTAGAATTTCAGACCAAACTGCCGGTCCAAGGACTCAGCTAAGGCTTCGACACGTTCGGTTGCGATCGGTTGAAAAGGAGGGCGCAGGTTGCCCCAGGAAGGTTGGCCCGATTGCCGAGCGAGCAGAGCTTTCTGTCCAGGAATAGGCGCATATTCCTGAAAAAGTTTACGAATCGCACAGACACTCTCGTGCTTGGCTTCAGCGGCTTCCCAGTCTCCAGCGTGGCAGAGGGCGATCACTTCTGCGATCAGTGCGCTGTTGAGGTTGGCCGTTGCGGAGATACAGCCCGGTGCGCCCAACCGAATTGCCTCGATCACTGGCAACTCAGCTCCGGGATAGACAATCAATCCTTCAATTCCTAACAAGGCCTTGGTGTTTTCCCAGTCTCCTGAGCTGTCCTTGATTCCGACAATTACCTCTGGAAATTCCTCGTGTAAATGGCGAACCAGTGGAATTGACAAACCTACGCCACTGACTTGAGGGATGTGGTAGAGGTAGATCTTCAGGCGCTCATCGTTGATGTTGTCAATCAAACGCACAAAGTAGTCACGCAGACCCTGGTCGCTCATGCCCTTGTAGTAAAAAGGAGGGAGGGTCATCACTCCGGCACAGCCCAGTTCGATTGCATGTCGGCATAACTCGACCGTATCTGGCAAGTTGCAAAGTCCGGTTCCGGGAATCAGTACGGACGGGTCAACTCCAGCTTCAACCAAACCCTCTAAAGCTGCTTTGCGCTCTGCCGAACCGACGGATAACGCCTCACCCGTTGTACCAAAGGGAGCCAGTCCCGCGCATCCATTGCTCAGAAGTTGATGAGCGAGTGCATTGAATTTTTCCTGATCAACGGCAAGCTGATCGTCGAAGGGAGTGAGGATTGGAGCGATGAGTCCTTTGATCATATTCTGCCTTTTAGTGGTGTATTCATTTCTGCAAAAAATCTGTTCTATCTTTCATGTTTGCTGCTTTTTCAAGCCAAGATGCCCTCAAATATGTTTTTCTGAGCCAGCAGCCTGGGAACAACAAAATCTAGCAATGCTCTGACTCTTGCGGATCGTTTCAAGTCTGCATGAATGAGCAACCAGAGTTGATGTTTCGCATCAAATGGCTCTCCTGCTCTCCTCAGTTCAGGATCGAGATCTCCCACAAAGCATGGAAGGAAACCCTGGGCAGCTGAATTTTTAAGTGCCGTCAACATTCCTGCCACTCCTTGAACCTGCATGATTTCTTTTTCAGAAACAGCTTCTTGCTGTTTCTGAATGACATGATTTCTCTCTAAACCAATGTGATTTAGCCAGGGTAGGTCTGTACCTTTGGTGTCTTTCGAAGCATAGCGACACCAGGCGATGTCAGCAAGATTGCGACCGACCGCTGTTTCCGGGGGTTGAGAGGTGAAGCGAAACGCCACATCCGTTCTTCTTTCCAAATCCAATAACCCATCATCCGGTAACAAAATTACCCGAATTTTTTCAAATTGCGCCGAGAAGTCCACGAGGTGTTGAGTCATTAATGATACCATTGCCTGGGGGAGAGTGATGCGGACTTCTCCGGTAGCTTGTTGATCATGACCCACCACTGTTCGAAAAGCAGTAAAGATTGATTCCTCTATCTCTTCAGCGTGCGAAAGCAATTCCTCTCCTGCGCTCGTGAGCCGATATCCCCTTGGACCCTTTTCAAACAAGGAAAGCTCGAAGCTTTCTTCAAAGGATTTGAGTCGACGGTGCAGGGTCGCCACATTCGAGCCAAGTTCATCTGCAGCCGCAGTGAGAGTTCCTTTCTTAGCAACAGCCAGAAATAACTTCAGATCATCCCATTGATTCATTTTTCATTTTTGAAAAACAGATTTGATAAATTGGCTATTTTTATTTCAAAAATAAGAGCTTAGCATAAGAATCTCGTTTAGAAATTCAACACAAAGATCCTTTGGGAATTTGTTGTTGGTTTGTCAATCAAGCATAAGGAGTTGTCGAATGAAGAAGAAGCTGTTTCTGTTGTTGGCTTTGTTTGGGTTCGTCTGCATCAGTGGAATTACGATGGCCCAAGCATCCAGCCGTTATCAACTAGACGTAGTGCACTCAACCGTTGGTTTTGCAGTCAAGCACATGCTCTTCAGTACAGTGCGTGGCAAATTCAACGATGTCCAAGCCACTGCAGAAATTGATGAGCAACCGGGGAGTTTAAGTTCAGTGAACGCTGAGATTTCTGTTGCCTCTGTTGACACTGATAACGCAAAGCGAGATGGGCATTTAAGAAGTGATGATTTCTTCAACGCTGAGCGTTATCCGACAATCACCTTTGAGAGCACAATCATTGAGCCTGAGGGGAATGGGAATTACCGAGTGGATGGAATCTTGACGATTCGTGATGTGAGCAAGCCGATTACCCTTGAAGGGAAGCTATTGGGAAAGATGCCCGGTCGGGTAGCTTTTGAGGCAGCAGGTCAGATCAATCGCCAGGATTTCAATGTCACTTGGAACAAAGCTCTGCAGTCTGCAGGTGGATGGATGGTGTCTGACGAGGTGGACCTGAACATTGAGGTTGCGATGTATATTCCCCAAGGTTGACCAAGTAACTCGATTGATTTGCCAAGAATTGAATTCAACGGCCTTAGCCGATCTCGAAATTAGAGAGGATTCTTTGGCAATCTTAACGGGCTTGCTGGGCAGCACACCAATTAATACATATATATAATTTTATTGATTTATTTATTAAGTCAGCTCTAAATTTTTTCTTCTCTTGTCAACCCTAGTCTTGAAGTCAAAATCTATTAAAGTGCTGATCCCGTTTTATTCAACATATGGTCACATCTCTCAAATGGCGCTAGCTGCTGCGGAAGGTGTAAAGGAAGTTGCTGGAGCAGAAGCCCTTGTGCGTCGAGTACCAGAGACTCTTCCAAAAGAGGTTTTGGAAGCGATGGGAGCTGTGCAAGCTCAGCAAGCTTTCGCAGATGTTCCCTTAGCAACAGTCGACGAGCTAGCAGAGGTGGACGCTGTCATCTTTGGGACCCCTACTCGCTATGGGATGATGGCTGCGCAAATGAAACAGTTCTTGGATGCTACCGGACAACTTTGGATGCATGGTCGGCTTGTGGGTAAGGTTGGCAGCGTTTTCACCAGCGCCGCTAACCAACACGGAGGACTGGAGTCAACCATCCTCAGTTTTCATACTGCTCTGATGCATCATGGGATGGTCATTGTTGGTCTCCCGTACTCTTTTCAAGGCCAGATGGGAGTTGATGAGATCAAGGGAGGATCTCCTTATGGTGCATCAACTATTGCTGGTGGTGACGGAAGTCGTATGCCAAGCGAACAAGATTTGGCAGGTGCACGCTTTCAAGGCCGGCATGTTGCGGAAATTGCCAGCAAGCTTGTCAACTAGGAGTAACTGCCTGAGTTTACTCCATTGAGAACATCAACGATGCAGGTCGTTGCTTGACTAGCGTCTCATTCGACCTGGTTCGATGGCAGAGCTTTCCCGATCATATCGGTCATCAGGGTGAGCAAATGCTCCGCGGCCAGGGAAGATTTGCGGAAATGAGAGCGAAAAACGGCGATCTTCATCACATACTCTTCTTCCAATTCACAGAAGGTCAGCCCGGGAATGGTGCTGTCACCGAATTGATCGAAGGGAAAGATCAGGCTGATCCCCGCACCATGTTGGACAAACTGGTAGGTGTCTCCTGTAGAGCGGGCTGAAAGCTTGATCCGACATTCGACCTGATGCAGCTTGAGCAACTTTTCCACTTCATGGCGGACGTAGCTGCCGATGGGAAATGCGATAAGATCCTCACCGTGCAAGTCACGCAGATGGACTTGTTGAAGCATTTCAAAATTTAAAGCACCGAAGCAATCCTCAAGCACAGACTGAGCATTTAGAAAATTGAGCAGGTGACCAAGAATAAGTTGTTCCTTCACAAAACTCATTCTTGGTACAACATTAAATATGAATAATCTTAATTATTAAAGTAAACAAATAACACACTCTTAACTTGAGGCTAGCTCACTCAAAATCTTCCCAAGACCAGTCGTGATTTTCTGAAGGATCATAATGCAATGACTCCACAGAGCTTTCTTGGCGCAAAATTTTTCCATCCTTGTAGGTAATGGCAGTGATTACCGAACTGAACTTTACATCATCTTCCGTGAATTTCAGAAACCGGTGAAGACAAAGAAAGGTAGGGCCCTCGAAAATTACCCTAGAGGGTCCAACTGTGACCATACCTTTCACTTGGCTGATTAGCTCTTTGTCAGCTTCGATGTCAATTCGGTTTCCAGTTCGATGGTCGATCGTGATGTAATCAGAATGATAAAGGGCATCTACCAGAGAAAAATCATCCTGCATTCCCATTTCCCACGCCTTGTTGAATTCGTCTGCTTTGCTCATTTGGAGTCCTGTTTTGATGTTTTCGGAACGGAGGTTAAGGAATACCAAGCATCATCACCAACTGAATGGTAGAAGCAAGCGAATTCAAGATAGACTCGTGCCTGATATTTCTTGAAGTAAATTGGGTAGGAGGAAAAAAATTGAGAGAATTTCGAGGGGAAGAGAGCTCCCAAGACTTAGCGGGGAGGTAGTCTCCGGGAGAAATAACTTTGTTGTTGTTTCAAGAAAGAGTGTTGCGCATAACGCATTCGTTGTAAGTGTCATTGCCACTCATCACAGAGGTGCAACTAGTGCTACAACCGCTGATATTGGAGAGGGTAAAAACTACGACGCTGAAGAGTAGGATTCTCATGATTCTATTTAGTGGAAAGAGTCACTGGCGAAGCATCCTGCTTCCAGTCTGAAATTTGATGGAGCTTGTTTTTTTACATTCAAAAACTAGGCGAGCTTAGCTTTTGGATCCTTCGCTGCTTCTGTAATGAGTTGCTCTATCCCATTTTCAGGAAGGATGGAACCAATAAATGCCAATCCCGCTACTTTGTCCTCATCTGCTTTAAATACTCGAGTTACTCTGCAGGAAATGGGAAGGGTTGCTTGATGTCCACCTTCTGTTTTGAGAAAAAAGGTTAGGCGAACATGGGCTGAAGGATTGAGCAGCTGTTTGCAGACAATTCTGCAACCTGCCATGCTCAGATCGATTATTTTTACGTGTGAAACCCGCTGTCCCTCCTCCATCTTGGCGAGTAATTGGACACGGTATCTAGGATGTACACGATGTTCTTTTTTCAAAGAGGCCTCCTGTCAACAACACGAAGGATTTTGGATTTGGGCGTGTTGAGAAATTTTTGAAATTCTGAAAGCAAGGATTTAAGTTACCTCAGTGTGGCCCTTGCGATATAGCGAACAGAAAAATTTGAGCTAATGAAAGAGCAAGTATTCAATTTGTTGCTAAAATTATGCAAGATTTCTGAATGATTTGGTGAATAAAAATTCACGGTGTTTTGAAACATTCACGGTGTTCCAACCAGCGGAATTTTGTTAGCCAATAGCGGGAGTACCTTTGCAGAAGGTGACTAGTGGATAACGTAGAGTGATCAAAGGCGTCCTTGGGATCCGACTTAGGGATCAGTGTTCATCACTAACTATTAAATTCTTGTCCAATGTATGGAGTCCTGCATGGAACTTAAACTGAAGGGAAACAAGGTATTTGTGTCGGCTGGGGGTTCCGGTATTGGGCTAGCCATTGTCGAGGGATTTCTTGCAGAAGGTGCGGAGGTGGCGACTTGCGATATTAGCCCAGAGTTGGTTTCTCAGTTGAAGAGAAATCATCCCTCCGTTTACTGTGAAGAGATGGACGTCGCTGATGCTCAGGCAGTTCAACAATTCACGCAGTCTGCGATTGGGAAACTGGGTGGCCTGGATTGTTTAGTCAACAACGCTGGCATTGCAGGGCCAACCTCGCCGATCGAAGAAATTCCAGAAGCAGACTGGGAGCGCTGTCTTTCGGTTTGTCTGAGCAGTCAGTATTTTTTCACAAAAGCGTGCGTTTCCTCTCTTCGGAAGAGTAGCAATCCCTCCATCGTCAATATCTCCTCGGCCGCTGGGAAATATGGTTTCGCCTTCCGAACTCCCTACTCCACTGCCAAGTGGGGAGTGATCGGCCTGACCAAGTCACTAGCAATTGAATTGGGACCTGATCAGATTCGTGTCAATGCGATCCTTCCGGGTTTGGTATCCGGAGAGCGTCAACAACGAGTAATGAAGGCTAAAGCTGAAAAAAGAGGCGTCTCCTTTGGCGAAATCGAGCAGGAAGCTTTCTCTTATACTTCCATTAAGTCCTATGTCACCCCGCAGGACATTGCCAACCAAGTGCTTTACTTGGCATCAGAGAAAGGAAAACTAATCTCTGGTCAGGCAATCTCGGTAGATGGGGACACTCGTATGCTAGCCTAGAATTTGACCTGATTTCCTCCTTTGAGTTGCAGAATTTCTCTCGCTTCATCCGGAGTGGCCACTTCTACGGAGAGTCCTTCCAAGACCTGCCGGGCCTTCTGGACCTGTTGAGCATTGCTCTCTGCCAGCACCCCTTTGGATAACCAGAGAGAGTCTTCCAGTCCGACTCGTATGGAACCACCCTGGGCCGCCGACATGGCGGCAATTTGCATCTGCGAACGTCCGGCTCCCAACACTGACCAGACATATTGATCACCAAACAGGCGATCTGCAGTGCGCTTCATGTGGGCAACATCCTCTGGGTGTGTTCCAATCCCTCCAAGTATGCCAAAGACTGTCTGAACCAACAGTGGTGCTTTGACCAGTCCACGATCCAAAAAGTGGGCGAGATTGTAGAGGTGACTGGTGTCGTAACATTCAAATTCGAAGCGCGTACCGTTGGCGGAACAAGTCGTCAGGATCTCCTCAATATCTTGAAAAGTATTCTTGAACACCAGATCTCGACTATTCTCCAAGTGCTGGCGTTCCCAGTCATGCTTGAAGCTCGTGTAGCGTTTCAGCATCGGATAGAGCCCAAAGTTCATCGAGCCCATGTTCAGGGAAGCCAACTCAGGTTGAAGCTCCTTGGCAGGAGACATCCGCTGGGCCAAGGTCATCTGAGGCGCGCCGCCCGTAGTGATGTTGATCACTACGTTACAAGCCTGCTTGATTCGCGGCAGGAACTTTAGAAAGGCTTCCGGAGTTTGCACTGGACGGCCTGTCTCTTCATCCCGTGCGTGCAAATGAATGATGGACGCACCTGCTTGTGCAGCAGCAATCGCCGCTTCGGCAATTTCGTCTGCAGTGACTGGCAAATATGGAGACATCGAAGGTGTATGGATTGCTCCTGTGGGAGCACAGGTCAGGATGGCTTTTTGAGTCATAGGATATTCTCCAGGCAAGAATTATTGGTTTGTCTGCGATCAAACGCTATCAGGGACTTCGATGCAAGAGTTTTATGAGAGGAACGAATCCTCACGGCCGCTCAGCATTCCAGTTGTTGGTTCCAAGAACAGAATTGAAAATACCTGGCTAACAACATCAGTGATTGAGATTTTGTGGGAAATGTCTAGATTCTCGTGGTCTCCTATGTTGGAGAGATCATAGTTTTTGATCAACAAATTCATTGTCATTTCTGTTGAAGGCTCATCATGTCAACTCGCCAAACTGTAGACGTCAAAAGGCTTCGTCACCTGGATAACCTGCTGATCAACACCATCGGGAAACCGGGTCAACTGCCTGGTGTACAAGTATTGGTCTGGCGGCGAGGAGACCTTCCCTATTTTCGTTGGGCGGGCTACCGAGATCTCGAGCGAGGATTGCCAATTGAGGAGGATACGATCTTTCGGATCTATTCGATGACAAAGCCAATTGTTAGTGTGGCTTTGTTGATGCTGTTGGAAGAGGGACGCTTTCGTTTGGACACACCAGCATCGGAGTTTATTCCTAAGTTTGCTGACTTGGAGGTTTTTGCTGGAGTAGATGAACAGACAGGTGAAATGCAAACGGAAAAATGCAAGAAATCTGTGACCATCCACCAGTTGTTGACCCATACCTCTGGCTTGACCTACGAGATGCATGCGGAACAGCATCCGGTTGCCAAACTCTACAAGCAATCTTCTGCTGAAAGAGCCCCTTTGAGTCTTGCGGGGATGGTCGACCATTTGTTGAATTTTCCATTAGCCTACCAACCGGGAACCCGCTGGCACTACAGTGTGTCCACTGATGTTTGTGCCCGTCTTGTCGAGATCATCTCGGGTCAATCCATCGATCGCTTCTTGCAGGAGCGTATCTTTGGGCCTCTGGGTATGCGAGATACTAGTTATCACGTGCCTCCCCAGGAACTCTCTCGTTTGGCGGAGCTATATTCTGTTGCCGATTGGTTTGATCCCAACCTGTCACCGGAGACTCTGGAAAAAGCTTGGCAAAGTGGTGCCAAACTCAAACCGCTGAGCGGATTTGAATCAGAGATTTATAAGGCACCACACAACTGCCTGCGTGGTGGACATGGGCTGGTTTCTACCGCTTTGGACTATCTGAAATTTGCCCGTATGTTGCTGCAATATGGAAAGTGGGAGGGAGAGCGTCTATTGAGTCACAAGACGGTTGAACTGATGCGAGTCAATCATCTTTCTTCTGATTTCTTCCCACTGGAAATTCGCAATAATCCGCTCAAGGGAGAAGGCTGGGGCTTAGGGGTGTCGGTCAATCTGGATCCTGCACAGAGTATGAGCTTGGGTAGCCAGGGAAGCTATGGCTGGGCAGGCTTGGCCTCCACCAAGTTTCTGATCGATCCTCAAGAGGAGTTGATCCTGATTCAGATGGGTCAGCTGATTCCGCCTCCCGAGCATTTATTTTTTCAGTATCTTCGGAATGTGGTCTATCAAGCACTGACCCCATAAGATCTACCTCGAAAAAGAGAATTTGTTGAAATACTTGTGATTCTCATTTGACATAACCAAAGAGTCCGATTATTTTGCGGACAGAATTTGGCACTTTTACAACCTATGGAGTTTTTCAATGACCGAACTCGCCACACCCCCCAATCCTACTAAATCCAAAACCGGAAGTTCCCTCCGTCGTGTGGAAGATGCTCATTTGCTCGTTGGCAAGGGGCGCTTCACAGACAACCGTCCTGCAGTTGGCCAGTTACACTTACACTTCATTCGCTCTTACCTGGCGCATGGAAGAATAGTAAGTGTAGATAAAGAAGACGCTCTCCAAAGTGAAGGTGTTGTTGCAATCTACACAGCTGAAGATTTGTTGGCTGACGGAGTTAAACCATTGCCAGTTGCTGACAAATACTTCCGAGTTGATGGGAAGCCAATGGCTCAACCTGCTTGGCATGCGCTTGCCAATGGAGTTGTGCATTACGTAGGAGAAGCAGTGGTAGCTGTAGTTGCGGAGTCTCAAGCTCAAGCTGTCGATGCTGCTCAGTTGGTTGATATTGAATATGGCGAACTACCTGCCGCAGGCAATCTTGCCGCTGCGAGTGCGCCGGGTGCTCCCTTGGTTTGGGAGGAAGCTCCCAACAATGTAGTGGCTCAGAAAACGTTTGGGGATGAAGCTGCTGTGGCTGAGGCCTTTGCCAAGGCACACCATGTTACCAAGCTGGAGCTGACCAACAACCGATTGGTTGGTAACGCAATGGAACCCCGCACGGTCATCTGTGAATATGATAAAATTTCTGGGCGAAGAACAATTCGTATTGGCCATCAGCACCCCCATGGTCTGCTTGATTCACTGAAGAAAATTTTTGGAGAGAGTCGTGAAAAATTCCGAGTGGTAGTTGAAGATATTGGTGGGGGATTTGGTGTCAAAGCGATGACCTATCCCGAGGATGTCGTTGTCATTTACGCGGCTGGCAAATTACAAAAAACTATTCGCTGGCGAGGGAGCCGCACCGAAGATTTTCAAGCAACTGGTCATGGGCGTGATCAAATCAATCATGCCGAACTAGCATGCACTGCTGATGGAAAAATCCTCGCAATGCGCTTACATAATCTTGGTAATCTTGGAGCTTTCCCAACAGGTGCTGGCGCTGCCATTCCTCTGGAAGTAGGCCCAAAAGTCTCAACCTCGGTTTATCACATTCCTGCTTACTTTCTGGTTACCGACGCTTATGCTACGCACACTGCGCCATTAGCAGCCTACCGTGGGGCTGGACGACCAGAAGCGGTCTACCTGATGGAGCGGTTGATGGAAAAGGCAGCTAGTGAATTGGGAGTAGATCCAATTGAGATGCGCCGCAAAAATTTTATTCCTGTCGATGCAATGCCCTATACCAATCCACTTGGTGAGGTATATGACAGCGGTGACTTCAATACGGTGCTCGACCTGATCCTTGAACAAGCTGATTGGAACGGTTTTGCAGCCCGCAAAGCAGAATCAGCCAAGCAAGGCAAACTGCGAGGTAGGGGCCTTTCCTGCTACATCGAGTGGACCGGAGCCGAATGGTCAGAACATGTCAGAATGGAAGCTTCTGGTGCTGGGAAATTCACCTGCTATTCAGGCACCCAGGCAATGGGTCAGGGCATCGAAACGGCCTATTTGCAGCTACTCTCTGAGAAAATGGATTTGCCTCTTGGCCAACTCAACGTAATTCAGGGCGACACTGATCGGGTTAGGGGCCTTGGAAGCTACGGTTCTCGCTCACTCTACATCGGGGGCTCAGCGATTCATGAGGGAGTCTTGAAGTTCATGAAAGCGGCAAAGAAGCTAGCAGCAGAGAACTTGGAAGCTTCTCCTGAAGATCTGGTCTATCAGGAGGGACGCTTTGAGGTAGTGGGTACCAACGTAGGTATTGGACTCTTCGAGTTGGCACTACAGCAACCGGAGCAAAAGATCGAGGTCTCTTCCAGCACAACAATCCCTGTAGCAAGTTGGCCAAACGGTGCTCAGGTAGCGGAAGTAGAGGTTGACCCTGAAACGGGGATGGTCAAGATGGTGAGCCTGACAGCGGTAGATGACGTGGGGAATGCTGTCAATCCAATGCTTGTTGCAGGACAGGTTCACGGTGGGATGGCCCAGTCTGTCGGGCAAGCGTTGTTGGAGCGGACCGTCTATGATGATAGCGGGCAGTTCATCAATTCGACTTTCCTAGATTATGCAATGCCTCGAGCCGATGACATGCCGCCTATTCAGACCGACTTATACCGTGAGCAACCATGCCGCACAAATCCGTTAGGCTCCAAAGGCGTTGGTGAGCTAGGGACCGTTGGAGCTACGCCAGCTGTGGTCAATGCCGTACTGGATGCTCTTCGTGAACACGGCATCAAGCACCTGGAAATGCCTCTAACGCCTCAGAGTGTTTGGGCTGCATTGAACAGCTAATTTGCTTAGATAACTTTAGAGCCTTTCTGTGACTATCTGGGAAGGCTCTCTTCAACAAAAGCCTACCGAATCCGTTCTTGGCATTTTGAAGATTGATTTCTCTCGCCCCAACGCCCCCTAAAGATGCACGGAATGATTCAATAAATTGTTTGAGACACTTCTAAACTGTCCATTGTAGCGAAGGTTTAGAGAGCAATTAGTTTTCCCAGACGTCAGGATATGTTCATGATAGCGACCACAATTGAACAGGCTGAAACTCAGACAAATTGGAAGCCCGCTATCCTTGTCAAGGGTGAGACTCCGTATAGCTGGCCCTTCCAACCCAAGGTTGCGCTTAAGTGGTTGAAAAATTACCTGTTTGGTCCAATTTCGCTGATTCACGCTGGCCTAGGGCTATTCACTTGGTTCTTCCTAACTCCCAGCCTGGCTACCATGCAGAACTTGGCCTGGGATTGGGTTGCTCTCATTTATCTACGTAATGTCGGGTTACTATTTCTAGTGACAGGTAGCGCTCATTTCTGGCTATATGTGCGTAAGGGGCAAGGATCTGATTTCCAGTTCAACAAGCAAGGTCTCCGAGAAAATGACCCTCGTTTCTGGTTCAGCAATCAGACCTGGGAGAACATGTTCTTCGGGATTGTCAGTGGTTGTGGTATCTGGACGTTTTACGAGGTGTTGACCTACTGGATGTTTGCCAATGGTTATGTGTTGTTTCCGGTGGAGTGGCTGGAATCGCCGATTTACATTGCTTTCCTATTCCTCTTGATTCCTCACATCCGGGCTCATCACTTCTACTTCACCCATCGGCTGACGCATTGGAAGCCTCTTTATGATGCTGCCCACTATCTGCATCATAAAAACACCAACACGGGCCCATGGTCTGGTTTGTCGATGCATCCGATCGAGCATCTGCTCTATCTCTCAGGGGTGTTTCTGCATTGGGTGATTCCTTCACATCCGATTCATGCCTGTTTCCATCTGCTCCATGCTGGCATCAGTCCGACTTGGGGACACACGGGCTTCAACAGGATTCAGGTTAACAAGTTTAGGATTGATACAAACTATTTCCACTACCTGCATCATCGCTATTTTGAGTGTAACTATGGCAACCTTGATATGCCCTGGGACCACCTGTTTGGTACTTTCCATGATGGCTCGCAGGAATCGAAGAAACGCATGGGGGCCAGATTGAGAGAACGGAACAAATGATTACTGATACTCAACGTGACTGCTTCCAGCAGCAGGGATATGTCGTTCTAGAGAAAATTCTGAGTGAATTTATACTCAGGTGGATGCAAAGTCGATGTGATGAAGCAGTGGATTGGAAGGCTAGTGGAATGCAATCCTTAGGAATTGAGGAAGAGGGAATCAACCTGCTTGGCAAACGCTATTTTGTCAGTGGTTACAGGAAGCAGAATGCAGAACTCGATCGCTTTCTGTTTGGCGATGTGATGGCTGAGATTTCCAAGGGATTGCTTGGTGAGACGGTTTATCTGCACAATGAACAATTTGTGGTCAAAGGGCAGGATCAGCGCAGTCGCTTTGCCTGGCATCAGGATAGTGGATACTCGGTCTATCGAGGAGGAGCCGAACTGCATCAGCCCTACCTGACCTGCTGGATTGCTCTAGATGATATGTCTGCGCAAAACGGAACAATCTCCGTGCTTTCCTTTGACGAATTCGGAGAGGGCAAGCTGGTAGAGCACTGGTGGGATGAGGATGAAGCCGCGATGGTTGGTTACTCAGGAGAAAAATCAGGCTCGTTGATGGCAGTGCCGGCTGGCTCGATTGTTTGCTTCTCCAGTTTTACCATGCACCGCAGCGGAATGAATCAAACAGAGCGGTTACGCCGGAGCTACATTGTCCAGTATGCTTCAACAGCCTTTGGTTTCCAAAATGATCCCCAAAGACGCTACGCTCCTTCAGGAGGTGTTGATTTCATTAAAGGCAATCAACGGGTGATTCAACCAGAACCCTTACCCAATTGATTTGTTGAATTCCCCCTACAGAAACTGATTTTTCAAAGTCATGATTTTAGGCCAGAGGCTTTGAGGAGGATCTCCTGAGCCTCATACTCATCTATACGCAAGCTGCAACCGGTCCTTCTAATCAAGTCGACAGCCGTCCCATTTCCTGAACCTGTTCAAACTCCTGCTGAACCAAATTATCCTTTTCAACCCTAGATTTTCTAACACGGCTTTGGTGGCGTCTTGAATTGGGAGAGCTCACATGTGTTTGGAGAATTTGCTCCCGATGCATACGCACTTCGTTGGATTGTTTGAAGGTCCAGAAAAGCTGTCGGGCTCTCGCCATTGCAGCTTGAGGCATGACAATAGGACAATCATAAATTGTCGGCAGCGTAATGTTCATTGACTTGCGATCAATCCAGCCTAGTTCCCAAGGTGCAGCGAGCCAAGGCATCGACACGTTAGCCAACTCTGGAACCCACTGATGGATGAATTTTCCCTCAGCGTCGTGTTCCAAGGCTTGCTTGATGGGATTATAGATGCGGATCGTGTTGATCCCGGTGACTCCGGCCTGCATTTGGAACTGGGAATAGTGAATTCCAGGTTCGAAATCAAGAAAATACCGTGCTAAGTGCTCCACACCGGATTTCCAGTTCAATCCCAAAAGATGCGTCAAGCAGGAAACTAATAGGGCCCGCATTCGAAAATTGAGAAAGCCTGTCGCAGCAACACAGCGCATGCAGGCATCCACTAAGGGGATACCGGTTTGCCCACTTTGCCAGGCTTGCAGATGCTGCTCATCATTCTGCCATGGAAAATTGCTGTAGCCCGGATTGAGATCCGTGAACTCGATGTTGGGCTGGGTTTCGAACTTTTGAATGAAGTGACAATGCCAATGTAGGCGAGATTCAAAAGCACGAAAGGAATTTCGGGGATGTTGGGCCTGCTGAAGTGCCTGCCATACTTGTCGCATCGACAGGCAGCCGTATGCCAAATACGGACTGAGACGACTAGTGTGTAAAGGAGAAGTCAGTGGTTTGGAAATGTGCCTTGAGTAGCCATGACCACCTCCTTGGAGAAATTGATGCAGGGCGAACTGTGCTTGTTTCTCACCACCCATTTGAAAGCTGCCGTGGCTTTGATTCACTCCAATCGGTAATTCAGGACCCTTGTGTTCTGAGTACCATGTAGAATCCAGCTCAACTCCTTGCCACTCAGACCAGTCCACCTGATGCTGAGGTTGGCTCATTTGAGCTTTCCACTTCTTATCCCAGCCATCCCGGTTCAAACATCGGCGCTGGACTCCGTTGCAAGGAAACTCTACCCAACGAATTTCACGATCAACACACCATCTGGCGAACTGGCGGTCACGACGATAAGTGATCTCCAGCCCTGTTTCTTCATAGCTATAAATGGTTTTGATCCGGAATTGTTCGGCTAACAACATCCAGACTTCTTCAGACTCGCGATGAAATAGGTAGAGTTTAGCACCACGATCCCGAAACTGCCGATAGCAATCCACAACAGATTCATAGAGAAAGCGCCAATGTCGGAGATCTGTATGTGGATCTTTCCAAAGCGAGGGTTCAAAGACGAAGAGCAGCAACACCCGCAAATTCTCTTTGGAAGCTTGCTCCAAAGCAGCGTGATCCTCTAAGCGTAGATCTCGTTTGAACCAGACTACGTTGATTTGGGTCTTCATCTAATTTAGCAAAAAGGGAAAGACGAACTGTAATTCGGAATTGATCGGAAAAACTGGTTCTGGAACTGTGCCAAGCTTTTCTACAAGAAGAGAGTTGAAATATGCTTCTAATGATGCTTTAAAAAGGCTTGTTCACATTCTAGTTAACGAATTTGAGCCGTAGAAGGCCATTCAAAATAAAATATTTTAGAAGTTTGACGACCCTTTTCCAATAAGTTTCCAATGAGTGCCCAAGCCCAAAAACCGATGTCTGAAATTCGAAAAGAACTGCGTATCAAATGGTATCGCTGTCCAATCGACCCGACCGTTTTGCGAGAACTCTCTAAACCAAGTGACCTTCAAGGATTTAAGATGGCTCTTGGACATCTGGGACTCTGGTTGCTCACTGGTTTACTTAGTTTCTATTTTGCGATTGAGCAGCTTTGGTTGGGCTTCCTACTAATGATTTTTCTTCATGGTACGGTGGGGACATTCTTCAGTGCCCCTCACCATGAGCTGTGTCATGGTACGGTCTTCAAAACCAAGCGTTTAAACGAGATCTTTCTGCGGATTTTTTCGACTCTTGGGTTGCAGAATTTCCACATCTACAAGATGAGTCATAGTTATCATCATCGCTTCACGCTGCATCGCATTGCTGATAAAGAAGTGGTGCTGCCCAAGACCCCATCGCTGAAGTTTTTATATCTGCTTCAATTGTTTACTTTTAACATCACGGGCGGATTTGAATCGAGGGGCTTATTTCCAACGATGCGTGGCCTTTTTCGAGTTGCTGCTGACCGAATGGAACAACCTTACAACGAGTGGGGAACAGAATTATATGCTGAATTTCCGGAAGAGCGCCTGAAAGCAGTGCATTGGGCCAGATACTTGATCGCTGTTCATCTGAGCTTTGCAGTATTTGCGGTGCTAATCGGTTACCCAATTTTGATTCTGATTGTTTCCTTGCATCCCTTCATGGGCAATTGGTTACGCTATTTCGTTGGGGCTCCGATGCACTGTGGTCTCCGTAGCGATGTTTCCGATTTTCGAAAGTGTGTCAGGACTATCACTTTGGATCCGATCTCAGAGTTTCTGTACTGGCACATGAATTGGCACTTGGAGCACCACATGTTTGCAGCGGTTCCTTGTTACAACCTGAAAAAATTGTATGAGGCAGTCGCCGAAGACATGCCCAAACCTCGCACCCTGATCAGTTCTTGGCAAGAGATGCTAGAGGTCGTCAAACAACAGGAAGCAGATCCTGCTTTTGAATTTGACACTCCTGTCCCTCCACAAAGAACAAGAAAAGAAAAAGAGCAACAGCTTGAATTGGAAGCTTCTATTGGAGATTTGGCTCCTACTGCGATTGCTTGAGCTTACTGGAATCAAGAGCGCACTGCATTGAAATTAAAAATTCTAATTAAATAGTTGCCTGCCTTATAAATTCTTATCCTGATGAATGATATTCTTCAGTCACGACTAATCTGTTTACACCTGAATTCCTGTTGGTCAAAAAAGTTTCTAAAAATATTGACCAACGCTAATCGAATCTACTTGCTCACCCGTAAGACATGATATACGTTCGCAGCGAAGGTTGTGGAAGTTGTTAGCTTCCCCCCTTTTCTTACAATCATTTTCTGAGGAGGTTTCGATGAAACTCAACCGAATGTTCTGCAAACTGATGCTGACTGTGGCCTCTATGCTGTACCTGGCGAGTGCAGTATTTGCCAAGGATTTAGTGATCATGACTTCTTTGCCCAGCATGGAATTCCCCTTCTTTGTGCACATGCAAAAGCAATTGGACGAGGAAGCGAAGCGAATTGGTGGGATCAAGCTCATCGCAGCGGATGGACAGAACAAGGTGCCCAAGCAGACAGCAGATGTGGAATCAGCGATTATTCAGGGAGTAGACGGAATTCTAATCAGCCCAATTGACGTCAATGCGATGGCTCCTGCGCTGCAGCAAGCAATCGACAATGGGATTCCGGTAGTTACTGTAGACCGCTACGTCGGTGGTGTACCTGGAATCTATGCCCACGTGGGTGCGGATAACGTCAAGGGTGGCGAGGCTCAGGCTCGGCTAATCATGGAGCGCTTCCCGAATGGAGCAACCATTGTCAACTTGCAGGGACAGCCCGGTGCATCTCCAGCAATTGATCGGAACCGAGGTTTGCACAACGTTCTTGATGGAAACAGCAAGTACAAAATTGTTGCTGAGCAGACCGCTAACTGGTCCCGAGATCAGGGAATGACAGTTACAGAAAACATTCTAACTGGTCTAAGTAGCGCTCCGGATGTGATCAATGCTGCTAACGACGATATGGCGTTGGGTGCGATGGAAGCTGTCAAGGCACGTGGAATTGATGTTAAAATTCTAGGCTTTGATGCCCTTCCAGAAGCGATTGCCGCAGTACGTGATGGCTCCTTGATGGCCACAGTGGAGCAGTTTCCTGGAGGTCAAAGTAAGACAGCTTTGAACCTACTGGTGAATGACCTGCGTAGCGAGATGAAAGCCTACAACCGGGTAATTTCTCTCAACCCTATCACCATCACCTCTGATAATTACCAAAATAACGCCGAGAGAATCGGTGAAGTAAGGTAGTTTTCAAGCTTCCGAGGGATCTTGTTCGAGATCCCTCCCCTCTCTTGATTCCTCATCATGCTTGGTACTCGAAAAAATATACTCTACTACGTAGGGTTGTTCTCTCCGCTCATTTTTTTGATAGTTTTAATTCTCGTTTTCTCGCTTCTGCACCCTAGATTTCTCCATCCGTTGAATATCTTCAATGTGATGCGGCAGATTTCCATTGCAGGCCTGATTGCTCTTGGAATGACTTTTGTGATCATTGTTCGAGGCATCGATTTGTCCGTCGGATCACTGCTTGCCCTATGTGGTTTGGTAGGAGCAGTGGTCGCTAAGGGCGGCCTGGTAGAGAGGTTTTCTGTGGGAGCTAATGCAGATCTTGTGAATCCTTGGTATTGGGCCCTGATCGGTTCTGTTGGGATTGGTCTGCTTGCTGGTGCCCTGAATGGGCTGTGCATCACCAAGCTAAAAGTACCTGCCTTTGTCGTTACTCTTGGGGGGCTGTCAGCATATCGGGGAGCCGCATTGATTGTTTCAGATGGGGGCCCAATCAGCGGTTTTGATGATGCCTATCGCTGGATTGGACAAGGGAAAATCGGAGAAGTTCCAATTCCTGTGATCATCTTTTTGGTGTTCATCATCCTCTGCCATATCGTGTTGCGCTATACAGTTTATGGTCGCCACATTTACTCAGTAGGCGGTAATCCGGAAGCTGCTCGCTTGGCAGGCATCAACACGGACCTGATCATCACAAGCACCTACATCATCACTGGATTTTTCGTTGGGCTCTCGGCATTCATCTTGTCAGCAAGGCTTAACTCTGCTGAGGCAGTAGCTGGAATGGGCTATGAGTTAACAGTGATTGCAGCCGTCGTGGTTGGGGGAACAAGCCTCTTTGGGGGTACTGGAAATATTCTGGGAACAATCATTGGTGCCATTCTATTCGGAGTCCTGCAAAATGGTCTCGTCCTCCTCAATGTCTCTTCCTATATTCAGCAAATCATCATTGGAATCATCTTGATTCTAGCGGTGGCTTTTGACCGATTCAGTAAATCAACCAGGCAGGTCTGAAGATGGAACAGGCAGACTACATTGTAGAGATGAACAACATCTCTAAGAGTTTCAATGGGGTTCAGGCCCTGAAAGACGTGAGTATCAATCTTAAAAAAAATGAGGTGGTTGGTATTGTTGGACATAACGGTGCTGGTAAGTCTACCCTGATCAAGATCCTCTCTGGAGCAATTCGAAAGGATTCTGGAACAATCTTGATCAACAAGTCTCCAGTTGACCTTGCAGGGCCCAAAGTAGCACGTAATCTGGGTATTGAAACGATCTACCAGGATTTGGCACTTGCGGGGAATCTTGATGTGACGGCGAACTTCTTTCTAGGCAATGAAAAAAGTCGCTACTTCTTCTTGAGAAACAGCTTAATGCGAGAAGAAGCAAAGCGAGTGCTGCAGGAACTCAAAATCCGGATTGAGTCCTATACTGTTCCTGTAGATTTCTTATCTGGGGGACAACGTCAGGCGATTGCGATTGGTAGAGCGATTTACAACAAGGCCAATGTTTTGGTAATGGATGAACCTACGGCAGCCCTGGGGATCGAGGAGACTCGTCGAGTTGGGGAATTGATCAATCAACTGAAAAAGCAAGACGTAGGAATCTTCTTAATCAGTCACGACATTCATGATGTCTTTGATTTCTGTGATCGTATTGCGATTCTGAAAAGTGGTGAAATTGTGGAAATTTGCCGCTCCACTGATGTTACTAAAGACGATGTGATCTCGATGATTATCAAGGGGGCTCGGTAGGCTGAGAATCTGAAAGCTCTTTTTTCTGGCTGAATGCCGAGGCCTGTCGATTTGCTTCCTCAAGAAAATACATCGACCTATATCCCCAAACGAAATGCAGGCAGAGAATCAGATTCTTTGCTTGAGAGCCTACTCCATGCCTATTGCCCTTTTGTTAACAGCAACGACAAATCCCGGTGAAACGATCAATGTAACCGTGAACTCGGTTTCTGAACGCCGCCAGCAGTATCTGGAAGCGCTGGAGTTTTACTTGGGGGTTGGAGTTTTTGAACAGATCATCTTTGCTGAAAATTCGGGTGATGATCTGGAGTTTTTAGTTTCGGCACAAAAAAAGGCAGCCCAAGCAGGGATTGAATTAGAGTTACTAGAAAAGTGTGGATCTAACGAATGGCCAAGCTATGGTAAGGGCCGTGGAGAGCTTTCCATCATTCAGCAAGCCTTTTCTCGATCCAAATGGCTACAGGAAGAAGGGGCACGAGTACTTAAAATCACAGGACGATATACAGTCAAGAATGTTGTGGGGCTAGTGGAGAAGATCAACCAAGCTGATGCAGAAGTAATTTGTGATTTAAGAGGGAATCTCTCTACAGCTGATGCAAGGTTATTTGTTGGAAGTAGAAGATTTGTGGAAGAGGATTTTTATCCAAGATTTGATTCAATCGATGACCGAAAAAATATATATTTCGAACATGTGCTTGCTCAGGCAGTTCATTCTGGTATCAGCAAGGGGAGGAAGTGGGAGTTGTTGTCAGAATTGCCACTGATTGAGGGGATTAATGGTACCACTGGTGAAAAGATAAAGACTTCTTTTTCAAAAAGAGTCAGATATCTCTTAAAAAAGAAAATGATTATCTATTAATAGTTGATGGTGAAGGTTAGCTTATTTTTTGACGAAGAGAATCAAATTTGTAAATTCGTTTGAAATCTCAAAATTATCTTCATCTAATAAATTCTGTACACAGCTTTCTAAGTCATCAATAAAATAAAAATTAATCTCTCTTGCCAACAACCAATATTTCCTCTTTAGAGCGAGTTGATGAAATTGGTCCGCTTGTTCCTCCCCACATGGATATTGGTTGGAGCCTGTAATGTAATTCACTTCTCTTTGCTGAAAATGAACTCCAAGTGAACTTTGGACAGCAACTCCCTCGTCGAGAGGATACTGTTTTTTAACTTCACTCAATTCTTGATGTATTTCAAAATGCTTCGCTGTCGGCCAAGCACTTTTGAGCTCCTGACCTATACTGGAAGGCATCAATAAGGATGTTCCAATAAGCCAAGCCAGCAGAAGTATTTGTTGCGCCCTATTTGTGATGAATTTCCAATACTTCTGCCAATCCTGTGTACTCAAAACAACTAGGACAGCAATTAGTAGTAGTGTCCCAGCTACATCATCATAATGGTAAGAGTTACTTCGCATTGCTTCTCGGGCTGCAATTAGGTTCACTCCAATCGCAGGTCCAGCCATAATTCCAATTCGAAAATAAAGCAAAGGTAGGAAAGCCAAAGGAAACAGTAGCTTCCAGCTATAGATAACCTTGCCTGGAATATTCCCCCAGAAGTCCAGAGTTGGTACAGACCAACTTGGTTGATTCCCACGAAAAAACGGCATTACGCCATAAGTGATCGAGAATAAGGCAGTTAGTCCAAGAACAATTAAAACAAGACCTGTCCAGAACTGCTCTTTTCTTTGCAAAACTAGGTAACAACCAAATCCGAGTGGCACAATCCCCATGTGCTCTTTTAATCCTAGTAAAAACAGAAGTCCTAGGCTGAATTTGAACCACTCTTTTTTCTCAAGCCAGAGGAAACAGAAAACGATAACCGGAGGTGCCAAACAGGAGGGTTGCCACTCGTACCATAGACTGGACACCGTTGGCTTGTACCAGAGTAACCAAGCGGAACTGACCAAGAGGGTTAGAACAATAGCTCTTTCCACTTGTTGGTTCTGATATTTGGCAAGTTGCCAGAATCCCAAAGGCACTAGAGTATATGAGAGGATTTTTGCTAGAACGATCCAGGTAAAATTTGGATAGATCCAGAAAAAGGGAGCAAGAATACTGATGGAAGGCGTAAAATGGTCAGCCCAGGGATGGACTTCGTAGTGAGACCACCACAATTCTCCCTGAGACATATTATAGATAATGTTGCTGAAAATACCTGAATCCCAGATGCTCCATTGGAAGCTGAGATAGCGCAACGTAGTTCGTAAGCAACAAAGCAGAAAAAATATTCCAAGAGCCCACTTCCCATACACGAAGGCCTGATTGATTGATCTTTCCGATGACCAGTTGAAAGTGAAAACGCTCTTACCTTTCCACACACGCCACCCTGCAAAGGGCAACCAGCAGATTAAAGGAAGTATATAAAGATCTCTCCCTCCAATCCCCAGAAACCATATCAGGGCAGCTCCACCGAGCGCAAAGATGGTTCCGAGGTGATAGCTGAACTTTAGAGTTGAGTTCATCGCAAGGCTGTTTTCACTATCTTATGAAGGAGATGACCACTAGAAAGAGAGAAGGTGGAACAAACTTTTGCTTGAAATATACACTCTGCTATGAATGAAAAAACAGAAAATGAAATTACTACGCCAAGCACAAGTCGATGGTTCACCAGCCCTAGGTTTGAACGCATTCAAATTATAGGAGCATGAAGACCCCTCCGTTTCTGTTTGAACCAATCAAATTTTAGACGACCACCGCAGACAAAGCCTCCAAACCTCCAAACCACATAATTTTTTTGAAATTCAGGCTAAAGTTCTTCAGCAAGCTGTCGATAATAGGGATATAGAGCATTTTGGATTGTTCACCGTAACGTTCACCCTGGAGTCAGGCCATGCGCATCAAGCATAATATTTCCTCACTTAATTCACTGCGCCATGCAGGTAACACGATGGATCGTGTTAAGGATTCATTGCAGAAGTTAAGTTCAGGACTCAGTATCAATTCTGGCGCAGACAGCCCCGCGAATTTGATTGCCTCTGAAAGAATGAGGGGGCGAATCATTGGTTTGCAGCAAGCACACGAGAACGCATCACTGTCTGTTTCCATTGTTCAGACCGCAGAAGGTGCTTTGAACGAAATCAGCAGCATTTTGCTTCGATTGAAGCAACTAACAGTTCACGCTGCTAACGAAGCTACCAATGACAAGCAGATGCTTGCCGCAGATCAGCAAGAGATTGAACATCTATTGAGCTCACTAGATCGAATTGCGAAAAACACGGTCTGGGGGACAAAAAATCTCTTGGACGGATCGATGGGCGTCAACGGAACAACCGTTGGTGAAAACCTTCGTTTCATTTCGGCAGAGGCCTACACCAACATGTCTCCTGAAGACGGGTTTGAAATTGACATCACCCAGGTGGCAACACGAGCTGAAAAGAAGGGAACCATTCCGATTGATGTTGATAACATGGGAGAAGGCTTGGTGCTCTTCCTCAATGAGGGAGGTAAAAATGCTACCATCGACACTCGCTTTGGGGATTTTAAAGTAGAGATTGAAAAGATTCGCAAAAACGCCATAGAAAATCCCCAAAGGTTCCCTCCTGAAGATATGTCACGTGATATTCGAACCATAGTTGTCAATCGGCTTCAATCTGCAATTGATGAGGCAGGATTGGCACTGCACACCTTCATGGATCCTAACGGATTACTGACGGTTCGCCATAACGATTTTGGGGACAAGGCCATTTTCTCGGTGACAAGTTCTATTGCCGGTATTGGTTCTGAGGAAGCAAATGTGGCTTCTTTTTCCAAAGCTGGCAAAAATGTAGAAGGAACGATTGCTGGTCAGATTGCGATGGGTGACGGTCAGTTCCTGACAGCGATTGATGGTACAAAAGCCAGTGGCGTTACAGTTGCGTATGAGAGAGAGATTGGCTTGAAGGAAGTGCCGGTATTAGATCAGCGAGGTGTTCAGGTCGGGACTGAGTTTATTGAGGAATCCAACGAGGAAGTCGTTGGTGGTGGCCCAGAAGGATATGTTCACGTAGCTCAATTCTCGAATGAGTTTCAACTTGGGCCAAATGCTGGACAGAGTGAGCGACTATCCTTGAAGAACGTGAAAGCCAACATGCTTGGCCAAGGCATAGAGAACAATAGTGGGTTTCAAAGCCTTACAGACATTGATGTAACAACCTCACAGGGAGCTCAGGACTCTAATAAGGTTGTGGACGCTGCAATTGATCAAATTTCAACACTACGAGCGGATCTTGGAGCTTTCCAGAAAAACGCTCTGGAAAGTAATCTGAACAGTCTCCGTATCGCAGAAGAAAATCTGACCAGCGCAGAGTCAACCATCCGAGATGCTGATGTGGCTCAGCAAATGTCCCAGTTGACTGGTGATCAGATCATGCTCTCAGCTAACACAGCTATGATCGCTCAAGCCAATCAGGTTCCACGAACCGTTCTTGGATTGATTGAAAACTCATCTTTCTAAGCTAACCCCATGGGAGCCTGATAATCTTCAGGCTCTGGTCTCCTCCCTCATTTCTCTCTCTTCGATCTCCGTTTCCCAGCAAAGAATAACAGTCCTAGAACAGAAGACGCTACTCTTGCTATGTTTCTAAATCTCTAAAGATTTTACTTGATTCGACAAAGGTGGGAGTTGGGACTGACCTGGCCAATCCCAACTGTGTATAGCACGAAAAAATAATCTATTAGCAGTACTGGACTTCACTGAAGCGGGAACGAAGTTGGATTACTTCATTGGTCACAGATTTTTGGTTGGCAATCACCGCAGTCATCAATTCTGCCAACTCTCCCATTTGTTCTGGTCCCATGCCACAACGAGTCATTTCCTGTACACCGATTCGTAGACCGGAAGGGTTACGAGGATCCTGATCTCCAGGGAGCATGTTGTAATTGCTGATGATGTTGCTTTCAGCAAGTCGTCGAGCAATCTCTTTCCCTGGTCCAAACGAAGAAACATTGATCGCAATCTGGTGGCTCTGCGTAAATCCAAACTCTTTCGCATCCACCGGAACTCCAGCAGTATCTAGCGCACTTCCAAGAGCTTGTGCGTTTCGAATAATATCGGCGGCATAGTTTTTTCCATGCACCTTCATTTCTCGAATTGTCAGGGCTAGTCCGGGGATCGTATGCAGGTGGTGGTTACTGGAAGATCCTGGCATCACTCCACGATCCACACTGCTCCACCATTTCAATTCCTCAGGTGTAGTCATGTTACCAAGGATGACTCCTCGTTGTGGTCCTGGAAAGGTCTTGTGTGTACTTGCTGTGATCAGATGTGCGCCTTCGGCAAATGGTTGCTGAAACTGTCCGCCCAGAATCAGTCCCAAAACATGAGCCGCGTCGTAAAGTACTGGAATTCCATGGGCTCGACATACTTCTGCCACTTGACTCACTGGCTCTGGAAAGAGGAACATACTCTTGCCAAGAATCACCAACTGTGGTCGCTTCTGCTCCACCAGATCCACACAGGCAGGTCCATCTAAGTGGTATCCATCGGGCGTTGTAGGCCAGAAAGCCATGTTGATCGAATTTTCTTTCTGTAAAGCCAGCACCTGTCCACGCACTTGAATTCGCCGACCAAAGACCCCAATCGGATTGTGGCTGATGTGGCCTCCCACATCGATGGAGTTACAGAGGACCGTATCTCCACCTCGTAACAATGCCAGTGCAACAGCTGTATTGGCCTGGTTACCACTGATTGGCCGAACATCTGCCTGCTGACATCCTGCTAGTTCAACCATCTCCCTGGTTGCCAGAGCCTCTACCTCATCAATGAAACGAGTGCCCTCATAATAGCGTTGATCAGCTTCTGGAGTGTTGGGATGCCCCTCCGCATAGCGACACATGAAGTCATTGCCTTCGATTTGTTGAACAGCAGGGGACTGAACATTCTCACTTGCGATGAGATTGACACATTCCTGACGACGCCAGCGCTGCTGGTTTTGCACAATATCAAGGATGTCTTGTGTTGGGACACTCATCAGATTTCTCCGCAGGGAATTTGGAAAAAACGGCAGAGAGGAGGCAGGAAGTCAGGGTGCTTGGTTCCTCAAGCACCCTGCTTAGGGTCAATCATCTTCGTCGCGAAGCTTCTCGGCACGTTCCTTCATTACTTTCTCTTGAATGAAGGATGGACAAGATGTGTACTTCTCAAACTCCATCGAATACTGCGCCTTGCCGGCAGTCATTGAACGGAGTTCTGTCGCATATCCAAACATCTCACTCAATGGCACTCCAGCAAGAATGACAGTTTCATCTCCTTTCACTTCTGACCCATAGATGACACCACGTCTTGAACTCAAGTCTCCGATCACAGAGCCTTGGTAGTCACTTGGTGTCTCTACTTCGACCTTCATGATCGGCTCCAGCAGAATGGGCTGTGCCTTGTTCACCGCTTGCTTCATCGCTTGTCGTGAGGCGAGGCGATAGGCCAGGTCACTGGAGTCCACATCATGGTACTTGCCATCGGTCAGGGTGACTTTGACGTTTACCATGGGGAAGGCTGCGAGTGGCCCCTTGATCATCACATCTTGAAAGCCTTTCTCGCAAGCAGGGATGTGTTCTGCGGGAATGGCACCACCGAAGATGCTGTTGATGAATTCGAAGGGCTCTTCACTATTGTCTGGAAGAGGCTCAATCTTTCCACTAACACCGGCATACTGACCAGAACCACCCGTCTGCTTTTTGTGTAGATAGTCGAAGTCCGCTGCAGCCGTGATTGCTTCACGGTAGTTAACTTGAGGGGCTCCCACGATAACGTCCGCATTGTATTCGCGCTTCATCCGCTCAATATAGATGTCGAGGTGAAGCTCACCCATTCCAGAAATGATAGTTTCGCCAGATTCTTCATCTGAGGAAACTCGGAAGGTTGGATCTTCGCGCATGAAGCGGGAGAGTGCCTTACTCATTCGCATATGAGCATCGTTATCTTTCCCTTTGACAGCCAGTGAAATTACTGGATCCGGGACAAAGATAGATTCACAAGCGACTCGTGTATCTCCGCCACAGAAGGTGTCACCAGAGGCACAATCCACACCTACCATCGCAACAATATCTCCAGCCTCAGCAACGTCTATGTTCTCACGATCGTTGGAGTGCATACGCACCATCCGGCCAACTCGGAGTTTTCTTCCAGTACGCGAGTTGACAACCTGATCACCCTTGCGCAGACGACCCTGATAAATACGGGTGTACGTCAATTGACCAAACTGCTCTTCTGTCAGTTTGAATGCCATGGCGACAAGGTCTTTATCTGGATCGCATTTCAACTCAACTTTCTCCTGCTCCTCATCACCCCCTTTGACGGCGGTGGCAACATTAGCTGAAGCTTCCAGTGGAGATGGCAAGTAAGTGTTTACTGCGTCCAATAGTTTCTGCACACCTCGATTTTTAAAGGCTGAACCCAGATAGACTGGAACAAATTCAAGGCTGTTTACCCCCTTCTTGATCGCTGCATGAATTGCCTCTTCCGTAATCTCTTTTTCTTCCAGCAGATCTTCCATCATCTGCTCATCAAACATTGAGACAGCTTCCAGCATTTCCTGACGCTTTTCTTGAGCGTCATCAACCATGTCCGCAGGGATCTCTTCCTCACGCACAGTCTCGCCGTTGTCTCCATCAAAGAAGTAGGCCTTCATGGTTACCAGGTCCACCACGCCGTCATGATTCTCTTCCAGGCCAATAGGAAGTTGCATGGCAACCGCGTTTAACCCGAGGACATCACGAATCCCCTGGATCCCTCTCCAAGGGTTTGCACCCATCCGGTCCAACTTGTTGATGAAAGCTAGTCTAGGTACCTTATAGCGCTTCATTTGCCGGTCGACTGTGATGGATTGCGATTGCACTCCAGAGACTCCACACAACACAAGAATAGCGCCATCCAAGACACGCAACGAACGTTCTACTTCTACAGTGAAGTCAACGTGTCCAGGAGTGTCGATGATATTGATCTTCTTGTCTTGCCACTGCACTGTGGTAGCTGCAGAGGTGATAGTGATTCCTTTTTCGCGTTCGAGGTCCATGTGGTCCATCGTAGCGCCGGCGCCACCACCGCGGACTTCCTCAATTTTATGAATTCGCCCAGCATAGAAAAGAATGCGCTCTGTCAGAGTCGTCTTTCCGCTGTCAATGTGTGCCGAGATACCGATATTACGTGTATTCTGTAGAATTTTCTGAGATGCCGCATCCATAACAGTTATACTGGCTCGCGTGGGGTATGGGATTGGGCCATGACAGTTTTCCAACTTGGTTGGTCAGCAAATCGGGGAAAAAACCAAGTATCGGCAGAGGGGAGAGACCGTGGTTGCAGCAGGTTGCTTCAGCGTCTGGCAAGGTCACTGATGCCCACTATGCTTGAGGTAAGTGTCAAGTGGCTTTGGAAAAATAATAATTTATCAAATTAACCACATTATCTGCTTCAAGCAAGCTTTTTGTCATCAGGAATTCAAGATCTGAACTTCTGTCCAAAAACCAATAAAATCGTAATTAGTAGGCTACCTGCCTCAAAACCAAGCAATTGAAGAGTGAAAGTATCATCTGGTTGATCTAACAGGATTCCGGCAATACGTCCTGCAGTGATTCCGCCATAACAGGAAAGCAGTAACCAAAGCCCAATTCCCGAACAGTTTGCCCGAAAACCTGTGATTACTAGAAAAATCCCCAAGGCGATTTCTAAGCCCCCATAAACAGCCCGTAATTCAGCTAATCCAGCTGGGCTTTGGGGTACCAGACCAATCGCACTAGCCATTGTTGTGGGTTCAATCAGAAACCAAACTCCTAGACCAAAAAATGCGATTCCCTGAAGCAGTAGAAATCCTTGAACCAACTTGGTCAGCATAGGTGAACTCATTGAAGGGTGTCGCGCCGTAGATCTTCACTGAGTGATTCCCGCAATTCTGAAGCAGGTAACTTTTGCAGTTCCTCTTGGAAATCATTTAGAAATCCGGCATAGAGTAGTCCTAGTTGCCCTTCCAAACGTTGCTTCGAGCGTTCATAGGCTCGTTGAAATCTTGGAAGCACCTTTGTGCGTTGTTGACGAAACTGGTCAGCAATTTCTTCCAATTCCTCAGGATCCAACAAGCGCTCTTTGGCTTCAGGGACTTGCTGCAAGGAGTTCCACTCTTCCTGCTCAAGTTCGCGCCGTTGCGCCGCTAGTCGATCTTCCCAGTCCTGTAACTTGCGCACAAGAACTTGTAGTTCCATTGGTTCGATAGAGTCAATAATTTCAGTTAAAAACAGCAATCAATAGGCTGATGATTACTAGAAGTAACGTTGTAGTGTATCGATTCAGACGGATTAATCTTGGGATAGAGTCAGCACTTACTTGTGTAGGATCATCAGAGTGACCCAGCCAGGCGTTGTGTTGAAGCCTGCCATTTTTCCATTTTTCACCCACTAGCCGAACACGCAGTGCACCTGCTGACGCAGCTTGTCCCCAACCAGCGTTGGGTCCTGGCATGTATTGGTGCTGAGACAATCCAATCGACCATGCCATACGGCCATCGTAACCCGGCAGAATCCAAGCCGAAATATTTAAAAGCACCCAGGTCAACCGAGCCGGCAGCCAATTCATGAGATCATCCGCTCTTGCTCCGAACCAGCCAAAGCATAGGTAGCGCTCATTACGATAGCCAACCATTGAATCCATTGTACTGATCACCTTGAAGGCCAGCATGCCTGGAATGCCTCCCAAAGTCAGCCAGAATAAGGGAGAAACTACTCCATCAGACAGGTTTTCACTAAGGCTTTCTAGTGTTGCTCGATTACAACCTGCTAGATCAAGTTGTTCTACATCGCGTCCCACTAATTGGGATAATTCCTCTCGGGCTTTCATCAAATTGCCATCGGCAGTAGCTCGCCAAACGCGTAACCCATGTATCTCCAGATCTCGCAAAGCTAGCAGACTGTAACCCAGAAAGAGATCCAGACTCCAACCGAGGACTGGATGTAAACTGCCGAAGAATTTTTGCAAAAGGAAGTAACACCCCAAGACGATCCCTAAGAGCAGCAGACCAAGCAGGATGCCTCCCGTGTAACCATTCCATCCTCTGGCAAACAGCCATCGCTCTAGGTAACCCAGCAAGTGGCCAATCAGCCGAATTGGATGAAACCGATAAACGGGATCTCCGAACCAAAGATCCAAGAGGAAGATTGACCAGAGCAACAGCAGAGGAGTCGCCGAACTGGTAAGGGTGAATTCAGCAAAGCCCGTCAAGAATCCTCGACAAGTTACAGTGGCGCTCAATCAGATCAGCCAATCGATCCAGCTCTCGCAAACTTTCCTGTGCATGGTCCGGAATGGGTTGAATTTGCTTTCCAGTAAGCTGTAGCAGTCGGTTTGCTACCTCACCCTTATCGAAGATGCCGTGTAGATAAGTTCCGAGAATTCTCTGCTTTTCATCCCAGATACACAATCCTGACGGCTCGACCAAATCCATCCATTTTGCAAGCTGTAGTTGGGATCTTCCTGCATGAATTTCGTAGCCACTCACTTTACAACCTTTGAGGATTTCCTGTCCCTCGTATTCAGCAAGCTGCAGGATCTTAGTAGCCACCATCTCAGTTCGTAAGGGCAGAACACCCAGACCAGACGCACCATCAATTATGCCTTCAATTCCTTTAGGGTCAGTAATCCACTCTCCCAGCATCTGAAAACCACCACAGATTCCCACCAACAGGAAACTTCCTAGATACTGCCGAATCCAGTCTTCCCATCCCCTGTCTCGGAGAATTTGCAAATCGGACAATGTATTCTTGCTGCCTGGTAGGATCAACACGTCCGGTAGTCGGCCATTGGGAGGCTTCTCCAGATATTCTAGAGAAATATCGGGTTGACGCTGTAGGGGAGCAAAGTCGGTAAAATTCGAGAGTTGCGATAAGTGGACAACATGAATTCGCAGGGATGCGCCTTCACGCGGAGTTGAGCGAATCTGCTGGGAATCCTCCTCGTCAAGCTGGAAAGAATCGTAGGGAATGGTACCTAGTACTGGTAGCGGAACCTGTTTCTCAAAGAGCCGGATGCCTGGTTCGAGTAAAGTGTAGTCCCCCCTAAACTTGTTAATCAGGCAGCCATAAAGCAAGGGACGATACTCTGTCTGAATGAGGTCATAAGTCCCCTTGAGCCAAGCGAAGACTCCTCCATGATCAATATCTCCCACTAACAAAACCCGGGCGTTGGCATGGTGAGCCATCCGCATGTTGGAAAGGTCGGTCTGCTGAAGGTTGATCTCAGCAGGACTGCCTGCTCCTTCAAGTATCAGTAACTCGAAATCACGGGACAGGTCATCATAAACCTTCCGGACAATCGTGAAGTTTTCTTCTGCCAGTTGATAGTAGTCGCGATAGGCGTAGTTCCCAATGGCCTTGCCTAGGCGCACGAGCTGGGATTTCCCCTGTCCTTGGGGTTTGAGCAAGATCGGATTCATCCTCACATCCGGTTCCAATCCAGCAGCTTGAGCCTGCAGAACCTGAGCACGTCCCATCTCCTCTCCAGAGCGAGTGACTCCTGAGTTCAGCGCCATATTCTGGGCTTTGAAGGGGGCTACTCGAACACCACTTCTTGCAAGTAGACGACAGAGGCCGGCACAAAGAAGACTTTTGCCTACTCCGGAACCTGTTCCCTGCAGCATTAGTGCTTTGGCCAAGACTCAGCACTCCAATTGCTTCAGTATGGAGAAAAATCGCTGAAGGCCCTCGCTATATTGAAGAGAAATCCGTAGATGGTTGTCAGCTAAACCTAAGTAGTGCTCGCCCCAACGCATTGTGAGATTTTTTGCAGAGCATTGTTCTCTCAGAAGAGCCAATAACTCTGAGGTGATCTGAAAGAGATTGTAGGGAGCGTTGCCAGGGACAATCTTAAGGTGGGAGTGAGATTGCAGTTGAGGCAAGATCTCCTGACAAAGATCAGCCAGTTCCTCACGCTGGACAGTGGGTTCCTGATGAACCAACTCCAAGCCAATTTGCTGGAGCCACCCAGAAATTGAGGTAGCAGAAAATCTCTTCGAAAGAAAAGCCAGCAGATCCAGATTACCTGTAACCAAGTAACTTGGACCCAACCCGGGCCAGCCGTGGGATTCTGCCAGTGTTCCCAACACGATCAGATTGGGACGAATCGTGGGGACCAAGCTGTTCGTTGAATCCAGATCTACTAAAGCAAGATCTGACTCATCAATCATGAAGCAGGTTTGTGGGTTATCATCAATGAGTGACAACAAAGTTTTTCTGGAAAAACACTGACCGGTTGGGTTATGTGGATTGCCCAACGTTATCAAAGCTACAGAAGATAGCTCATTTTTGAGTTGGCTTTCATTGAATTGAAAATCCTCTTCCTGCCTCAGATCAAAAGAAATTTGACGTAATCGGCATAAGGTAGTTACCCGTTCGTAGGCAGAGGAACAAGGTCGGGGCAACAACACAGAAGTCTGTCGGAAGTATTCGGCGACGGCCAGATACGACTCGGAGGTGCTGGGGCAACAAACTACGTGCTGCTCAGGGATTCTCCACTGCTCAGCGAGGGCTTCCCTCACTGTCTGGGCGTAAGGTTCAGGAAAACTATGTGCGGCTTCTGTCAACAGTTCTGGGGCAATCGGAGTCCGCAGGACTGGAATGCGCGTGCCAAGATCAATGATTTTGTCAGGATCGACATCCTGCTGATGATTGGAGACCATTGTGTTATCTGTCGAAAGCTGTTGAACCTTCTTGCTCATCCCGCCTCCAACCGTATGGTCCTCAAGCGAAGCCCTTTGGATAACTCTTCCACCCAGTTTTCCAGGCCGGTTACACTGTCTGGATGCCACCATTGACTGGCAATTCCTGTACAGAGTAACTGTTGCCAATGATGACGTAACTTTGATTGTTCTTTAGTTACACTACTTCTAGTGACCTCAAACAGGCCATCGGATGTGAAGATCAACCGATCTTTGGGACCAACTCTACTCCGCCTAAGAGCAACCTGTGACTGGCGCAGCAATTTGAATAAGGTGCTGCCACCAGCAGCTTCCTGTAGTTCCCGAAGTCTCTTCTCTGTCTCGATGGCACTCATTTTTCGACCCAAGCAGAGACTCTCACCGGATTGCAGCACCATGAGGTGAAAGCGGTCTGCACGATACTGCTGAGTCAATTGGATAAGTTGGTTCCTGACAAAGGCAAGAAAGTCTGTACTTCCAGTCGAGCGACTGGCATCAACAAGCAGCCACCAGCAGCGACGACGCTGAGTGTAAGCATATTGCAGTTGCCAAACAGGGGAAGTGTTAAAACCTCGCCAGGAATTGCGCAAGGTTGCCAGCCAGTTCAGTGTTCTCCCTTGTTGTTCAGAATTTCTCAATGGTGGTGGTGGTTCCAGCATAGACTGTGATGCTGGCCAAGCGGTATCATTCTTCCTGGTTTGTAACTCGGTTCGCAGAGAAATTGGATCAGGCCGAGTACCTTGAGGTTGCCGAGAGGTCTGCCATTTCGGTCGCGGTGGAATTTGTTGATTGGGGGACTGCTGCTCGGTGGGTGGACTTGGTGGATCAGTTTTAGAAACAGATTGCCCAAGGCACAGTTCCCAAGCCTCTTGTACGTGATCCTCCGCCAGCGTTTGACTGCCCTGCCATGCGGCTGCACAGCGGGCTGTGCGCAATACCGCCAACTCAGTGCGTAGTCCTTCGAGCTTCAGTTCCTTTGCTTTTTCAGCAATTTGGATCCGGAGTACCTCCGGAATCACAACAAGTGGGAGCAAATTCCTGGCAGCAGCTAACTTTTGCAAAATCTGCTGCGTCTCAGCCTGCCAAGTCTCAACAAACTTCTCAGGATCATCTTCGAACTCCATTCTGCGTCGGACAATCTCCATCCGTTCTGGAACTTCAAAGTTATCCTGGATCAATAGCTTGTGAGCAAAGCGGTCCTGCAATTGAGGACGTAGTTCACCTTCTTCAGGGTTCATCGAACCCACAAGGATGAAGCGTGTCTTCAGGTTGGCTGATAATCCATCCCGTTCGACCTGTTGCTTGCCACTGACAGCTGCATCCAGCAGGGAATCGGTTAGATGGTCTGGGAGCAAGTTGACTTCATCTATATAAAGTACTCCTCTATCGGCCTGCGCCATCAATCCCTGCTGAAGTTGCCACTGGCCTTGCTCAACCAGATTGCCAGCATTGACTGATCCGAGTAGGCGATCCTCCGTGGTTCCCAAGGGTACCTCAACAAAAGGAGCAGTGTCCTTGCTGCTGGT
>JACLAD010016301.1_pt1 | contig 44317 bp, 17 predicted proteins | sample 8027901 | NCBI WGS metagenome assembly JACLAD01 (sample SAMN15725071, study PRJNA655200) | protist metagenome | isolation source: fluorescence activated cell sorting (FACS) single amplified genomes of... | place: Spain: Blaines Bay Microbial Observatory, Mediterranean Sea | collected 2016-07-05 | reverse complement strand
ATATATATATATTCCACCCAATCATGACTACAACCCGCGTAAATAAGCGCAGAAAGTTACGGATCAACCCGGTGAATCACCACATTGGAGAGCAAGTAAAGGTGCAACGTGAGAAAATACAAGATGTACGAGAGCAAATATTAAATGAAATTCGTAGAAATGATACTGTAGATAAAATTAATATCTTGCGAAGTGATGGTTTAGTAAACAATAAGGAGCTGAAGGATTTAATACAGACGCTAGATCAATACAATAAAAATAAAAAAAAATTGCAAGATGTAAATGATAATTTAACAGAAAGTGAAAATGTATATTTAAAAAGTTTAGAAACAATTGAAAGTTCCAAATTAAAGTTAGATCAGTTATTGGATAAAATTAAAAAAGAAAATGGTTATAATGATGCCTCTGTAGGTCCTAGTACAAGTAATTTAAATGTGGATGACCTGGTTAATTTTGCTGGCAGATTGAGCAAATTCATAGCACCAAATGTGCCAGCACCGCAACCAATAGAGCATCTAAATGACTTTATATGCAGTTTATATGAGCAAATATAAGAAATACAATGATTATTAAGAAGTTACAAAATATTTTATACAGATATATATAAGTGTAAAATATGACCCGGTTTTTCTGAGTTATGGTGCTATATGCGGTAGTATGATGAGAAGAGAGAATTCCAGTTGATATTAATATAAATAAAATTTTAATTTCACAAAAACTACTTCGTAATATAATAATTTTTGGAAAATTTCACGCATTTTATTTTTAAGCCAAGAAGATGTCCACGTCTAATTAAGTAATCCATCACACACAATTTCAGAAATTTTCACACATTCCCACATCATATTTTCTACATGTTTTTTATTTTTATTTTTATCACTGTAAGCCTCCTTTACTATCAATAGCTTTTTGTGAATATTCAGCGCTTTTATGATACAAATTATGATGTTCACCCAATCTTCCAAATAACAAAGCCAATTTGGTATAAGTTTTTGTAACCAAGGGATCATTTTCCCCAAGTAATTCCAGTCTAATATGCAACGATTGCCGGTAATAATCTTCAGCATCAGCAATTCCGATACTATATGTTGGATCATCTGGAACTAATTTACAATTTTGTTCGGAAATTTTACGATATCGCTCACCTAGTCGATAAAATACTAATGCTGCATCTAAAGTATCTTCACCATATGCATCTATCACTTCATCCAATTTTTCTTTCAACATTGATATTTTTGTATCCTCACGGGGATGAAACAACTTCTTTTTTCGCCGTGGTGTGATCGGTTTCTGCTTTAAATTGCGTGGTGGTAAAGATGGCTCTTCGTTCATTTGTCGCGGTGGAAGCGAAGGTGATGTAGATATCTGTTGTGTTGCTTTTCTTGGGGGCAAAGTAGGAGAAGCTATATTTTGTCTCATAGAGTCAGTTCCAATATTAGCACTTCCAGACATAGAGGATCCCAATTCACTGTTAGGACGAGGAGGTGTACCAACTACTTGACCTGTAAGGTTGTGTGTTATTGCATCATTATTATTATTTACATTCTTTAAACTTGCTGCGGTGTGAATACCAGGTGGTGGTGGGGGTAATTTATGCTCATCCCGTTTCGATGATGATGAGCTATCGTATTTGCTACTGCTGTTGTTATCAAAATTATTGTAAGAGGAATTATTCAAAGACTCCACTTCATGGTGTATCCGTTCAAGCTGTTGGGCATTATCATTGTTGCCGTTAAAGTTGCCGCCACTATCGTCATATCTTGATAACAACGTGCTTTGATTGTATTCTAAATCTTGTTGCAGATCCTGCAGTCTCTTTAAATCATCGCTGGACATGTCGGCTTCAATTATACTAGCAGAACGTATACCTGGTGGTGGTTTCGGCAATCTTGGTTCTTGGCTGTGTACCTTACGGTTTACATTATTATTATTATTATTATTTGTTTTGTTATTTCTATAGTTGCTATTAAATGAAGATGCAATTAATGATTTACCGCTTGGGGAGACATTCATTCTAGGATCTATTTTCTCTTGTATACGAGCATCTTCAAAATTCATTACATTAGCTGGTCGGATACCAGGCGGAGGATCTCTTAAACGTGTTTCCTGTAATCGATTATCAAATCGAACTTGGCGTTCTATTTCTTGCTTCGCTTCACTAGTGTTTGTATGGAGACTATTTCTATCACTGGTGCTTGGAATATCAAAAGTTGCAGCAGTTCTTAATGCAGCTTCTTGCGCCCTTCTACCACTTTCACGAATTAAATTCAAATCAAATTCATGTGCCGCGAAATCAACTAGCCCTAAATAACTATGTACATCTTCAATATTCTCATCTCGTAATGAATTCAAACGTGCTCGTTCAAGTCTGGCCTCGTGCAAGCCATTATCAGCAGCCCTATCCAACAAATGTTTTGCAAATGAGATGCTCTTATCAACCCCTAGCCCACGTACATGAAGTCTTGCTAAATTCAAAAGCGCGTATAAATTTCCTTGTTGGCCAGCACGACGATACCATACTGCTGCTTTTTTTGGATCGCCAATTCCTTTCATTTCTGGGTCATTTCCAAGACCATCCTCAATCATTATTCCTAAAGCATTTTCTGCATCTGCATCCCCTTTTGATGCAGCTTTCAAATAATATTTTTTCGCCATTTGAAAATTCCTGCGACATCCTGAACCTGAGTATAACATTGCACCAGCTCTTGAAGCTGCTCTAGTATGGGGGCGTCCAGGGTAATCAGCAGCTTTTACATAATACATAAATGCAGCAGGTAAATCCCTTGTGACACCATACCCAGCTTCATACAACGTTGCTAAATTAAAGCATGCATCAGCACTGCAATGACCCATTTCTGTACGATCTCGTTTGCGTGCAGCACCAGCGTATTTCTTATTACCATGTAACGTTCTGCTGCTAAACATTTGAAACTTTTCACTATCCAATGCATCCCCGGCAGCAATAGCTGCGCGGAACAAATCAACTGCTTGGATATATTGTGGCGCATCTTCACCACCACCAACAGATTCTGCCTGTCTTACTAACATGTAGCCCCAGTTATTCATACCACTTGGATTTCCAAGTTTTGCTGATTTTGCATACAGCTCAGATGCTGCAAGGTAATCTTTGGGCACACCACGTCCCATTTCATAACAGATTCCTAAATTATTTTGTGCAATTGGATCTCCCTGATCAGCTGCTTGCCGAAAAAGATTTGCAGCCCTTTCATACGATGGCCCACTTTTTAAGCCTCTTCCAGAATAATACATCGATCCAAGATTAACTTGTCCTTTACTATATCCTCCTTTGGCAGCTTTCTCGTACCATTCAAATGCTTTTGGATAACTACGTGAAATAGATGCTCTACCTTTACTATCTGCATATTCATATAATCTACCTAAATTATTCATTGCATCCAAATGCCCTTGCTCTGCTGCGTTAAGGAAATATACCTCAATATCACGCATAGTTTGTAGCAAGTAAGAGTTTGATTGAGATATTCCACCATGCCTAGTATGCGTGCCTTCAGTATTGCCATTTAAATATTCATCCAATGAATTTCCAAGTTTATCTTCCAGCAACATTGCTAAATTATTCATTCCATCGGCATCACCGAGGTCAGCTGCTTGACGAAACCAATGTTCCGCCTCTTTCAAATCTTCTTGCGTACCACGTCCATATTGATACATACACCCTAAACAGTTTATAGCTCGTACTAAACCACTCTTTGCAGCTTTTTTGTAGTTTCTAAGTGCTGTTTCATAGCTCTGTGAAACTCCTAATCCAGAGTAATACCTATCGGCTGTCATACACCACTCTTCTGCTTGAGTTTTTCTGGCGCCAGTCAAATTAGATGCTGTTCTTTTTCTACCAGTATTCTTTTGAGTAGTATATTGCATGGTGCTAAATTGATTGTTCATGTTTGCAAATTCTGATTGATTCATATTCCATCTTTCCGCATGTACAGCATTGAACAAGCGGTTTTCAATACCTTGTAAATTTGTTTGACATTGTCGGATCTTATTCTTATATTTACGATAACCTAATATACTAGTTAGTGATAACGTAGAACTAATTTCTAGTACATCACTTAACAACTTATGTGCCTCCACTAACGTATCACGTAAATTACGTAGACTGTTATCAATAATATCATTTAGACCTGTAAATTCTTTAATTGCACTATATTCAGATTTTATTGCTTGGATAAAAGCTACAAGAGTTTCTCTGAAATGTGGTATAGATTTTACGTTGACATTAGCAACTTGGTCACATATATGCAAAACATCTTCAGCACGTTCTATGACAATATCAACATCTGCAGGGACGGAGGATAAATCATCATTACCACCGAAAGCCCGATTAATGCTTGAGCCTGAATTTTTGTTTTCTTGATCAATTGATTTAGTTTCTTCGTTTGATGATGCACTATCATAGTCACTATCATCCTCATCCTCCACGTTATTATTATTAATATTATTATTATTATTATTGTTGTTATTATCACCCCGCATGCTATGATTTGTTACGATGACATTTCCAGATACATCCAACTCATCTATTTTTTCTTCATCATCATTGACAGTCGCCATGACCACTCCTACAATGTATTATGATTCACTATATTTCTGTTCGATTTAATAAATATTTATGAGATATAAGAGTGTATATATACATATACCTAAAGAAGATCGTACGTTGTGTAGATGACGACTATCTCTCAATTTATCTTTATCACGTATAATTGCACAATTAGTAATAAAAACTTTAGAGGAGAGGAGCCGCCTTTTTTAACTGCCACATCCACCAAATATGCCGCCTGAGAAAAATACGCCTACACAGCATTATAAATTATTTTACCATCATGCTACGTACCAAGTATACTTATGCATTTGTCCGGCGGGTTCATTTGGTCGGGTGTATTATGTTACAAAGTAAACAATCTATTAATATCATATAATAAATTTAGTTTATATATGGTGCTATGAATTATAAACATGTGCTTGTCATACTAGTATATATACAGTTGATGCACGTAACATATATGCACATATCATATATATGCACATACTTAAATAGATTGGTATTTATCAAATCAAATCAAAATGAGTGGGGCAGTTGTCAGCGCAACGATGAAAAATCGGAGGAAAAATAATTCGCAACAGCAGCAAACACGTTCACCCCAACCCTTACCTCCAAAACGAAGGAAAAATCAAAATCAAAATGCTAATAATGAAGTAAACGTAGCAGATGTTTTAAACGAAGCGCATTTATTAAAAATTGATAACAATCAGGTTTACATGTTAACTAAAAAAGAAGCAGCAGTGAAAATATCGAAATTAATCAAGGATCAACAAAAAATGCGTACAGGTTATTGCAATTGCCTCTTTTTTTATATATTTGTATTCTTATATCTAGGGGTTATGAACTTGCAGTGGAACACAGTAGAAATGCACGAACAATACGTTTCGATTCGGCAAGATGTACTTGGACCATTATTTGATGCAGATGGTTATGTTGCAGATACGATACCAAATGCTAATTTCATCGTGGACGATTGGTTAAAACCAGTGCTTGAACCGATCTTTGCCAAAAGTAAATGCGGAGATGCTAAATGTACTGGTACTGGTACAGATGTAAGTAAACCAGTATTTATATATACAGTGGATTAATAAATAAATAAATATATGTTTTAGAAATCTTCTCTAACTCTTTTTATCCAAATGCAGTTTCCTGCTTTTACAACCCCTGCCAAAATGGTTGGATGCCGTGCAGACTGTGGGATCTTTACTTCTTTGTCAAAGGTTAGAGTAACCCTTGATATACAATTGCCTACAAAGACAGACACGGATAATGGTCTTCGGTCTACATGTGAAAGTACTGGGTGCAGTACATTTAACATTTGTCCGAAGAAAGATTTTAATGTGGGAGATATGAGTACATGCTTCTATGGGCGCAAAGGTGAAATCGTACACCCGGAAGAAGATACTGCAGGTTTAGGAAATCTTAATATAGGTAGAAAAACATACGAAATGATGATACCTGATGGTGATTATGTAATATGGATTTCTACTCCTAGTACTGAAATTACAACTGATGATTTTAATTTTGAGAATGGTGGCGGAATAGGTGTTAAAATAGAAGCTCAGAAAATTGAAAATATGACCAGCGTAACCGATCTGCCATATGAAGGCAGTCCAGTATTTGAATTACCACGATGTAGACCGTGTACTATGGAAGAATCGACTTATCCCAGAGAAGATGGCACTGAACAGATCAATCCAAATTGCGTTGATTGGAATACAATTAGTGCTGAGGCTGCAAAAAATGCCGATGCTGATGGGGAAGTTCCTCCTTCACGGAAAAGGCGTCGCCGTCACTTATTAAATACTACTACTAATGGGACAACTGATGCTAATACAACAACAACAACATCAACGACAACGACAGCAAATACCAGCATAGCAACATCAAATACCACGACATCATCTACGGAATCGAACACAAACACAACAACAACAACAGCAACAACAAATACTGCAACTTCACCTAATAATGGAACAGCAGCAACACAATCAAATATCACAACATTGTCAAATGATACCGCAGACAGTAGTAGCCAGGGGAGCGGTAGTAGCAGTAGCCAAGAGGATGACAGTGATTCAGAAAAAGATGACAGTGGTGCAGATGAATTCATTATGATGATGGCCGCTGCGTCAGCAGCTTCATCATCATCATCGACAACTACTACCACAACTTGTGGTAATACACGTCATTGTGTAAATTACGCATGTTCTGTCCGTGACGGCTCTACATTCAATGATTATTCAAACGTTACATCATTATTTAACAGTTTCTACATCAATGAATTTACTATAGATAGTTTTGAAGGCGAACCAACACCCTTTCCAGACCCTGAAACTCCTAGAGAACGATGGGTAGGAGGTGGTAATCGATTGATCAATGGCATCTCTATATACCAAGAAAGAGTTGAACCTGAAGCCTGTAAAGGTGCAGAGTGGGACTATTTTATAGGCGAGAAGCATCATACGTTTCAAAAAATGTCCACTAAATGCAAGGGATCGAAAAAAAGTGAGCGAGAATTTGGTGTAGACCCTTTTCTTAGCTCTCACTCCATGCTGTATAATCCTGAACTTATAGACAAGATAGGAGAATATTATAATGTAAACAATACTAACCTTGTTAATGAATATGGAGTGCCATACGGATTTCAGCACCCACCAAAGGGTGTTCACGGTTTTTATGTATTTTTCGATATAAATGCAGACGAGACGTGGATTAAGAATATGTTGACTTATTTGAAAGACGGTTACTTCATTGATCAAAACACCAAGAAATTAATCACGTACATCCAGTTATATAATGCTGATTTGCATTCATATGTCTTAACCCAAGTCAAATTTATATTTAAAAATAATGGATTAATCAAGTGCGAGACGCAGACAGACATGATTAACATAGGCTTGTATGCAAAAACGGATGAAAATTATTATAGATTTTACTTGGAAATATTTTTGTGTATATTTGTGTGTTTAGATTTCCTAGGGGAAATCAAGCAATTTTTCGACATGGCGCGTGAAGATGGGTGTTGTTCATACTTTAGACAAGATTTGTGGAATTACTTCGATTTAGCCAATATTATCCTCCTTGTCACACAATTTATTGGAACATTTATATTTGCTTCTGAAAAACTTGGTCATTTTAATCCTAATTTGCGATATGATGTCTATCATCAATTAAATTATAATATACAAAAGGCCCAACCTTTAAAATTAAATGTGTCTGCAGATGGAGAAGCAAAGGAATTAATGAAATTAATAGCGCAAAAAAATGAAGTAATGGAACTGGTGGAATATCAACATTTTATTTACTTTATCGCTCTTTGGAATATTTTATTAATGATGATGCGAATGTTAAAAATTTTAGACTTTCAACCAAGAATTGCATTGGTTACTAAAACAATTGAAGCTGCAGCATCTGATTTATTTCATTTCTCCATTTTATTCACTGCATTGCATACTGGATTTAGTTTATGCTCAATGATTTTGTTTGGCATTTATGCTCAAGATTTTACCACATTTGGCGATTCGGCTATAACTTTATTTAGCGTTTTAATAGGAAATAGTGATATCGATAGTAGAATGACGGTTTCCGAAGTCTCATTGATTTGGACATATTTTTATTTTACGTATTTGCTAATTTCATATTTTGTTTTATTTAACATTTTCCTGGCAATTATTATAGATGGCTATGTAAACATTAGTAGTCAAACAGGAGAAGCACCAACCATAGCTCAAGAACTTACATGCATGTTGAATAATTTTTTGCGTTTTATGAAAAATCCAAGAAAGTACCAAAGTGATGGAGATATTGTTGAAATTCTTGAAGATGCATTAGAGACAAACACGAAGGAGAAGAAAAAAAAATCTGTTGGCGTGCATCATTTATGTGGAGCATGTTGCTCTAAAACAAGGATAAAAGTTACGAAGGGCGTTAAGGATGCAGCCTCAAAAATTACACCAATGCACTTGCATACAGCTATGAGTAAAGTTTTAGACCACGAAGCGTCTAGCACTGTACGTCTGTCAAAGTATTTAGATGTCGAAGATAGATTTATTCATTTCAATGCAAATCGAGCATTTTTAAGGCAGTTATTAGAGGAAATCGGTGTTGAAAAGAAAGATGTAATACCCATGGCAAATTCTATTTTTGATAAGTTACCACATTTTAATGAAGATGCAGAAGAAGAAGAAGGTCCGGATCTATCCGATAAAATGGCAATACGGGCTTTATATAATACCGCATTAGAAACAAAGAGAAATATTGCGGATGCAGCTATTAAAAATCAACAAGCTATAATAAAATCGAAGCAAGTAAGTCCAAATAGGAAGGGAAATAATCCTACTAACGCAAAGGATGCATGGGGTGTGTAAATTTTTTTTGAAGAAAATATTAAGAAAGATTTAAAAATAAAAAAAAATAATATTATACTTCGTATTTAAATTATACGACGCTTCGTACGAATATAAATAAATAAAACAAGTATATAAAATATTATAATATATCCTTAATAATAATACATGAGTAAGAGAAAATTTTTTATATATTAAGGATATGAGCAAGAGAACATTTTATATAAGCTAAGGATAAATTAAATTTATGTTACGTTCGTATATTAGTATATATAGAGTACTCGCACGAAACTTCGTACCACACACATATTTTAGTTATATCTTCCCCAATTTTCATTATAAACAACTTCACGATCATCAAAATCTGGTCCACCGTGACCTGTATCATGTCTATTTTCATGGACAGAATTTGGATTATCAACATCCAAGTATGAAAAATCAATATTTTGACATTTATTACCGCTAAAACCTTTGTAACATGAACATTCCCCTTCCGTATAATCACACTCTCCTCTACCACTACATTCCCGTCCTTGAAAATGACCTTCCGGCACTTCACCAGGTGAATGAACTACTCTATCCCAGCTATCACGCCACAGTGGATCAACATCATCTCCTGGGCTCATGCAGGCTTTTTTTTCACATTTTGCCCCAAAATAAATTCCATAACAATTACAAACATATATATGTTTCGGGTCCCACGAACGTTCAAAACTAGCACCTATATTTGGTGCATCCCGGAAATTATAGTCATGCATTTTATCGTTTAAATCACTTGATGAATCTCGGCGTATATTTACCATATGGTCAAACAAATCGATACAGTCTCCATGACCGGAACAATGATGCTTTTTTTCTTCGTCATAAAAGCACATTCGTTCATCTCTTATACACGCTTTCCCTGTAAAACCGTTAAAACATTCACACAAACCAGTTTCTCTATTACAATTACCAACTCCTGAACACTCGGTAAAATATTTCCAGACATTGTTTGGATTTTCTTTCCCAGCGACCCATCTACGTGCTTGAGGACAAGTTCTCAACGAACAATCCCCACCTGTCCATGCTGGAACTTCTGTAATTGTATCATCATGTGTCTCGGTTCGATTATCACAATAACATGTATCCCTTGAACACTTTCCGTGACCATTACAAGTTGGTCTTCCAGGACATTTATTTGCATATGTTATTATAGTTAAGAGTAAAAACCAAAAACCTTGCTGCTGTAGTAACATTTTTTAAATAACATCTATTAAAATATGTACAAAGCTACGATTCACTATAAACGAGAAAAAATAATCTGCTATGACGACTGTTATTTGTTTTGTTACATAAAAATTGATAAATGCTGCAACTTACACAAATGTTAATAATAAAAAGTATTTAGATTATACAATAATAGCACATTAGTTGCATTATTAGTTGTTGCAAAATACTTTTGTAAAAACGCTGATCGTCGCTATTGGCTAATAGGGCCTTAATGCTGTGAGATGTTAATGTTATACAGAATGTAGTCTAATAACACTGAATATGAAGGCGACTAGAGCCAGATATTAATAACAAGTGGTATAATTTACTATTACTATACCTGTAATTGGAATAATATAGTACTAGCAAATAATATTATAATTCTATTATAATAATGCCAGAATGCCAGAAGGGGAGGAACATCAACAAAAAAACAAAAAAAAAACAAGAACAACAGCAACACCTGGAACACAACAACAACACCAAATAATAATATTCAATTATTATTTTATTATTAATATTTATATCTTTATTGAAACTATAATTGAATAAAGAGTAATAATATATATGCACATATATACCATAATGAAAAATACTAATGTATATATACATTAGTGAATATATATCATATAATATCGCTGGAAGTGTCGTATAATAAATAGATATAAAATACATACATATATATAGACATGCTGAAAATAGACAGTGTCATGAATTTGGTGAAACCAAAGGCAAATCCTATGAACAATATGTTGTTAAGAAGTCATACCGCTGAAGTTGGATCAACTTTAAAAGTCTGGGTTGGAACATGGAATATGGGAAATGCAGAGCCAAAGTTGAGCGAGTTGAAACAATGGTTGCCAAACAGTGAAACTGATGAAGCCAAATATGATTTAGTGGTATTAGGAGTTCAAGAATCAACATATACCTCTACAGCAGCAGGGCGAAATTCGGTCAATAAAAGAATAAGACGTGAAAGCGTTAAATTTGTTGGGGAACTAGATGCAGCTAAATTACAAGAGCAACTTGGAAAGATCAAAGTGGGAGAGCAAAAGGATGACGAGGATGATGATAATGAGGAACCGAAATCGATGGAAAATATCGAAAAAATGGCAGAAAAAACAGGTAGCCAAACAATAGAGGAGATGGCACTTGAATTAGAAAGAAATCAAGATCTTGGTGAAACATCTTCTCCAAGAAATACAGTAGATAATAATAATAGTAATAATAATAACAATAATAAAGATAGCGATGAAAATGATATAGATAATAAAAATAACCAGAAAAAAACTTCACCACGGTGGAGAAAAGAAAAACGTGGTAGTAAAATCATTAAGGACGAAGATGTGGATGATTTGAGGCGTGAGACTGATCATGCTGAAAAACAGGCAAAAAGTATGCAAGCATTTGATCAAATGGTACAAGCCACTTTAGGCTTTCACTACCGTACCGCATGTTCCGAAAGTCTCGGACCAATGAAATTGAGATTATTCATGAATGTTGCTCATAAAGGAAGGTTGCATAATGTACACAAACATACAGAAGCTACAGGGCTGTTTCATTTATTACCAAACAAGGGTGGTATTTTAATCAGTGTGACCATTGATGGGCTAAAACTGTGCTTTGTAAGTGCCCATTTAAATGCGCAACATGATAATTTAAAATCCAACCCATATGAAAGGAATGACGATGTGACTCAAATATTTAGGTCCAAACAAAAATTTGATATCCCAATGTTACCAGTGTATGTGCAGCATCACCATACCATTTTTATGGGGGATTTAAATTATCGTTTAGACTTGCGCAATGGATTTAATAATAAAGCACCGAAAGTGGATTTCAATAAAGTTCTTGGTGAAAATCATAAATTGAAACATGCAAAAAATAATCCTACAAATAATAATAATAAAAAGCAGGCATCAAAGAAAGAGAACGATAGGACCAAAACGCCAGAAGAGGAATGGAAATTAGTAATTGAATTTGTTGAAAAAACAGAAAAGGCTCGTGATGCTCAGCAGCAAATAGATTTTAGAAAAAGGTATAAACAGTTATTGCAATACGATGAGTTAAATGCTCATAAAAATGCTGGTTTAACGTTCACCAACTTTAAAGAAGGAAAAATTTCCCACCCACCGACCTTTAAATGTGAAACGGGGAAAAATAAATTTGTTTACACTGAACACAAACATCGAACACCCTCGTATTGCGATAGAATATTGTATTACAGTCGCCCCGGTTTTGAAAATGACATCTCACAGCTAACGTTAAATGCATGCAAAGAAAGCACAACAAGTGATCATAAACCTGCTTACGCTACCTTCAATATTGCAACTCCCAATAAAGTAGAGTTGCTCGATCATACCGTAGCTAGATTAAAAATCACTGATTTGAGTGTAGTAAATCTGAAAGGTGATGATAAAGATATGTTTCTACGTTTTTACTCTGCGCCAGCAGGTGTATTCAAAGAAATGAAAGTCAGTAAAATGAAATCAGGAGTTCCGCGAACTGATAAATTCTTTCCTAGTGTCCCTTTAGATGATTCGCAAATCCCAATATTGCATTGCCATTTAGATAACCCTGAAGCAATGGAGGATTGCAGTATTATTTTTGCTTTATTGCATCATGATAATCTATTACAAGAAACGTTAGGAGAACACGATTCGTATTTAGCTCATGGACAATTATCCCTCAGAGAAGTGGCACTCACTACTGGTAATGGCGATGAATCAACAACTTATACATTTAGAATAAAATTAGAATTGAATGGACAAGATTGCGAAGGTGCAGATATGAAGAAACCAGCATATTTAGAAGGCGAAATAAGAGCTATTTGGGATATCATGGAAGATGTTCCAGAAGGTCAATTTGCAAAAAACCTTGCAAACGTATCAGATGGTTGTGGTCCTAACGCATGTTGTGAAGTCCAATAAAAAACTATATAATACTCGTACTTTCGTATAAAAAATTCTCTTACTCATAATTTAAAAACTATATATATATAAAATGTTCTCTTACTCATATATATTGCATTAATTTAAATAAAATAAAATATCATGCTGTGTATGATACGAGTGTATTTTTAAATATTAATACGTATACGAAGCGTTCGTACGATATACGTACGAAAGTACTTCGTATGTAGTTTAAACTTTTAAAAAGATTTTTTTGCTTTTAACGATGATTTCCTAATGGTTTTTTGATTCTCTTATTTCTTCTGATGGACCCTTTGATGTTTCTATTACCAGGAGTTCGTTTTACTTTCTGTCCACTATTTGGAATGATATTTTCATTTTCTTCACTTTTTGATAATACTTCTATTGTCTTCATATGCAATTTCTTCGAAGGTGTGCCATTTGGTGGAATTTTAGGTTCAATATCAATAGATGGTGCTGGTGGGTTTTCATCGTCTTTAATTAAACTCTTTGATTCTTCGTTGTTGCCTTGAATTTCTTCAGGTATAACTACATCTGGGACATCTTTCAATATTAAGACATCTGCCAACGTGCATGATAGATCTTCTGAATACTTAATTACAGCAGGCAAAGCCACTTTTTCTACCATTGCATTCATAGCTACAGTGTCATTACAGAAGGTACTTGTTAAAGTTTCAAACTCATCAAGATTTTGCTCATGAACATTTTTAAATTCTGTTGCTGTTGATAATATCATTGTTGCCATTTGGTCTTTATGAGATGAGTCTAAATCTTCAAGTAACTTTTTACATTCAGCATAATGTCCATTTAAGTCGATGTGTATATTCTCCGTTGCAGTTTCAAAATTAACAATAAACGTTTCTCGATTTTTACAGAATAGTTGTGTATCATTAATGTCTTCTTGTATCATCTCATTTATAGTTGAGACAAATGTTTCAGTCATTTCTTTGTTTAAATTTTCATACGTAAGCATAGTTTTCTGCATTTCCGCTTCATGTTGTATGGACATAGTAGTAAAATTGCCACACAGCGCATTTAAATTAACAAATTCAGTTGAAGCATTGTTGAAATAGTCAATCATTGTATGTTGAATATCTACTATTTGATTTTCATTACTACTGTTAAATTCTACGACTTGATTTTGCAAGTTTTTGCACGTATTTTCCATATTCACATTCATAGCATGCATGTCATTTACTGTTTTCACGCTTACATTTTTCGTATGGGCTTGCAAAGCTTCAAACTTTGATTTTAGTTTTTCAAATGCAACTTTTTCATTTGCTACGATAATATTGGTAACATTTGCTTTCTTTTCTTGTAATTGTGATTGTTGTTTTTCCATGTTTACATTCAATTCACCATTCAATGTTTCAAATGAATTCATAAATTTATCATGTCCTTTTGTTATGCTATCTTGCGTTGAAGACTGATCTGATATATATTGTTCTTTTATGCCTTTTAATTGATTGAGTGTGTTGCCAATACTATCATTGAATATATTTGATTGATTGCCCCATGCTTTTGTTTCATTTAGTACACTAGTAGCTATGATATGAACTTCATTTTTTGCGGTATCAATTATCCCTACCGTTTTCGTGATTTCATCTTGAACATTGCATATGCTTTCTGAGGTTTGTATATTATTTTCTTCCCAATTAGTGGTACCTTCGCTTAATGTTTTCACTTGTTCTTGCACATTGAGATTCATATCTTTTACATTCTGTTCCACATCTTCGCTTGCTTTCGTAACTTTGACTAAATTTTCCGCAACCTTCCTACCACAAGTACCCCAATCTTTTGTTTCGCCTTGCAATTCATCAATATTTTTCGTAACAATGATTGTTGACTCTTTTAAATGATTTTGCATTTTATCATTTTCATCAATAACTACTTCTAATTTAGAAACTGTTTCGTTACATTCATCAACCCATTTGTTTGTTTGTTTGCTAATGTTTCCAGTTTGTTCAAGAATCTTTTCAGACATATGTTGAGCATTTTTCTCCATGGAGTTGGCTTTTGCCGTTAATGAAATAACTTTTTCAGAAAACATTTCTGTCATTTCTTCCATTTCTTGCTTTAATAATCTTTGCATTTCAGTGACAACGTTTTTTACAATGGCTTCCTGTTTCGCTTTATGTTCCATTAAAGAATCTTGAAATAGTTTTTGTTGTTCCTCAATCAATTTTTTGTGCGTATCTGTGTGTGTTTTAACGTCATTTTCACATGTTTGGATATTTACGTTTAGATCTTGTTGCCTTGCATTGCGACTTTCCTTGTGAAAATCTACCGTATCTTTTAAATTCATCATTTGATTATTAAAATTAAACGTTTGCTGGCTAACATGTTCTTCAAAATGTTTATCCAATTTAGAAATAGTATTGGCATGTTTCTCTTCCGTTAATGTGCTACCATTTGCATTGTGGTGAGTCAACGTTTCTTCCAATTCATTTTGTTGCTTGTTCAGTGTCTTCACTTGCATGTCCGTGTTTTTGCATACATTTTTATTTAGCTCAGCTAATTGTTCTCGCTGAGTGTCTGCCCTACTGATTGTTGAACCAAGCATGTTAGTACCACATATATTTTTTAATTCTTTCAACTGGTTTGTAAGCAATGATTTTTGATTGGCAGTTTCTGTATTTAAATAATTGCTCAACTGATTAGTTTTGTTTGTCAATATTTCACACTTTGGAAGTGCATTGTCAGCATGTACATTTAATGCTTTTGTTATTGTATCCATTTCATTTTCAAATGTATTGATAAATTCTGCGCCACGTTTCTCTACATTTTTTAAATTTTCATTTTGTATTTTTAGCGACAATTTTTTTAAAGATTCTTGCATTTGTTCATGTTTTGTTATTGTTTTGGAAAATAGGTCATCTTGTTCAGTCAATGCAGCAATATGTTGTCCTAATTCCAAATTCAAATTTTCATGCGTCTCCGTCATTGATTTTGAAAATGCATATTCATTTTTAATGACTTTCTTCAATTCGTTGCTGAAAGTACTTAATGTTTCTTCCATCTCACGTATTTGTGTTTTACTTAATTCCTCAAGCATGGTTAATTGCGAATCTACAAATGCTGTAGTTTCTTGACTTTGCACACCAACTAAAACAGCTAATTCACTTTCAACAGTTGTTGATTGTTCTTCCATTTCTTTCATCCATGATACTATTTCCGTTTTATGATTTGTTAATGATTCCATCATTTCCATCAATTTACTATTGAAAATTTTGTTGTATTCAGCACCATCTTGTTGTTGCTTTTCAGAATGACATTTAATTTCGTTTCGGCACTTTGTAGTAGATATTGCATGAGCAGCAGAAAATTCCTTTGTTTCAATTTTTGCATTTTTTAATTTCATTTTAGATTCTTCAGAAAATGAATGCAGTTTTGTACTTGAGTGTTCCATAACAGTTGTTTGTTTTTCTACACTTTTGTTCATATTTTCTTGAATCGTGTTTACAGAATTTGCATGATTTTCTTTAAACTCATTTAATTGTTCCCGCACATTGTTCAAATCTTTAACAAATGTTTCATAAAACGTTTTAGTTGAATTTCTTAACGACTGCTCATTTTCTTTGGCATGAATTAAAGTATCATTAATTTGATTCGATGTATCAATCGATTTTTTTAATGATTCAATCAATTTTTTGCCTTCTTTTGTTAATTTACTTTCTGTTTCTGTTCTAGCCTTAATAATATACGTTTTATTCATGGACTCTTGCATGGTTTCTTTCAATTTCAAACGTATTTTATTATTTTGAACTTTTGCTTTTTCAATATTATCATTAGCCTCAAGTAAATTTATACTTAATTCCTCCACTTTGTTTTCAGCTAATTCTGCTCTAGTTACTAATTTGCTAACTTCCTCGTGTTTTCTACCAAGCGCTGCTTGAGCTTCTTTGCATTGTGCTTGCATATACAACATTCGTTGTTCCATTTCTGCAAATGTTTCCCGACTTGCACCATCAAGATTGCTACCATTGTTACCCTTCGAAAGGGAGGACCCAACATTAGCTTGCATTCTTACCTGTGCTTTGACGGGTTTGTTTTTAATACCTTGAGCTTGTTCAGCGTAACTTAAGGTACTTAAAGTTTCATCAACACACAATATCGATGGTGAAAGCGTAGCAATTATACAGGTTTGTGAGCGTCCACCCAATGCTTCTTGTAACAGTCGAGTTAATTTACTATCTCTGTACGGTATGCGTGGAAGTCGATCCCGCAATGCTGTGATTACTCGTCCTAGAGTCAAAAGCGATTTGTTAATATTTTGACTTTCCCGGAAACGGGCAGATTTTACCGATTCACCCGTAGATTTAGCGCATTCTGATCCTGCTAAATCAACTAAATGCAATTTACCTTCTCGTTCAATAACTCCATCTTTAACTTTTTCTTTTGATATTACTCGCAAAGTAAATAGACAATGCGATCGTGATGATGCACGATTCATTTTTGTTTCTGCTACTTGCCGCCTCTCTTGTGCTTTTTGAATAATGTTAATGATTTCTTTCGTTGAATTAACTTTCATTTCACTTAATCCCATACAATGAATTTTACCACGTTGCTCGCAAACTCTTAAATTTTTTCCTTTTTCAACTAATAAATCACTCAATTCCTCGTTGTATATTTCTAAATAAGAAACAGTGACTTTAAAATTAGCGAATTTGCCACTATTTTCCAATTGATCAAAAATTGATTCGCAGCTTCGGGGAATTACCCCTCGTTGACTATCGACATTGATGTCACCTTCCATGGTATATGTTTTACCTGTACCTGTTTGTCCATATGCAAATACAGTCGCTTCATAGCCTTTCATAACTTGCTCTACTATTGGAAGTAGTGTTTGATTAAAAACTTCTTCTTGAGTAGCAAATTCACTAAATACATTATCGAAATTAAAACCATGTCTCGTAGCTTTTGTGGATAATCCTTTGACAACGTTAATTTCACCTTTTTCTGTGTTTGCTGTAACAACTGGAATAGTATTCCCACGTTTTTCACGTTTATTCAAAGGTCGTAAACGCACACATACTTTGACTGCGGATGAAGTCGCCATAACTTTTTCTTTTTCTTTTTGCTTGCAATTAATAAAGTGCTTATGAAATGAATAAATTTCTTATACTTTGATATTGTTTGAATACTAAAAGATATCAATATGTGATTATGAAATGAATAAATTTCTTATACTTTGATATTTTTTGAATACTAAAAGAGATCAATATACGGAATGAATGTGAATGAATTATAATCTTATTGTGATATATAAAAATCTAAAACATGGTGTTTATTTTTTTTCTTCCTTTTAGTTTAAGTTTGGTTCTAATTCAGTGCTTATGCTATAATACCTGGTAATAAAAAATGAAATAATTATAATAAGTATAATATAGTTGCTGAACGTTGAAAATGCTGAGCTTCCCTCAAAGATTTGCCGACGAGAAGGCACGCAAATAGCAATTAAGTGCTATTTTAATTTATGCTACTAGTAGGTCGAACACCTTAAATACCTGGTATTAGTATAGCCAGGATAGTGGATGCATGATTATTTAATTATATTATTCTGGCTTAGTGGCTTATTGGCTTACCAGGCGTACAGTACTTACATGTATCATAGTGTCTTACCGTCTTACCACATTTAGTATTCCTTCTTAGTATAAAGTATAAGTACCAGGTAGGCCTATAATCTATAATAGCTCTAGTGTTGTTGCTACTTGTTAGTTATTAGATATTTTCTTTATATTAATATGTATATTATTATATTTATTATAATTAGAATAATATACTCTGTATATTAAAAATATAAGCTATAAGAATCAAATCATTTGATGGAAAATTACAACAACATCAATATAATACTTCATATAGAACAATAACAATAACAACAACAACAATGGATTTACAAACGTTAAAATATGCAGAGGAATGGATTAGCCGGCAAGTGGATCAAGGAGAATTTCCATTTGCTACATTAAAAGTATATAGTTGTATCTAGTTGTAAAATAAAATCTCTTTTTTTTGTATTTTGCGGTATTTAATAGTGTTTTTACATAAATGAGAGCGCTGAGCTAAGAGTCAATGAGAGGGTTAGAGAGTAGGGTATAAAAATTAACAATAACCATCATTGACCAAGTCATTCATTTACTCTCCAAAAAAGATAACCATGCCAAAAATGTGCTAGTTTTTCACGTTTTACGAATTTGGAAAAAAAAAATTCAAAAAAAGAAAAATGTAGGAACGTCGGGGCCCCGGGCCCCCATGTTCCTACATTTTTTGTTTTTCGATTTTTTCCTGCATAAATCCGTAAAACGTGAAAAACTAGCACATTTTTGGCATGTTTGTCTATTTTTGGCAAATGTGTCCCTCAGACGTAAAAATTGATGGTCGTACCACATAATTCCATATAAAACACTATTATTGTTGTATGTTGTGAGTTAATGTTAGTTCATATTTCAAATATACATACTTAGTGAACATATTAATGAAGTTTAAATGCACAGATATCATTTTTTCATAATTTTTTGTGTAAAACATGTGTGTCGTACACACTTCCATGAAGCATTTCAAACGACTTTGAAGGGCTAAAACAATGAGAAATATAGTGTAATTATATAGTGAATTTTTACCTTAACTTAGCACTGACACAGCAGTGGATATTTTTACATTGACTCTTAGCTCAGCGCTCTCAATTATTAAAAAATGATACACATTAAAAAATTTTATTTTTTTTAAATTTACTCATGATAATTCATATATATTCTTAAATTAATATCTGAAAAAGTCTTCTTCTTTTTTTATACATGCTTACAACAGCAAAGTACCCAACATAATTCCTTAATCACTCCCATAAGATTTAAATGTGTGCGTGCTGGTAACATTTTTGGAGCCTTTTCGTTTTTAACTTTTTCAACTGCTTCCTCATTTAACGTCCCTTCCAAATCCAAGACATAACGTAAACCTGTTTTATTTCCACTATCAAGCATTTCATATACTCGATTAACTTCCCACACAGGGATGACTTTAATGTCTGGATAAATTTCATGTTTTGCACAAATATCAATGACTTCTTGCGTATTTTTCATACCTCCAATACCTGATGCCATCAATCTTGATTTGCAACATGAAACTTTATTAATAAACATCCCAGCACCAATTCCAGCATGCAAGCCTAAAATGCATTGCTTCCCATTCCTTGTCAATAATTGTTTGTAAAAAGTATAATCATGATAAAATGGAACCGTATTTAAAATTAAATCTAATTTTCCTTCATGTTTTTTCATATCATCCTTATTTGTCGAAACAATAAATTCATGAGCACCACACCGCATTGCATAATCTTTTTTCCCTGGGGATCTAGAAATTGCAAATACATTTGCACCCATAACATTAGCAAGCTTTAAACCCATTTCACCCAATCCACCTAGGCCCACAATACCAACATTAGTGCCTTTTGTTACACCTTGAACTTTCAAGGGATCATACATAGTGATGCCAGCGCACATGACTGGACCAGCAAATTTTAGATCATAACTGGGTGGTATAATGACAGCAAATCGTTCATGTATGACATGTACGGACGTATATCCACCCATAATTGGAGTATTTTTTGGATATGTTTGTGCACGTCCATGCTTATCCAATCCTCCATACGTACCAGTACTTCCTTTTTTGCATTTGTGTTCGTTTCCTTCAGCACACTTCTCACAATCTAAACATGAGTCCACTAAACATCCCACGCCTATTTGGTCGCCAACTTTAACCCTCGTTACTTTATTACCAACAGCAATTGCAATTCCAGCTAATTCATGCCCAGGCGTGATTGGATACTTGGCTCTTTTCATCAATTGTGATGCTGCAGAGTGTACATCACTATGGCAAATACCACAATATTTCATTTGTATTACAACATCTTCTGCTCCCATCGGGCGACGTTTGAATTTACTAACAGCAAACTTGCACGACTCATCATATGTGCATAGACATAAAGTATCAATAGGCTCGTTTAATTTTACACCTGAGCTTAACAACGCTTCACTACCATCATTTTGAATTTTCGACATATTGTAGTGTTCTTGTAAATATATAAGTTATAATACGAATATAAATAAATTAAATAGTGTTATTTATGTACATATTTTGTATGGGCGACATGTAAAATATATGTTATGTATCAACTACTACTACTACTACTATCTTAAGACTATTATTATAAATAGAGTGCTATGTCTATGTACCTGGTATATAAGGTATTATAATATTCGGTTCTTAGTTCTTATATGGGTTCTTCTTCTCCAGAGAGTCTCTCAAATTATAATTACTACAATTAATTTACATTTTTGAAGATGTTGTAACCTCTCTTCATATAAAATCTACTCTCTCTCACTTTCACATGCAATTTTATCAATTTTCACAAAGGACAAATAACAAGTAACAAAACAATAACATCTTTTTAATTTACATGATGGGGCTCAATGAACCCATCTTCAATCCATCTTTATGCGTCACGTTCGACCTGCCTATTCTATGACCTTGTGAATAATTATATTTATTTATGATTGGGTTAGCACCAGCATAAACATACTGCCATACGCCCTCCCGCAAGTTATTCACATAGTTACCTTTCCAGTGGAAACCGTTACCGTACATCCGTATAAATGGACCTTGCTTGATGCCATCTACCCATTCACCGACAAGATGTTTTCTACCATTTTGTTGTGAGAAATCACCTTTTCCATGGGGTAATCCATTTTTAAGGCTACCTGTGTATGTACCATGGTATTTATATTCAGGTTCAAGCCACGTTATTGTACCAGTTGATTCACTCCCCATATTTCAAAAAATATATACAGTTGTATGGTAATATAGAAAAAAATATATTTTCTCTCCTCTTGTATGTTGTTAAATAGTAATTATATGTTTATACATTCATGTTTTAGTTTATGTATAACATCTTATAAGATAACTTCTCATTCTTTCATTCTTCTTTCATTATACATTAACACGTTCGAAGAATAATAGTACTAGTATAATAACCTTAAAAATACATTTGAAAACAAGGAGAAAGAAGAAGCAAAAAAAAAAAAAAATTAAAAAAACTGCCGCCGCCTGAAAAAAAAAAAAATTATTTGAAAAAGTACCTCCTGGTGGTGCCCTGTACTGTAGTAGTACATATTAATAGGTTAAATTTTCACAAAGTAGTAATAAGTAGTAATATTTAACAATAACTACATTACTGAAATTATTCATACACAAATATGATTTACATTACCATATATATGTATATACATATATATATACATAGACATATATATCAATACGTATTATACCATGGGATTGTTAACAATTTTAAAAAAATTGAAAGAAAAAGAGAAAGAAGTACGATTATTGGTTTTAGGTTTGGATAATGCTGGTAAAACTACCATGTTGAAAAAATTTAAAGGGGAGGATATTGAAACGATATCGCCGACACTAGGATTTGACATACAAACATTTGACTTCCGTGGTTATAAACTGAATGTATGGGACGTTGGTGGCCAAAAGACTATTAGATCATATTGGAGAAATTATTTTGAGCAAACTGATGGTATTGTATGGGTAGTTGATAGTGCAGATAAACGTCGTTTACAACAATGCAAAGATGAATTGTCTAAAATTATGGGACAAGAGAAACTAGCTGGTGCTTCTTTATTAGTATTTGCTAACAAGCAAGATTTAAAGGGCGCTTTAAGCGATAAAGATATTGCAGATGCATTAGAGTTAGGTGGTGAATTGTTCAATAAACATCATTGGCAAATTCATCCATGTAGTGCTGTTACAGGTAAAGGTTTAGTAGAAGGTATGGACTGGATTGTTGATGATATCTCTAGCCGTATATTCTTATCAGATTAGTTTATAATAAATCTCTATTTTGAGGTGTGTATAAAAGAAAGGAGAAGGCAGAAGAATATGTGACAAAAGGTACGAACGCTTCGTACACAATTATATATTCGTATATATCTAAGTATATATAAATATACGCGTATATATATATATATATATATATACTCGTAATATATATATATACGTACACCGTACTTCGTATAAAAGATTTAATATTAAAAACCCTAAAATATATTTTATATTTCGTACGAAGTATTATTCTCGTATAAAATACACACATACCCTCTCTAATTTTAAACACTACAATCCAAAAATGTTCAGTAATTGACTATGTAAACTTGAATCAATTGGTAATATTTTCCCTAAAATTTCCTTTCGCTGAATATCTAAAACCGCTTTTACGTTTTCAGTTTCTACAGCAATGCCAACAGCAAAGATTGGATTCATCTTTTTACTAGGAAATAATTTCAACACGGACATTTGATAATCAATTACTACAATACGACCTCTAATAGCCAGATTATTTTTTGCAAAAGCTTTCATCCCATCTAGAGATAGTAAATTAACACGAGATTCCCCTTGGCTTAACGCAGCCGTGAAATGTTCTTTCACTTGGCGTAAATTACCCATTTGCTCATCAAAACCAGTCGCTTTTTCAAATAATTTTTCACATGTAAATGCTGCCCCAACATGATCTTTCATAAATACTTGAAACTCTTTTAATATTTGATGTTTCTCATGTATACTCAACCAATTACACATTCCAATTAAATAATGTCGAACTAAATCCAGCGAAGAATCAATATTACCGAGTACAGTTTGTAATATATCAGCTTGGTTCTGCTCGACACATGCAGTGACGACTATGTCAACAAAAATATTTGTAGGCAAATGTTGAGAAACTACAACTTTACATGCCTCTTTAATCATATTTTGAGAGACGAAAAACGCCACAAGTTCTTTTGAATCACCATTCGGCACACTATAAGTCTCTAAATAATGTAGACATTCTTTTTGCAGTTCCAGTGGCAATAACGATGAATCGGCAACTTTATCCATTGATCTTAAATGTATTTCATCATTAGAAACAATACTGGAATTCCAAATGCTACGCGCCATGACTTCGATAGATAATTGCATGTGACGCTTCTTCAATTCAGCAATACCCATGCCTTTGGAATTAACTTTAATCATTTCAACAATTTGACGAACAATCATTTTTACATTTTCACTATCTGTCGTTGTCTTCTTTTCATTACTTTGAATTGTCGAATCAATACTACCACTTAATGAAAATGAAAATTTTTCCCTCGCTTCATTATATAAACCAACTCGAACTAATGCTAAACCCCATGCAGAATAAACAGGCTCTTCCTCTATACTGCATGTTTTACAAACTTGCAATGCTAGTCGTATTCGATCGATTTTTGGATTAAGCAACATGTCTCTAACTTTTCGCATTTTCAATGGCTGTGACATATCAGTCAAATTTACCTTTACATCGTCTAATTCCAACATATGCAACGTACGCAAAAGTGTGAAACAACTCATGTATTTATCACATTGCTTCCACAAAGCACTGCTACCTTGGCCTAAAAACATTATACCAAAATATACATCATTCTCCGTTGTAGCCGCAGTGTCATTCATTAAATTTTCAGGATGAATTTCAAATTGACTTTTTGCATATACCAATAAATGTCGCAACATAGATAGTAGCATGGTTATGTGTGCATCAGGTGCACTCAATGCTGCGCTTAAATGATCACACAGCCGAAAACATGCTTTGCCAGCATTTGCTGGGTTATTGGCTGCTGATATATCTAAAATGGACTTTGCCAAGGACATATTCGGAGTATTATCATAATAATGATTTGCGCGTATGGCAGTATCTGCTTCGATATCCCCTGTCAAAATGCCTACATGGCTATACCTCTCCTTTGGAGCCATACTAACAGCTTTTCGCGCTGCACCAAAGATCATTTCATCATTAATTAATTTTGGATACCTTTTCAACAGTCTTGCTACAATAGATATATGACTCCCCATTAACAGACTTTCTACAATAATTGAAGGTTTACCAATTAAATGTCGCATTGTATCTTGCAAATGGTTTGGCAACTTTACTAGAATATTCAATGAAAGCTCAATTACGGATAATGATACTTGAGTCCCAGCAATACTTTCAATTTTTGCCACTTCATCTCCCCCTGTTGCATTGGAACAAACGTAAATCATATATTTAACTAAAATTAGCTTTGTGCCATGGTCATCAATTTGATTCATTATTCGTTTATATACTTGTGCCGCTTCAATTGCATTTAATGCCTCTAATCTTTCAAATGCCTTGGACTTATTGTTTGCTTGTTGCTGCACCGTCAACAATTCGAAAATATAAGACGTTTCAAAATCTATCTTCATTTCAATATCATTCGTTGTGGTAGAATTTATGATGCGACCGGCCAATTTATGCTGTTTCAAACCTAATAGTGTTCGTATGACTTGCTCTGGTTTTGTTCTGCAAAGTTTTGCAATTTGTTGCCATGTTTTGTATTTATGCGGTGCAACAGACAGAACTTGTTTGTAAATATTTAACTCTTTCAATAAGCTACACACTTCCTTCTGCAATTCTTTAACTTTTTCATCTTTATTTATACTGCTGTTACTGTTTTCGATTTCATTTGCATCATGGTTATTACAGTATCTTAATTGAGATGCACACATATTTAAAAGGTCTATACCAGTATCAACATCAAGACGATCTAAATATTGTATTGCATATTCGGCAGCTTGTACTCGATCACGCATGCGTTTTATATAATGGGACGTAGAGTAATTATCAACATCACTTTCTATTAAGACACGAAGTATTTCTTGTACCATCTCAAATTTGTGGTGCGAAATACCAGCATCAGCCAATGCCAGTGCTTTTTTGAAGTCTTTATCTTCTTTCAAACGATTTACACAAAGCTCATAAAATTCTATATCATTCTCTGCATCATCATTCAATAAATGTGCCAAACATTTTCGAATGTTTAGATCTTTCGGTATTTCTAAAACATCTTGTTTATTTGAATTCATATCCTTAGTATTTGCATCGTCGCCTGGTCTTGTTCTACCTTTTTTATATACGAATTCCAAAGCATATTGAAATTGAAAGTTTTTCAAACTCTTAAATTTCGATGGATCAAATGATATAAAATCTTTTATTGAGCCATTTTGCCCACTATCGATATTCGCAATACGGCTTTTTGGTTTTTCAGAATCTATATTTTCTTCATGTTTTAAAAAGATGGTGATAAAATGATAAAATGCTTGTGCCCGGCTACATACCCATCTATTTAATGATGGATGCTGATTGGTATTGTTCAATGCGTAAGCTAAGAAATTACCATCAAATAATGGGCTGGTCCAACGTTTCATACATGCCAGCGAAGCCAAGAAAGGCATCGCACCTAACACAGAGTGTTCTTTTTCCAATATCGCAACGTATTCAACAACTTTCATATTTAATGGATATCTAGTGAAGGAAGATATATCGTTTTTATTGATAATTGCAGCAGGATTCTCAGCACGTTGTTCATTTAATATTGAATTATCAAAACAGCTTCTAAGTAAAATTCGTAGCAAATCAATACGCATCAATTTTGCTAATTTCTTCGCCTCTTGAAAGCCATTGGATTCAAATACCAAGGATGATAAGATACGCCTTGGAGCGTTGCTCAAGATGCTTAAGAAATCTACCGAATGATCCTCCGATTGTGATTTAGCTGATTTCATGGCATTGCTAATATCCATGATGTATGTTAAAAAAGTTGCTAAATATTGCATTTCAACATCATCGTTTGCTAAAGAGTTACCCGAAGAAGTTGCCAGTGCGGGCAGTGATATATTGCTGTTACTATTTCCATCACTTCCTGATTGTGAAAACTGTTCAAGAACAGATTGTAAGAACTTATCCATTTTGAAATCACTACGCTTGCCTCTCGTCCCTAGACGAACATTGTCAAATACACCACGCAAGTTATCAAGGGCTTGTACACGACTTTGCATTTGCGATAAATGTGATTCTAATATGGTTGGTTCGATTGGCATGTTTTCAACACGTTTTAATAATTTCCATAATGGTGGCAAACGACTGTTATTGTTTTTTCCACTTGCTTTTATCACCTTTTTTTCATTGTCAATCAATTTCCCATACCGGTTAATAACAAATACAGAAAAATAGGTATGCAGCTGAGCATAAAATACTTCATCGCGGGAATCATTTAATGATTCTTTTTGCCAATCATGTAGTAAATGTTGAGCGTGTTGTAATAATATATGAGATTGCTGTATAGTTGGTGCAGCACTTATAGCTAAATCTACTGTCATGTAAAATGCATGTAATTTATAATGTAAAGACTTCAACGGGCTCATACCTTTCACAGAGTCATAGCTATCTTTACGAATATCAATTAAGCGTTTAACAAACGAAAGATTAACCTGTGTTGCATTTGGCGCGGTGGTACTCAAATCTGCGGAGATATGATCTAAAGCCTCTGCTAATATTACTTCATTTGAACGCACATTTGGAATTTTGAAAAATTCAATCATACGTTTTGCACTTCCATAGTCACTTCGTTTTAAGCATACGTTTAAAAGTGATTGCGGTGAAGCAAACATTCTTCGCATGAATTGACTACGCGAGCGTTTAAAATGTTTTTTACTCATTTCTAATACATTAACCCTCTCAACACCTTCTTCTACGTATTGTAACAAGGTTTTTGTACGCCTACCTGTCGTTTCATATTCCTTTTCTCTATCCTTATCTTCAGGTATATCAGATTCTACCCACTCCTTCATTGCAGTTTCTAAACATTGCCTGAGTGCATTGAGTACTAATTTTAATAAACTAGAGCTCGCAATGTAGGATACAAATGAAGGATTTCCCCCATCATTGTTATTATTATCATACTTGAAAACGAGAGATGACAAACCGGTTCCACTTTTACTTTTGCTTATTTTCTTTGAATCACTGTTTGCGTCACTATTGCTCTGTTCCTTTTTCATCGTGTTCTCCTCGACAATCTTTGCTGCCATTCCAGCTGCCGTCGATCGTTTCAATTCTTCATTTTTCAAATCACCGATCATGTGATTTTTATTTAAAAACAACAGCGAGAAAACATTTTCCAGCGCAGTTAAACGAATAGGCAACGATGTAATTCCGGACAGTAAGCGAACAATATTTCCCGAATCTTTCTGTAATTTTTCAATGTAACTTTCGTTTAATTTCACAGTAGATCCCACTGGAGCAGTAAAAGAGCTTCTTTTTGATTTCGCCTTTTTCTTCATTTCTTTCGTTCTGGTTTGATCCAATAAAACGGCATTATAAAACCATCGAAATACAATTTTCATGGCGTAATATGCTCGTAGTAGCATCATGTCTTGCTGATGCTCATTTTCAATCTCTTTTGTACCATGAGGTCTTTCCGATAAAAATTGCAATAACCCTAGAGTTGCTCGTTTTGATTCTACATCTTCTTTACTGTTGTTAACATTTCCTGTATCTTCTGCATAGCCCGGTATAGACGGTAAACATTCACGAACAACGCGTACAACCGAATTTGTCTCTAATGCCATCAAAACAGCATTTGCAATTTGACGAACTGTTCGTTTATTGTACAGATTGTTTTGATCCATCTTGTCGTTATCACCAGTGCTTGCACGCCATACATCAGTCACATTCTCTGGCACGCGTTTCTCAAAAGGAATAGAATTATATTGATCTGTATACCACCAAGCAAGTCTTACCATAAAAGATAATTGGTCACACCATCGTTCCACTTTTGGTTCGCTACAATTGTTATCACCTTCCACTACGTTTCCCCCGTGGCCTGTAACTGTCTGCGCTCGCTTATTATTACGATTAACTAATCGATGTACCCATAGCGCATCTATAAGCTTTTGTTTGGCTTCAATATCAGCTACACTTGGGTGATCAACACTCAACAACAACACTAATGCTTGGAGTTGTGGAAAGGGTTCTAATAATTGGGAAGCGGCATTGAAATTTTGTTCATGTATAAATTTTAAACCATGTTCTATAACGTATTCTAAACAATGTCTTTTGGTGACCCACATCAATGTAAAGTAATCACCCCAAAAGTGTTTAAATGCATTTAAACGATTGAATCGCAATCTATGGTGAAAATGAGTAAAACACGGGGCAAGCTGGACAGATTCAAGACGTAGACGTATATTTGCATCCTCTATTGAACAGTAATATGATAACAATTGTGTATCTTCCGAAATTAGTAAGGCTTCATAGATTTTTTTTCGAGGCAAGAGATTATTATTTTTCTTTTTACTGATCAAATTATCCGAACTGTTGGACGAATTGTTGTTATTGATACCAGTCAATACAGGTTTTCCAGACAAAACCTTTAACCGTTGAGATAGTTGAGCTTCAATTTTATAAGGAAGATCCTTATTTGCAAGCAATCGGTATGATTTTTTTGCCCATATTAAATCTATAATTGCTGTTAAAATATCCCGTACACCTTCATCAACCGCTGCATTTTTATGTGGTGGGCGTAAACATTGTAAAAAATATAATACCAAGTAGTTTTTCTCATCAAATAAACATTGTGCTATCAATTGAACACCAGCAGTTTGTAACTTTATATATTCTTCTTTCGATTTATCCCCTAACACGTTGATTAAATCTTTCCATACAAACAAACCAATTAAAGGTTGACTTAACATGAATGTTTTAAATTGATGAATCACAGTAGCAGACAAACTTTCTATTTTAGCATCTATCCTGATATTTTCCTCTGGTAAATATGAGCCAACTGGAGGAAGAAAACCAGGTACAGGTAGGATATGCAATGGTGGTAAACGGTTTACAACATTCGTTGAACATTCAAATATATGACTGGTGGTACGCGACAAATTTTTTCTATTGTCTCCAACATTTGCATTATTGTTATTATTAAAATCATTAACACCTAGTATTAGCTCATTAACATCGACGTGCCTCGACAAGGATTTAAAAAAAAATCGTCGTAATGTATTTACTGTATTTGGGCTTAAGGATTGCCACTTTAACGCTGCACCATCTAATAATGCTGTTGTGAGCAATATATCCAATTCATGTTGCTGTATAATCCACCGTGGTATTGGCCCCGCTATATTTTGCTTGCTCTCGTCATTTGTCGCTTGTTGTTGCTGCGACATATCGATATTCTTATTTCCATATACTTCTTCTCTCAAGCTACTGCATAACCATCCTAAATGAGACGAAGATGGCACTGATATTGAGTACAACCATTCTTTTGGGGGTCCTAAGATTATTAAAGTATCTAGAAGATCTTCCGACCCATTGTAATGCTTTAGCCGTTGAAAGACACCACGCGCCAATTCAAATTGCCCTAACGACAGGTAATTAGAAAATACAGTCTTTAATTTATCATTTTCCTTTGCTAATAAAAATTGACATTTTTCACCTGTCGATGGTTTAGTAGATACTGTTGCCATGTTGAGTTAATGATCAGTATCTTTATCTAATGAAAATGAAAACCAAATCAGAATATCAATACAGGGACAATGATACATAAATGTATGAAGAATGAACAACTGGTTGGTAATATAATCATAAACGTGACAATGTAAACATATATATGTGCATATATAAATTCATCTATTTGATTTTTATCCATGTGCCCTTCCAACAACTTCTTATTCTTATTTATTATTGCACTTCTTTAAAAAAATTTTCATCATGTTGGAAGCTCATCACTCATCATCATTTTTTTTAATGATAAATAAACCTTAATCCTAATTTATAATATGAGAATACTAGTTGAGAATACTATACCAGGCCCGGCAGATAGCGCTATGGGGGACATTTCCACGATGCCACAGGAATATAGCAATAATTAATAATAGATTTAAAATTACAACAGTAATTACGAACAGAACATATTTACACAGTAGAACTCACACACTTCTATATATATTACTTTTTCTTGCAATATCAAAACAATTTTGAAAAGGCATCTCGATGCAATTTTGGTTTTGCCATTTCTGCCCTTCTTTCCAATGCTTCTTTCTTTTTTGCCTTCACTGCCTTTTTATTGTATAGACGTTTTTTAGTTCCTTTTGACATTTTAGCCGGTTTTTCAGTTAAAAGCGACAATACTAATTTAATACGCTTGGATTTACTTTTTGGAATTTTCAATGACTTTTTGACAGGTTTGATTCTTAAACTTTTCTTCATTGTTTTTATCTTACGACGAGATGAGCTGCTACTAGTTCCATCACTAATACCAGTTCCATAAGTGGATATACCTTTAAATCTTCCAGTATTTTCATCTATATTATTGTCAATTTCATCAATATCAAATTGTAAATCGGTGAAATCCATTAAAACCTTCTTCTTCTTTTTTCTAAATTTTTTCTTTTTTTTGTTACCTTTGCCTCCAATAACATTTTTTTTCCTATTTATTTTACGACGTTTCATAGTTACTTTTTTATTATTATGTGTCTTTTTCTTTAAAATACCGATTTTTTCAAGTGATCTAGTTGCCTTTGCAATTGTTGCTTGCTTACGCATTAAAACTTTTATCAATTTATCTTCTAAATTTTGTATCATATTATCATCAAAATCATTCCACGAAGATGGAGTCACATTACTAATGTTACTAATATCATTGATGCTAAAATTTCGATGATTATAATTTGTGTTCATTTTATTTGAGTCGACATAGCTTGGCCTATATTCATTTATACCATCACCATATTTATCATTTTCATAAATTGCAGCGACAGCAGTTTCCTCATAAATATTGTTTACAAAGTTCGATAATTCTCTACTTTCTTTCGATAGCTCATCTCGCATAGACAAACGTGTTGTTCTAGCAGATTGGTTTCTATTGTTTAATAATTTGTATGGTGGTTTATCACGATTTATTGATTCCCCCGGAGATAAACCGGATGGCATTCGCTCCCAGTGCACTTTATCTTGTTGGGCTAATCGTTTCAATCTTATGTCCTCGTTCACAGCAAAAGTATTTGCAACATATGCTTGGCGTGCTCTTATTGTCAATGGTTCGTTTTCTTCTTGCTTGTTAACCCGTTCATGTACATCAGCACGTTGTGCTTTCGTGCCCTCATACTCATCAAACCCCTTTTGTATGCTTGCAAATAAATTTTTGTCTATCATATTTTTAAACATATGTGGTGATGATTGCGCCATCATGGGCGATATTGGCGAAACATTATAAGGTGAAGTTGTTTGCTTCAATGGTGTTATATTGGAGGAACCACCACCACCAGACATCAGTAACCGATTGTTTGTTCCAGGCATCATCATGGACGGACTATTATTATTACTTATCATCATTTGATCCATTAAATTTGATATCATCTTTGATATCTTAAATATTGACTCAAACGTAGTTCACTCTAAAAAAAAATAGCAGAATTTGTTTATTAGAGGAAAAAAAATGTTGTAATAATGTTTGTTTATTAATAATATTGTTACGCATGTATATCGATATATAAGACTGTATGTTTTAAAAGTATTATGTATATATTCTCCTCACACAAACAATATTAAAATAATAATAATAGTACTAGTAAGCTAGTAAGTATAGTATTAATACTACTATTTATACTATTATTGCCAATTGCCAACAAACAACAAACCAGCTATAAACTGGTTTTATAGTAGCTCTAGTATTATACTATAATATAAATACTGTGCCAGTGTGGTTAAAGCTATTGTCACATTACCAGCTAAACCGTACAGTATTATATTATAGGTGCACAGATCTATAGATTATGGCATCCCAGCATGTTATAGAATGCTGGAATGGTGGAATGCTCGAATATAATATGGAATGCCTGGAAAGCTGCCATATACTGTATATGCGAATAGCATAGCGGGGTTTCCTGAGTACCTGGCCTTAGGGCTGGGCACTAGACTAGCTACTTAAGGAAGAGAGAGCAAAGGTATGATTTATATTAGTCTATTGTACCTGAATACTGTATTAATATTAATAGACAAAAGCCAGGCCTTAGCAGGCCCAGCAGCAGGCAGGCATCATGTGTGAATATGATAATAGAGCTACCTGGTAGCACAATAATGTGTTGATACCAGGTACAATAATTAAACATTATAAAAAAATGAATGGGAGGAAAATTAAAAGATATTACATATTACAACTAAAAAGGATAATTGGAACACATAGTATATATACATATACATGTATTAAAGTTGTTGAAAGGCAAACGATAAAGACATACATTGAGTCAAAGTACGACATCTGGATTAATTTGCCATAAATATAAAATATGTCAACTACGTTACGACCATATTTAAATGCAATTAGGGCATCACTTACTGCTGCATTGTGTTTACGAGATTTTCCGTCACAAACTGTAGAAAGGCACAACAAGCCTGAAGTAGAAATTAAATCTAGTAAAGAATTGGTTTTGAACCCAGTTGTTATAAGTAGGAATGCGGAGGAAAAATGTTTAATTGAGCCATCTATTAACTCTGTGCGTGTTAGTGTTTGTATTAAACAAGCAGACGAAATGGAAGCCATATTATGTAAAAAGTTTTCAAGATTCTTAATGCAACGCGCAGAGCAGTTTTCAGTATTAAGAAGGAAAGCAGTGGATGGATACGACTTGAGCTTCCTTATTACAAATACACATGGAGAGAAAATGTTGAAACATAAGTTAGTTGATTTTGTTATACATTTTATGGAAGAAATTGATAAAGAGATAAGTGAAATGAAAATTTCAGTAAATACACGTGCACGTATAGTTGCTTCAAAATTCATGTCTCAACTTTGTTAAATGCTCTCTCTAAAAGTATACGGCTTCGTACGTAGATAAAATGTATATTTTTTATTAATATATAAAATAATTCTCTTATTTATTAATTTAAAGATTTTATTTACTCATAATCTTATACGCGTATTCACTATATATGTATATATATATATGAAATAAAATTATTTATAAAATACGTGTACGAATTCGTAAAAATATAGATATATTTCGTATAAATATACATATTGTCATGTCATAAACAGAGGTGTGTGTATGTTAAAAGTTTATTACATTAATTTTAAATTTTATTTTTCCATGTATAGTACATACACTGTTAATGATACGATTTTATTGTCCATCTTTCAGTTTAGTGAGATATGACATAGATATCATATCATATCATATCATATCATACTCTAATTGTCTCAGTTATTGTATCATATTCTTTCTGGAGAGTAGGAATTATCATGTGCGTAAAAATTAAAAAATAAAGTTACTCGTATTATAATATGCATATTTTAATTATTACTAAAATATATACTCGAGTGTAATTATATTTTATATATATATATATACACGTGCGTAAAAAAAAGAAAATTTTTTAAATCTTTCTCGACAACAAGAGATATGATGATTCTCTCACTTTTTCACCTCATACCCTGGAGGATGCGAATTTAATAACTCTAAAAACGTTTGTTTTGAAGGTGGCACTAAACTGCTGTATTTCTTCACTTTCTTTTCTCCAGGTTTTTTATGCCTACGAACACGTCTGCCGCCACCACCACCACCTTCTTCATCCGAATCAACTTCTGGTAAAGAAATACAACGGTGATCGGCTGGCTTCGATTTTGTACAATGACATAACCGAAAACCGTGTTGTATTTTTAATCCAACAGCATGTCCATTATGACACTGATACGCACATGATCGACATATATGCACCTTACAACTTGCACAAAAAAAATACACTTGCAACGGAGCATGTCTCTTAGATTCATCATCTTCTTCATTTAAGCATATCAAATTTTCATCCTCGTCCTCATCTTCATCTACCTCGTTATCATCTGATACCATGACAGTCGCTTTATCGTTTTGCCCAGGCAAACCAACATACAAATACACATCACGATCCTCGCTCTCAAAATTTACATAATATGCAATACCTTGCTGTACATTGTTACGGTAAAATCGAATATATCCAATGTCACGATCTACTTCTACACCAATAATATCTCCTTCAAAATATGCCTCACCGTAATCCTCTGCACCTTCCTCAACATTATATTTCTCGCCAGTAGACATGTAATTCCATGAATTTAAAATATATGTTGGATCACAAGATAAATCAACAGATTCAAAACATAGACCAATTACTACCGGGTTCATGTCCGTATTCATGGCATCAAGACTAACATCCCATCGATATTTACCATCAGAAACAACAGGTAACGCAACGCTACCAACTAAAAAATTATCCTCCTCACCGATCCTTGTAATTGTTCGCCTATCTTCACTAATAGTAATAGTTTCATGCGTATATGCAGCTCTAAACGCAGGTTTGCTATCATCGGGATTGTCTGTTACCACTATAGCACTATGCCTATTACCTGCACTTAAATGAACAGGCCGAACTTCTTTTAAATGTTTCAATATTACAGGTTGTAAATATAATGATTTATTACCTGTACCAATTTCCCCATATACATTACTACCCCATGCCCATATTGTTCCTATATAAATGTATAAGATGCAGAATATATGCATATATTTTTTATAGTATGGTAATTAAGATGTAATTGTTAGTAACATTTAACAAAGATAAATGTATATAAATATATAATGGATACACAAAATGTATTTTGCTTTGTATGTAACATACCATTCCCTTGTGCAGCTAAGCACCATCTAGATCCACATGCCATTTTTGCAACTGCACCTATCGTATCGATGAATAAGGGATGACATCGGTCATATAAATCCCCCATTCCTAATTGTCCAAAACGATTGTTACCGGCACTCATGAGACGCCCTTGCTCATCGCGGAATAAACTATGAAAACATCCAGCAGCGGCGCCTAATATATTTACAGGTTTTTTAGCGCCACCATCCTTTTCACCCCAACTAGCGCATGGTACGACAGTATGAGGCTTTAAAACTGGTGATTTATAATGCCCAGCTGCACATTGCCCATTTTTATTTTCACCCCATGTCAGGACTAAGCGTAATTTTATCTTTTCTTTTTTCACCTTACGGGCTAAACGATTGCCTAAAAAATTATAATGATCCGTAGTAGCGACAGCGATTGAAAAATGTCGCCCACAAGCTACTTCTAATACAACAGCACCTCGCAATGAAGTAACGCGTTTTGGTAATCTTTGATGTTCAGTATCCATCGTCCCTAATTGTCCACAATTATTGAAACCCCAAGAATAGACAACACCACCACCTTTGGTTAATGCTAATACATGTCTATGCCCAACTGCTAATTGTTTAATGGTTTGTTTGTTTAATTTCCGTATTAATCGAGGTACTCGTTGCGTTGTCAATATTTTTAATGGCTTAACTTCTACTTCATTTCCTAATTCATCATAAATTTTCTCCTCCTCTTTTTCCGTTTCTTGTTTGCTATTTGATTTTTTACCATCTTCTTCCTCATCATCACTCCCATCGTTTTTCTTTTTCTTCGGTTGCTTCCAACTTTTTTTTCTAGCATTTTTTTTTTCTTCTTCTTCTTTTTCAAGCCAAGCCTTTTCTTCCTCATCATTCATTAAACCTAATTGTCCATGTGTATTTTCTCCCCAAGAATATACCTTCCCATCGCCACTTAACGCATAAGATGAAAATCCACCACAATATATATGTACAGCCAATTTACATCCAGCACTTTTTATATCAACTTCTAACGGTTTTGCATTGGTATGTTTTATAGTTCGGGTTGATTTTGGTGGTTTAAAAATGTATCTACGTGCCATTTTTGGACGCATTTGGACTTCTGCATCTGGATCAAACCAATCATCATGCCCACCTGTACCTAAAGCACCCAAAGCGCTATCCCCTAAAGCCCATAATTGACCTTTATTTGTTAAAATAATTGTATGTCTATCGCCACAAGCAACTTCACATACTTTACCCTTTGTTTTATTTCCCAATAAAGATACTAAAGGCAACGGTATACTACTCCAGCATGGCGCTTTCTTGTCAACAGAATGTTTTGCCTTCTTTTTTCCTTTCCTTTTCAATTTTGCTTCTTCTTCTGCAATTTTAATTTGTTCCTGAATAGTTAAAAATATTGGCCGTGGTGATAGCTGCGTCATTTCATATGTTTCTTTTGTGATACCAGTTCGACCATGGTCACCCCAACCAAATGTTATGACGTGTGGACCATTAATTTCTAAAACTTTTGCTTCATCTTCTGTAAAGCCAGATGGTGGTAATGCCAATTTCATATTTGGATCAGGGGACGAAGGTGCATCTATTGCAATTTCAGTTGTTTGACCATCATCTACTTTAACAATATCAGTACTAGCTGTTGCACTCATCTTAGTGTTTTTTAATTATATTATTCTCAAACTAAGTATATCTATCAATCTATCTATCTATCTAGCTGCGTATATATCTATATGTATATATTCATCCACCAAATCAAACTAAACACAAAAATGCAACACAAAAAATGGACAAACGACGGACGTATACAATTACCTTTGTTTCAAAATAGACTTTCCGTTCTGTGTTCCTACACTATAACTTATATATATATATATATATATTATATTATATGTGTGTAACTAATTTGATTCAATGTCGTTGTTGAATTGTGTACGTACTGTATATAAATTTAGGTTGCTCTCTCTACCTGCAACTCCTTGATTGTTGATTGTTGATTGTCTATTATTGAAATTATTATTCGTATATTTTATTTTTTTTTAGTCTATTTTTTAATAATAACGGTAGCCAAAAAGATGTGATGTGTTTTAGTGTTTGACACTGGACAGCTGGACAGAGTACTGTTAGAAGTATATTGCAGCGGAATCGTGGAAAATATCCTTAATCCCCAAGCTCACTCACCCATCCCCAAGCAAAATCCCCAAGGTACTTGTTGTAGTGTTATTGTATTATAATTACCTACATATCTTCTGCTGATGCATTTTTTTGCAAATAATCGCAACAAAAAAATTATTTATTCATCCATCAATTTCGGTTATTTTTTAATAAATATGTATTTCTCATTTCTCATTATTATTCTAAGAATTATATTTTGTTAAATAGAAATAAAGGAATAGGAAATAATGTACACATGTGTCAATCAAATTCATATATAATCATCGCTTACAACAAGATAATATTTTTAGTAGCTACCTTTAATCCCCCCCCCTATATACAAGAAAGATGTGGGTGGAATGTACAAATAAAGAGGATGGTACAATATATTACATCAATCGTGCAACTGGTAAGACAACCCATAAAAGACCAGCAAATAAAAAAATAGTGAAAGCAAATAGTGATGAACAAGTTCATTATCGCCCAGAAGACTATGAAACAGATGAAGTAAATATTGATGATAATGTCAACACGACCACTAGTAATATTAATGACAATGATGAATCGGGGGAAACCTTGATAGATAATCATAGCAATCATTTATCTGAAAGCTTCATATCGAAAAATGCTTATGGTGATATTATTTCTTCACCAATTGAAGCGGTCATACCTTGGCATATAAAAAAGATTGCAAACGAACCTTGCAAAGTTATGTGTTGCACTATGGGTTGTTCATGTTTCATGGTTTTCCTATTGTTAATATTAATGGCTACAGGCCTCATTGAATTTGAATTAGATACCGACCCTAATTCATTTAATGTAAAATTTGATGACTTAGCAGATAGATATGATGCACAACGTGCAATTAGGGAAAAAACACGTCCAAGTGGTCCCGCTGATTTTGACTTTGAAATGGAGGAACAGTTGGCGTCGGAGAAAAAAAAAGAAAATGAAACATACATTTTGATGGATGATGACGTCTTCGCTTTTTATTACGAGGTGAAAAATGGAAAAGATCATATACCGGATGGTGGTGCCGGTGGTAATATTTTTGACGAAGAAAATTTAAAGGAAATTATTGAATTTGAAAATAAGTTATTAAAAATGACGAAATATCGGGGTGCAACTTCTTCTTCCGAAGATGCCACAGTTGCACCAGATTTCTGTGCTCGAATTGATGATTTATATTCAAAAGATTGCAAGGGATATCTCTTATCACCTCGAATGTTTGCATATAGCACATCAATATCGATGAAAGAATTGAATTTACCATTCCAAAGCTGCTGTGAATGCAGCGGAAATGTTTCTGATGATAAAGTTGCCCCTTGTGCCCCGAAAACGTTAATTCCTATTTGCATGTACAATAGTTCAAATGCTCCTCATGTAATTAATACATACAATTATGGTGATGGGAATAGTTGGGTCGATGGCACTTGGAACGGTGGCAGTTTTACGAAAAATAATTTAAATGGTGTACTTACTTCTTTAGCTGATACATTGTCATGTAAAGAAGATGAAAGGCATCCAGGTGCTACTTTGTTAAATTTTTTTTTTGAAAAGAAATATTCTAAAAGTAATCCGACAACATCTTGTTCTAGAAGTGTATTGCCATTACAATATTGGATGAAGAAAAAAGTTCATGATGATTTCTACAATAGTTTAAGTCCAAACTTATCGCAGAAGAAATTTCAAGAATTAGAAGAAGAGTTTTGGAGTGAACGTTGGAGGGAAATCGATGAAAGTTTATATATTTATTCAATAGGCGAAATGAAAGCATTGGTAGACGAGCACAATGCGGATGAAACGACGAAGGTGCGCATATCTTTTTTTGGGCCATGGATCATTTCAAACGAAATCGTCTCTGGAATTCTAGGTGCTGCACAAATTGTAGGCATTGCCATCGCAATTGTTTTATTGTATATTATATATCATACAGAATCCATTTTTTTAGGCATTTTAGGGCAACTTCACGTTATAATATCATTTCCTATTACATGGTTTATATACCGTGTCATTTTACAATATAAATATATGGGTATATTGAATTTCATTTCAATGTTTGTTATAATCGGAATAGGGGCAGATGATATATTTGTTTTTGTTGATGCGTGGAAACAGGCCAAGTTGGAAGGCCCGATTGTAAATAAGAATTTAGAATCACGTTTGAACTGGGCTTGGGCAAGAGCAGCAAAGGCCATGTTAATCACATCATTAACTGACGCAGCAGCATTTTATATTAATATCATAAGCATTGTTATTGTTGTTCGGATATTTGGCGTGTTTATGGGAACGATGGTGATAGTCAACTACATGTTAGTCATTACATGGTTTCCAGCAGTCGTTATCGTATATACAAAATTGTGGCCAGAACCGAGGAGATGGAAGCCACGCTGTGGCGATGTATGGCCATGTTGTAGTAAAATCTTTCGAGAAACACAAATTGTACCGTTAGCGAACAATAATGAAAATACTACTACTACTACTACTACTACTACTGCTACAAATAACAATAATAATAATAATAATAACGAAGGTAAAACAAGTAATAAAAATAACACTGATGTTGGAGATGAAAAAATCAATGGAAAACAAAATTCTGATATGATAAACATTATCCCTGTTAACAAAAAAAATGAAATAAAGAAAGGAAATATCACTGAGATATTTTTTGAAGATTATTATACACCAACATTATTTGGCGATATTAAAATGCGCTTAATCGTTGCATTTCTATTTATGGTCATGGTTGGTATTTTCTTGGCATTTGCTTTGCAAATTAGAGCATCAGAGAAAGATTTTAAAGCGGAAAGCTTTCCAAGTTCCAGTAATTTAATGAGAACACTCAATATTTTGGGTAGATTCGAAGGGGAACAAGATTCTCAAGTTGGCTCGTTTCTATGGGGAATGGGTATAGATGGTTCAAAAGCAGTAAATCGAACAGGGATGGATACTAATAATCCACGTGAATTTGGCTTGCCTGTTTATGATACGAATTTTAACCCATATACGCCTAAAGCACAACAACATGTAATTGATACGTGTAATATTTTTCGCAAAAATAAACATGTAAAACCAGATGCTATTTACAAAGATGAAGCTGGGGTTTACTGCTTCATGGAACACTTTCGTGATTGGGTACATGCATTGAACGAAACCTTTCCAATATCAGAAAAAGCAAAACTGAACAGATTAATGGCTAATTTCATGAACCAACCTTCAAAGACTGTATGTGATTTGGGACAATATCCAGCAAACATATCTGGTTGTGGTGAATATTATGAAACAATTAAAAAGTATCCAGCAACATTATGGATTGGTGCAGACAACTTACACAATGCATGGAATGGTTATGTACGATGGCACAATGTAGAAAACAAAGATATAAAACCTGATATTGCTGCTATGTTTATTCACTTTAATGTTTCTATCTTCTGGGATACAGGTGCAATCTATGCAAGGCCAATTGCAGATTCTTTAGAAGAATCTATGAAGGAAGCAAATGGTTTGATTGGCAATGATTTCCAAGGATTTCAATATATTCGAAATTTATATGTAAACATGCGTACACAAGAAATTATGTATACTGCATCTTTCATTGGAGCAGCCGTTTCCGGATTGGTGGCTTTTGTAGTATTATCTCTTTCAACAATGAATATAATTATGGCAGCATATGCCATGATTAATATTTGTTTTATTGTCATATGCTGCATTGGTTTTATGGTAAGCATAGGTTGGGCACTAGGGACAATTGAAGGTATCTGCATCACTATTTGTATTGGCTTTTCTGTTGATTTTGTAGTACATGTTGCTATTGCATATGTAGAAGCCGATATTTTATTAAATCGATATGAAAAAACAAAGAAAGCATTAGGGGAAATGGGAATATCAGTTCTTGGAGCTACCATAACAACAGGTATGAGTTCATTTATCATGGCTTTTTGTCCAATGATACCATTTTCAAAAATCGGGATATTCATTTTATTTGATATATCTGTTTCATTACTTTTTGCCGTTGGATTGTTTCCAGCAATGCTAGCAACATTTGGCCCAGAAGGCAACAGTGGAAGTATTCAGCATATATTGTGTCATAAAAAATGTCCATGGAAAAGAAAAAAGAAGAAATTTACAAATAAAATTGTTGATGCTCGAAGTAGCGATGATGAATCAAGTGATGCAGTAATGTTGTGAGGAGGTGGGAAAAATGTATTTTAAACCTCGTTCGGTAAAAGATTTTTATTAAATTTTTATTTTTCTCTCTCTCCACACAAATTTAAATACGCGTATATATTATGTACATTATGATATTTATTTAATATTTTTTGAGTTATATTTATAAAAAAAATACACACACACACACGCACGCATCACTACACTTGGCACTCATTTTTTTCCAACGGTGGCTTAGCAATTTGTGGAGGCAATAAATGACCACTTGAAACGACTCTAAATGCTATTCTTTCAATCCAATTCTGTAACAAATCCATTTGATTAATAGATGACCAAAAATTAAATAAATCAAAATCGATATTCATATTTTTATTATCAAAATGAAACACACGTAATAGTTGTGATTTACCTGATATAAGTCTACGAGATGTCTTATTCATTGGTAATGCATATAAATTAATACGCGGATGAATATTTCTAAAACAATCTTCCATTTCGTAATCCCTCTCGTAATTTTTATCATCATTGTGACACGACAACGTGTTTCTATTGATGGTGCCATTTGTTATATTCGTTTGTTGTTTTTTCCCTTTATTATCATTATTATTACAATTTAAAGGCTTTTTGTTAATATCAAAACTTAATGTCATAAAATGTCTGACTAACAACATGTCTTTATTATGAAATTTTTTTATTTTTAACAAAATAGATGCAGCTGAGTTTGGTAAACCATGAACCTCCGGTAAATATAATGTATTTCCCCGTCTGATACTATTAGCAAAATACCCACTTAATGGCAAAGTAATCAAATCTGCTAATCCATTGTTTATATTTCGATTAATTACTTCTTCATGATTTGTGTACATTTGATATAATCCAGCTGCTTGTTGTATTCTATATTTTATACGATCAACAATTCCACTGGCATGTGCAGGAATTTTTCGTATCGATGGCCATGTTCGTTGCTCATATTTCACTTCTAAAAATCGATGCAGTGCTCTTGATAAATATCTCCATTGGCCAATATTTAAATATGGCGTATTCCGGTTGTATAAATGTGGCGGATACTGAATCAATGCTCCTGCAAAAAACATATGTGATACATTTGATGAGAAATCATACGAATATTTAATTATATTTGTGTTTTCAATATTAACAATTTTCGGTTTTGTACGATTGGAAACAAAGATAGATATATCTACTTCAAAATGATTACATAATATTATATCGTCAAATTCACCGTGTTTTATAATATGTTTTCGTTTCTTTACCTTTTTTTTTGATGTTTTATAAACACTGATATTATATGTACCTTTTGATGTTTCCGAGATGTTTACATAAGCATTTTTCATATCTCTTCCATTTGTATTTAAAATTGAAACAGATGAGTACAACATTGATTGTGATAATATTTCATTTCGAAAATATTTATTATTGCCAAATAATAATACACGGCGTTTATAATAATTTCTTGAATCAAAAGAAACTGTATCATACGTATCACTGTATTTTCTTATTGATTGTTGAATACCTCGATCGTTCATTATTAAATTTATTGGTTGAAGGCCAGATGCTACAATTAATACTCTGCAACGGTACTTTTCACCATTGCTCAAAGTCACTAAGAACAAATTTTTCTTTTTCATGCTTGTAATCCCTCCATTCCATATCCGGTGTTGTCTTTTTATTGAAATTACTTTACTAGAATATTCAATTTTTAAATGTGTTTTTTCTGCATAATGTTGTAAATACTCATGATAAATATCGGCATGTGGATATTTGCTATAACTGTACTTTGTAAATTTCAAGTTATAATCATCCGATAGTAAACTATTGCCATCGTATCTAAAAGCCATTTCATCATTTTCATTTGCCCCATATATAAACTTTCTATTCAATGAATTTAATCTTCTAGATCTAGGATATTTTGTAAAAAATGAACCAGGTTTTGTTTCTTTTTCAAATACAATATAATCCCTATTTTCTCGTTCTAGAAAATATGCTTGTTGCATGCCAGCTGGCCCTGCACCAATAATTATATATTTAATTTCTACTACATTGTCCTCATTTCGAGGTGCTCCAAGATATGCATTTATCCTTTCTTTTCTAGCTATTCTTACAGCTCTTTCGATATCACGTACAATATCTTCCTTACTTCTACCATCTTTCATAGATATAGTTATGGGCAAATCATATTTTTTAATAAATTCACGCGTGTCATCTAAATTTAAATCTGCAATAGAAATGTCATTAGGTGGTGGATCACCAGCGTATTCGCCTGCATCCCACGC
>JACLAD010016939.1_pt1:32500-44458 | contig 44458 bp, 47 predicted proteins | sample 8027901 | NCBI WGS metagenome assembly JACLAD01 (sample SAMN15725071, study PRJNA655200) | protist metagenome | isolation source: fluorescence activated cell sorting (FACS) single amplified genomes of... | place: Spain: Blaines Bay Microbial Observatory, Mediterranean Sea | collected... | reverse complement strand
TCCAATCGGAAGTTTTATTTTTGCTTGGAATAGATGCGATTAAAGATTTTGTGTATGAGTGCTTTGGCTGAAGAATGACTTCTTTACAAAGGCCTGATTCGACAATTTCACCTTGATACATTACATTTAATGTGTCACAAATTTGAAAGGCAGTGGTTAAATCATGTGTAACATAAATCACCGTAATACCGTATTGGTTTTTAAGCGTTAGTATGTTCTCAAGAATACTTGCCCGTAAAGAAGCATCAATCATCGAAACTGGCTCATCAGCTAGAATGATTTGGGGTTTCACCATGAGTGCGCGCGCAACCATCAGCCTCTGTCTTTGACCCCCACAAAACAAATGTGGTTAACTCTCAACAGGAAGCCTGAAGACAAAGCATCAGAACGCCTAAGAGGACGCTCATCATTGCTTTCAGTTCTTTTTGAGGGAGAAGATTGGCTCTAAACGAACTACCCAGGTTGGGTACTCAGCAGGAACTTTTATCGAGGAAGGCCTGTAGGATCTGACGATCCGAGACGGTAGGGGATGAGGCTATCGGATTCAGGTAAGGCTTCTGATTGAAGATGTAGCCAGCTTGACAGAGTCGTTCAATCGCAAAAGCAACTTTGCTCTGACCGACAATCAGGAATTGATACTGAAAATGCTGATGGATGTATTGTCGTGTCAGGACATCTAATGTTAATGATCCTGCAGACATTTGGGATTGTTGCTCTGCAGTAAGACTAGGGACTACAAAACGATTGGCCACATAGACATTGAATTGATCCCCACTCAATCTCCCTTTGGCGTGACTCTCTAGTCGGGTCACCAAACCGTATTTCTTTCTGCGGTGGTAAATCGTTACGATTTCCGGTCAATTCGGATGATGTTGGTAGTCAAAAATTGGTTAAACGATCAAAAGAAAGTTGGGATTTCCGGTCAATTCGGATGATGTTGGTAGAATCTGGACGGAGTCCGTTGATCACCGCGCTCAAGGCGTAGCATCTGAGCAAAAGATCACTTCCTACTTAGGGGGGACAGGACACAGCCTACCACCCATCAATATTTTACCTCCCCTAATCGATTTTCACACACGTCAGTACCCCTTAGACGACATAGACCCAAGCAACTATAGCCTGGGACACTTAGATTCAGCTAGTCTCGGGACCAAACTGGTTTAGAAGCGTGGTGTATGATTCGGTGAAGTGAAAGATGGTTCCTGTGGTTTAACCTTTCTTAATCCCCTCTAAAATTACCCGCCTGTTGAGCCTCTCTAAATAATGAAAAAACTGAATGAGTTTAGATCGGCTTATCCGATCTGGAAGTTGTTTTCCCAACCTTTCTATTTTGTAATGTTCTCGCAAGGTTGGTGAAAGATTTCTCCCCTATACTAATCCGCAGTTCAAGCACCCCGAGAGGTTCTACTGATAGGACATAAGGGGATTTAAATCACGCTACTTTAGGAGAAGCGCTATGTCAGCATCCAAAACTTTCAAAAAACTCCGGCAGTCTTTGCTAATCGCGGTTACATCAGCAACTTTTTTGGTAGGTTGTGGCCAGCCCGATTCTATGAGCACATCCGATATTGTTTCAGAAACATCCAGCACACTTGATCTCAATGATACGCAAGCGCGCGAAATGTTCAGGGTTGTTGATACCGCTCGTCCTGAATTGGAGGTCCTCAAGGAAATTCGGGTGCAACTACGAAAAGAGATGCTTGCTCAGATGCAACAAGACACAGTGAATATGGAGGATGTAAATGCTCTGCTTAAAGCCAACTGGGCTTCTGTTCATGCCAAGCTGCCAGCGCTAGCGCAAAAATTTACTGACTTTCATACGATGCTGACTCCTGAACAACGCAGTAAGGTAAAAGAGCGAATGTCCAAAGGTTGGAAAACCAATGATCTTGAGCGTCTGGAATCTTCAAATACTTCACGCATCGTCTTCGGAATGTCGATCGCACTAGACCTTGATGATATTCAAGAGCAAGAGATGACCAATCTCATTAACAATTTGCGCAACGAATCAGAGGAAATTAAGGAACGGCGTGTAGAGTTGAAAGAGGAGATGTACGAAAAGATATTGCAGGATACCGTGAATGTGGAGGATGTAGAAGCTTTACTTGATGTTAGATGGTCTGAAGTCCAGTCCAAGCTGCCATTATTGGCTCAAGGGTTCACTGACTTCCATACGATACTGACCCAAGAACAACGAGTGAAGATCGCTCAGAAGTTAGAAAAGAAATGGGACTCCGGAAATCTGGGAAACAGATAATGACTAATCTTGCAGCGAATTGAGAAGCTGGCCATATTGAAGCACGCTTGGGTAATGTTGCCGCCCGAGCGTGAACTTAGCTTGTAAGCAATTTAAATCCCAAGCTGATGTGTGAACGGTGGAGAGGTTTATTGGAGGCCCAAAACATCGATATCTGACAACTCCATCTTGAAGAGTTGAAAAGAGTTGCAGCTTAGGGAAGATTGTAAACTATCACACCTGATATAGTAAAATCTGACGCTACGTGCGAGCTAGCAAACAAGATGATTTAACGTAAGGGTTCTAACTTTGAGGACAACGCTATCCTCGGAGTTAGTTCACTAAACCCAGCGAATCTGCCTATTTGCCTCATGATAGGTGCCGTACTCATTAACACCTGCATTATGGAAGACGTACGTTGGGGTCTTACCTAACACTTAATCACAAACTATTCAAATTATTAGCTAATAAGTCAAATCGTCAGTGCTAAAGCTCGTCATTTTACCACAAGTGACTAAATATAATTGTAATTCTTAGCTCGCTTCTCGTCGAGTTTAATACAGTTAACCATATTAGATTAAATCCAAAAGCCGGAGACTATTTTGAAAAAGTTTAAAATTATTTTCCGTAACGTCAGAAACTTGTTATTAATTTTATTTTTTTCCTTTATTTTCCATGCTTGTAGTACCAACACTACCAACTCTAGTGAGTTTCAGGATAACGAAACAAAAAATGAATCTAACGATAATAGTAGTGTGCATGTTTATTTAATAGATTCTCCAATCAGAATGAGCCATGAGGAAATTGGAGAAAGAAGATTTGGAGCGAGCTACGCCAATCCTACTGATGCTGGGAGTTTATTATCTGATTACTTTGAATATTTAGAATTTTATAACGGGTATACTTATGACCCTTTCAGTGACCCTATCAAAGGTGGTGGGCATGGCACAATGATGGCTGGAATAATTACAAATAAAAAATATGGAATTTCACCTAATACTAATATTAAAATTCATTCTGTTTCGAGAGAATCAGGAAATTGGTATAATCAATTAAATTGGATAAATAGTTATGGTTTACATCCGGGAATTATTAGTATCAGTACTGGCACTGATCTAATTGGTAAGAATAATATTTCACTAAACGATGTGGAAGAATTAATGATTGATATGACAAGTAAAGGGTTTGTATTTGTAATTTCTTCTGGAGGTAATTTTAAAGGTCCAAATTTCCCATATCCGGCTGGTTATCCTAATAGTCATTGCGAAAGTGAGTTTCCTAGGAACTTTCACAAAAATGACAGTATTTCGATTATCATTACTTCTCCTGTAGATACCAATAATCAGGTTGATCCATACGTTAATACGGGGAAATGTGTAGATTTTTTTGTTAAGATCGATAATATTTACTATCTTGACAGTAAAAGCGACACTGGTGGTAAACTAAATTTTTCGGGTTTAGCATCCTCGCCCACGGCACCATATGTAGCTGGGCTGATTGCAAATCTAATGATTGAAGAAAAGTATAGAAAATTCACTCCAAAACAAATCAAAAAATTGTTGATTGATAATTCATTAAGGAACTTAGTAAAGGATGAGAATGGAAATATGCTTGTAGATCAGGTAGGACGAGATAATCACCTTATCGACTCAAATTTTTCTATTAATTAATTTTACATTATAGTAAAAATAAATCTAAAGGTTTTCTTAATTAAGCAATAAGTTTAGTATAATCTCTAGAAACTCTGATTAATACTCTTAAGCTTAGTGATAACACAAGAAATTTTTTATTACCAAATTTAAATTCAATTGATAGTTTCTTAGTATAATTTGACAGCCTTTACCATTTTGGTTGTGCTGTTGAAAGCTATGGAACATATAGATTGTTGTGGTGAGGGATATGAAAATGTTGCTCCCTTCGAAGTAGGGGCTGTCAGCAGTTTCATTGATTGGCATGGAAGTAGCTGCTTAATCAAAATAGATGGAACTGCTCAGTGCTTGGGGAAGGATGGTGCTGGTCAGAGCAGTGAACCAGCAGATTTCCAGTAACACCAACTAACCAAAAGCACCAAGTCCAAACGCGCTTGGTGTTACCTCACAGATTGAGTTAGAGTCATCCCACATTCAGTCTGCTCCCTGCATCGGCAGAAAATCAGAAGGCTGACAGATTTGGAGTAAGGTCCTGATAACAGTGGGTAATCAATACGGTCAAGCGAACCTACGATGCTCTTCCTCAGATCTCTCCCAATCGAACTACTCCAGATCCTTCAGTAACGCAGACTGAACAAGTAGAAACTCACCTCAGTTTTTCCCCTAAAGCCAGCACGAACACATCGTAGAATCCTCTCAAAACTACTCTTCACTTCCGCCATATCGTCTTTAGACTTCAGCCCAATTGTGGTATAGTACTATGAGTTTAGTTAACTGAAATCATGTGGGATTTACCGGAATCAGCCTGTTGAACTAATAACGCATCCGGTCAAGTAATCGGACGGTGGTCATTTATTCTTCACAGAGACTCACCAAAACACATCCAACTCACCTAAGGGGGACAGGACCAAAGACCCCCACCCCTTCATTGATTACCTCCCCTATTTGATTTCCATCCGAGCCCAATTTCCTTTTCGAGGAGAATACCGATGAACGCATCTCCAAATCTGACCCTCAAACAGCAACGATTCATTGAAGAATATCAGGTGGACGGTAATGGAACACAGGCTGTCCTCAGGGCAGGCTACAAGACCAGCTATCCATCGGAAATGGCTTATGGACTCCTAAGAAATCCGAAGGTCAAACATACCCTTCAGGATGCTCAGAACGCCCGTAGAGAGCGTTTACAAATGGAGTAGATTCGACTGTGAAAGAGTACATTGAACTGAAGGAGAAGGCCCTAGAAGCTTGTGACTATCAAACAGCACTTCGGACTCTGAATCAGCTAGCCAAACACCTGAAAATCTTCGAGCACTATCATGCGACACCTCTGTTGGAAGCCATTGAAAAAGACCCGAACAACTTAGAGGAATTGGTCCATCAGTTTTTGTGGATCAATACTTCACTAGGCAACTGGTCGTATGTCCTACGTGCTCTGGAATTGAAGGTAAAACGGGCTGGAAAAGAGAAGGGAGAGTTGAACTATGAGGAAATGTTGAATTCTTTGGAGTTATCAACCTGAATTTTATATAAAAATTTTTATTTAAAAATGCAAATTCTTGAACTCGAATTATGAAAGACAATCTATAAAAATTTAAAATGCTAAATCTACAAATACGAATACCAGTAATGCTAAATAGTATTTAATAACAGTAACTTTAGTTGATTCACATTTTTCAAATTATATACTAAAGCGTCATTTCTGCAGCAAATAGAAAACTAGATTAACATTTTTGTGCTTTACTCTATTTTTTTTTACTATATGTTCCAGTAGGTAGCTTTAGCCTAATTGTCAATTTCATACTCTAAGGTAAAATGAGAAAAAAACTAAAACCAGTTGTAGTTATGGCCTTACTGACTTTATATTTGGGTGGATGTACGATATTTGCCACTCCAGTCTGCTTTATAACTAATCCTCAGGACAAGAGTTCAAGAAGTGAATGTAACCGTTGTTTAGCAGATTTTGATTGTTGATTAGCAATTAAGATCAGTTCAGTGTTTTAGAGAAAACATTCGAAACCAGGGAAAATCTTCGGGCACTATCATGCGTCACCATTATTGGAGGCAATTGAAAAGAACCCCCAAGATCTCGATGTGCTATTAGATCAGTTTCTGTGGATCAATACTTCACTGGGTAACTGGTCTTATGTCCTACGAGCTTTGGAATTAAAGGCAAAGCTGACCGGAAAAGAGAAGGAAGGTTGGGACTATGGGGAGATGTTGAATTCTTTGGAATCAGCTGATTGAAGCTTGAATCTTCGCCTGGCCGAGTTGTGCCTAAGCAATTAATAGCCACTACAACTTTGGAATTGAGTTTGTTGATTGTCTTACTTGGATTTGAGGCAATCTAGCGTAGGTACGACTTCAAACAGCAAAACCAAATAAAGTTAAATCATCTCTTCGCTTATTGATACCCTGGTATCTCTCAACATCAGCCACAATATTGGTCACAGCTGTCTTGACATCGACTGCCTCCCTGATTTGGTGGAGCACCCTTTTCTTGCCATACATCAGTTTTTTCTCTCCACCTACTTGGTCCGTCACTCCATCAGAAAATACAAAGAAGGAGGAAGATTGTTGGTTTAGTGGGCACTCAAAGACTTTAAAGTCGAGTGGATGTTGCTTGATATCATAGCCCAGGCTCTTCTTATCCCCCTTGATTTCAACCACACCCTGGTCTGTCTTCTGATAGAGATTCATCTTAGCCCCAGAATATCTTAAGATTTTCTCATCCAGGGAAAAACAACATACTCCAGCATCCAACCCGAAGTCTGTCTGTTGGTGTGTCTCATCCAGACTCAAGGACTTTTGCAGGAATTCATCTAAGTCATTCAAAACGGTATCGGGCTGACTGAGGTCCTTGATTGAAGAGATCCTGTCCAGCAGTGTACTGGAGATCAAAGTCATAAAAGCACCAGGAATTCCATGTCCGGTACAGTCAGCCACTACCAAACAAGTCCAACCATCTTTCTTATCCAACCAGTAAAAGTCACCTCCAATGGTGTCTCTCGGTTGCCAGACATATTCTAGATTTCTAAATCCGTAGTGTGACGAGTCAATCCTGGGCAGAATTGCGTTTTGGATCGCACTGGCGGCCTGAATGCTTTTATTGATGTCATTGTTAGCTGCAGTAAGTTCTTCGGAAGTTTTTCTTAAATCTGCTGTTCGAGCTGTAACTTTCGATTCTAATTCATTGTTTAATTCCAACTGCTTATCTATGAATTCTTGTTTGAGATCATTCATCCCTTGAGCAACCGAGAATCCAAATGTTACAAACATTCCAAGAGTTAAGACTCCAGCAATAGGTAGAAGGATTGACCAGAAATAAAAATTAAATCCTTCGAGTATATAGTACGATAAAAAACCAATCGGAAATATTAGGAAAGGTAAAATAAAAGACAGACAAAGGTAACCAGATGAAGAACTGCCTTCTTGCCAAGATTTAAAAGAAACAATTATTGATATTGATAGGAGAATTCCGAAAGCAATTAAAGTATGATGTAGTTTGATGATACCAAAACCCATTTTATCAGGTGTATATTTAGTCAGGTTTAATTGATTTTCACTTGGAAATTCAGAAATAAGTATAAGATTTAAAGCAATAACAGAAATAAAGAATATAATGCCGACAACGAAAATCTTACTTACATTTGGGTAGCACTCTTCTAAAAAAAGTGATTTTTTGAAGAATTGGGTAAGTGATAAAAATAACATTGGGAAAAACAAAAAAAGACTTCTCTGATTTAAATTTAAATCTATACCTGTAGAAAGAAATATAGGAGTTGTCAATATAAGACAAATTGATAATAATGCCAAAGACAACCAGATATAGTTTCCTCCAGAAATAAGATAAATAAAAAAGTAATAAAGCCCCAATAGCAAGGATGCCGTAAATAAACTGATGACAATCACTATTCTTGCAATTTGGAGAATTCGTAAGTTTTCCCATGTTCCAACTGACATGCGGTGATAATTATTTGTATCCATAAAACGATTGAAAGGCTTGCTCCTAAAAAAGTTATATATGGTTGTTGTATCATTTTGAGGTGCCACGATCCGAAAATTTGGTCCAAAATGATCATCCTCTATCTGTTTATTTACACCTCGTTCCCAGAGGGCAAATTCTTTGATACCCAGTGAATTTTTTACAAATATCTTTTTTTCTGAGTTAACATTGTGGGCTAAGCCAATTAGATCTGTTGATAAATTATTTATTATTGTAAGGCGTACCCAATACCCATCAACCATCGATTGGGCATTTAATATCTTTCCCGACCATTTTGCACTTTCTAGGCTTTCAAAAGAAACGCCCTCATTAAAACCTTCTAAAAAACTCAAATAATTATTAGGTATAGTTTCTAATGACTCGGAAGAAATTATAAATGATTCTTGGGAATAGGACTTTGAGGAAATAAGCAATATTAAAACTAGTGAATAAAGTGTAGTTCTTAATATCTTCATAAAGTAGCACTCATTCGTTAAATTATCTCAGATTAGCATACTCTAAAAGTAATCTATTAGTAGATAGAAAATAATTGGATACCTGCATTAATGAACAGTTAAATTGTCATCCTAGTATCGGACTTGTTCCTTACTGACAAAGAATATCATTATTTAAACCCAACCAAAGCTACGCCCGTTCTGGAAAGCAGTCTTATTTTAATTAATCGATCACTGTACCTCTTGCTTCCATCTCATCTGAACTTTGCTTGGATTGACTAAAATCTACATCAGGCTTCCAGACTTTCTTCAGTAGCAGACGATATTTGGGAGCCGTCTGCAGATAGAGTTGAGTGAATCTTTCAAAGACATCACCCTTATCTTTTGTTTTCTCCAGAGTAGATACCCCCTCAATGATCAGGAGGTATCTTTGGGATGTACAGGATTTAGAGAATTACACCTGAAGAGATTTTCTGTTTGTCCTAGTAGTCAGCTTAATTGGTCTTAGGAATGAGTTAGTTCAGTATACTTATTGGCGGAATTGAGAAGCTTAATTGGCTACAAGGCTAATCAAAAATTCTTTCTTAAGGTTATGAATAGGATAGATCTGTTCGAAATAGTTTTGCCAGACTTGAACAAATTGCTGCGAGTATAGCAAATCCTATTAAAACGACTACTCCTCTTTCGAAATTCCCAAAACCACCGATACCAACGACTAAAGATCCTCCTATCACACCAAAAATGGTCTGTGTTGACTTCATTAGACCAGATGCACTCCCCCCCAACTTGCTTGCTGCTGCTACTGCGCCCATACTTGCCGTTGTCAGTAGTACCGCGGATGAAATACCGAAGATAAGACAAGGAATCCCTATAAGCATTTCATGTTTCCATCCCAGAATATTTGGAAGAAGAAAAGTAGTTATTATCAGTAGTGTTGTGAAACTTCCGATTAATGAAAAATTCTCAATACCAATTTTGTGGACATAAGTTTTAGTCAAATGGTTGCCTATTAAGAATCCCATTGGAACAGTCATAAACCATAAACCTATTTCCACGCTATCAATACCGATTCTTTGGTATTCAAAAGGAACAAAACCAAGCATTGAGAGCCAAATACCAACTGTAAAGGAAGTAGAAAGCATCAGGGCCATATACATTCGGTTAGTTATCAAGGACAAGTAGTCTTTAGTTAAACTTACTAAATTAATTTCTTTTGCAGGTTGAGTATTGCTTTCACTGAGTAACCAAAGATTATTTATTAGTGAAATAAATCCAAAAAGAAAGATAACAAACATAGTACCTTTCCAGCTGAACATCTCAGTAATAATACCTCCAAAAGCAAAGCTGAAAAACGGCACAATCATCATAATACTATTAACTATTGCAAGGATTCTGGCTGCTTCTAGATTGCTATACGAGTCTTTGATCATAGGTATTAAGATGGTACCGGCCGCTGCGGCACCAATTCCTTGTAATACCCTTGCAAAGACCAATAATTCAAAAGATTCTGAAAATGTTGCCGTGAGGCCACCTGCAGTCAAAAGTACCAAACCAAAAATCAAAGGAGGTCTGCGACCATATCGGTCAGAGAGAGAACCAAAAACAAGTGGGAAAAGAGCCATTGGCAGGTAATATGCTGAAAGCAGCGCTTGTGAAGAGGCCTCATCGATACCGAAGTACTTTGAAACAGGACCAAGCGCAGGGGAAATAATTGTATTCCCAATGTTTCCAGAACATGCAGTCAAAGCAAGAAGCCAAATGAATACTTTTGGAGATTTGGCAGGTTGATTCATTCTGCGAGAACCTATTCAGATTTATCAGCATAAATAACAAGTACTTATCTATCAGAATGCAACTACCGGCAATCAAACGAACCTGATTCTAATAATGACATCAATAATTTTCTACGAAAAAGGAATTGAGTACATCCTAGTTGGGAGCTTCAGAGCAAGCATATCCCTAGTTACTGCTTATACCAGAATCTTTAAATTCGATTTTGTAAAGACTGCCGCAGAATGCAAGGCTTATTTCTTCTATAGATTTGTTGGAAATAGATAGGAATTTCAAGTGCCTACAGATATCTACAGGGTTTCAGTAGGTATCAAAGTAGAAAACAAGCAGATTTAAGCCAAATGGAGTTGAATAACCTGCTAGCTGCCCTTGCAGAGATGAAAATTAAATCGGGATGGTCTGATTATTTTAGAGAATAAATATTCCAAGTGATTGGACTGGACCGGGAACGGGTTTTTGAGAAAGAATCTTGTTCAAGCAATCGATGAGTATAGGAACTCACTTTTTAATGAACAAAATCTTTATTTGGAATTTCAAAGGGTAATTACCGACACGAAAAAGGGCAATTTTTTGTGGGGAAGCCAGTGGGGAAGGGATTTACAGGAACTATTTTAGTACAGTTAAGTCACTGATATAAAACATGAAAGGTGTGGAGCGAGAAACGGGGTTCGAACCCGCGACCTCAACCTTGGCAAGGTTGCGCTCTACCAGCTGAGCTATTCTCGCTTAGGTCGGAAATTGCTGGTGCCGAGAGCCGGAATCGAACCGGCACGGGGTTACCCCCACTGGATTTTGAATCCAGCGTGTCTACCAGTTTCACCACCTCGGCAAAGGGTTGAATTTCCCCATCCAGCGTTTGAGTTTGGCACCGACCGACTCTCCCACCGAGTAACCTCGGCAGTACCATAGGCGTTCAGGGTCTTAACTACTGTGTTCGGGATGGTAACAGGTGTCACCCCCTGGCTATAGACACCAAACTCAAGCGCTGGACGAGAGAAGAGGGTTGAGGACACGAAGAAGGAAGGGGGAAGTCAAATCGCACGGTCGCTTAGTACTGGTCAACTGCGCATGTTGCCATGCTTCCATTTCCAGCCTATCAAACAGATCGTCTTTCTGTGACCTTAAGGGGCATAAATGCCCGGGAGATCTCTCTTGAGGTGAGTTTCCCACTTAGATGCTTTCAGCGGTTATCTCTTCCGAACGTAGCTACCCGGCGGTGCCGCTGGCGCGACAACCGGAACACTAGAGGTTCGTCCACTCCGGTCCTCTCGTACTAAGAGCAGCTCCTCTCAAATCTCCTGCGCCCACAACAGATAGGGACCGAACTGTCTCACGACGTTCTGAACCCAGCTCGCGTACCGCTTTAAATGGCGAACAGCCATACCCTTGGGACCTGCTTCAGCCCCAGGATGCGATGAGCCGACATCGAGGTGCCAAACCGCGCCGTCGATATGAACTCTTGGGCGCGATTAGCCTGTTATCCCCGGAGTACCTTTTATCCGTTGAGCGATGGCCCTTCCACACGGGACCACCGGATCACTAAGACCGACTTTCGTCCCTGCTTGAGATGTCTCTCTTGCAGTCAGGCTCCCTTATGCCTTTACGCTCTGCGAACGGTTTCCAATCGTTCTGAGGGAACCTTTGCGCGCCTCCGTTACGCTTTAGGAGGCGACCGCCCCAGTCAAACTACCCACCAGACAGGGTCCCCGATCCAGCTAATGGATCCGGGTTAGAAGCCCAGACAAGCCAGGGTGGTATTTCAAGGGCGACTCCAGACCAACTAGCGTTGGTCCTTCAAAGTCTACCACCTATCCTACACAAGCTCATCCGAGATTCACTGCC
>JACLAD010016939.1_pt1:0-27500 | contig 44458 bp, 47 predicted proteins | sample 8027901 | NCBI WGS metagenome assembly JACLAD01 (sample SAMN15725071, study PRJNA655200) | protist metagenome | isolation source: fluorescence activated cell sorting (FACS) single amplified genomes of... | place: Spain: Blaines Bay Microbial Observatory, Mediterranean Sea | collected... | reverse complement strand
TTCTGGTGAGGTTACCAGGTATCCCTGATCACATTGAATTAGATCAAAATGGGCTTCAGGATTTGGTGCTTTGACTCTTGCTGGGGTTTGAACTTCAAGGAAACCCCGCTGATCAAACCAATCTCGAATACTACGCAGGATATGGTGCCTTGCTTTCAGACAATGAAAGCGTGAGGGGAATTGATTGAGTTTGCGCCAGCGGAGTGCATCACCATTAGCTTTCAGACCTGCTGGAGGCGTATAGACAACCTTTTCCGTTACGAATTTGCCTTGACTGAATTGAAATCGAATCAGGGCACCTTCGGTGATCTTTAAATTCTGATCGGCTTTTAGAGGGAATCGGTGCTCCTGCCATTGGAAGTGGAACTCTTCCGCAGATTCATCAAATCCGAGACAGCGAGCAATGAAGGTGGGAGGAAACTCTTGGAGCATGCTGACTCAACACCAGCAAATTCGAAAATTCACTTAATCACGAGGTAGAACCAAGCACGACGAAGCTTGAGAAAAAATTACTCATGATTTTGCTGATAGTCAGTAATAGCTTGCTTCCCAATTTCATCAAAGTCCTTAATCAAAGCAAATTTCGCATCATCAGCAGGTTCTTTCCAGACATGTTCTGGCTTCCAAAGATTTTCCGCAATACCATTCAGGTAGACTCGTTGGTACTTGGGAGTGACGTTCAAGTTAAAGCTTCCTGGATTTACCCAGATTTTCAGTTTTGGTGGCTGCTCTTCTGACATTGGAAGATTCAGTTTGTTGAATGCCTCCCAGTAGAGCTTTCGTGCTGGCAAGCTATTGAATCTTTGATAGAACGTGTGCATTGGTTGGTTTTTTGTGCTGGCAAGACCAGGATCCTTTTCGATGGTTGGCGTTTTGTTCAAATCAAATGTGAAAACAAACTGTTCATCAAAATTTGTTCTGACGATGGCTGCGCATCCTAGCGGACGATCCACGTTGCAGACAATCATCACATCGTATAGATAGTAGATATTCTCTAAGAGCTCAGTTGAACTGACCCGAATTGGTTTGCAAAAACTCTTGATGTCACCTGCAAGATTCTGCAGATCATCTGCTGTGACGGGATTGGAAGCCACAACGCTTCTGGAAGAAACTGCGTTTTTCTGGAAGGAGGTCATCGCTCGAGCATCAAACCCGATGTACTTACTGAAAACACAACGAGTTACACCTTCGACCAGATTTGACTGAAACATCTCAAGCTGATTACCACCACTACCACCAGCCTTTTTAGAGATCATTGCCTTGAATTTCCATTTCTCTTTTTTCGGCTCAAACTCCAAAAGAATTACGTTTCTAGGGATGCAGAGTGATTTGGAAATAGGTAGTGGGACTTGAAATGGGCGACGATTGAAATTCTTTTCGAAGTGATACTTGAAGATGACATTTTCCAAGGGATCTCCCGCAAGGGGAACCCTGGATTGGAAGATAATTTTCTCAACGACCTCTTTGTTGAGTTCAGCCTGCAACTTCTCACCGTAGTGTTTGGTGATGGAAGTTGATAATTCTCCAACTTTCCGGCGATCATCCTGAATTTGAGCAATCTGGCGTTTTTCAATGACATTCAGTTCAGCCTCAGTTTGCGCTTTATCCACCACGGACATGTCAACGATCAACATACGGTCCATCAATTTGTCCAGAGGCTTGGTCAGTATTTTCTCGACACGCTCCTTCTCCTCATTGTTCTTCGTAACCTGGGTTATGTATTGGCTCATTCGGTTGATGGTATTTTGATTACCAATCTGAATCAGTCTGCGCTCCGTGTTTTTCATACTGTTGAGGAAAAGCTTTTTCAAAACAGTTTCCTTCTCTTGAGCCACATCATCCCTACCTTGGGAGAATTTCATTAAATCAATTCGAGGTCCCTCTTCAGCATAGAACTTCGTGTAAAAGCGATGCACTGCCTTGAAGCGCCAGGAGGAATTCTTATCAAGATAGATAGGTTCCCCAGATGTTGTGTCTAAATCAATAACATCCGAAGCACGAATGTGCTGAGCAAAACAGAAAAGCATTTCTTTTTGTACTTCAGGATCTTGGAAACGCATCAGCATCTCCGTAAACTTGATCCACCAAGGATCTCGGACAAGCTGTGGGAATTCCTCTTCCATACTCTTGATGATATCGACGTAAGGACCTGTCATCTCTTTCTTGATGAAGGCTCTGTCGTTCGGAAAGATTAAGAGTTTGGTCAGGCTGGTCAGCTCAGGAGTATCCTCATCACAGGTGAGCATTTCAATCCACCAAGTGTTTAAGAGCGCCTTCGGGAGATTCCGATGGCTGATCTTCTCACTTTCTCTAAGAAAAATCGGAATCACATAGGTCAGAAAAACTTCTCTGGATGGCGCATAGTTTCCCCAGTTTGGAAGATTTCTAAGTTTGAATGTTTCCTGATTTTCAGCTGCGGCTCTTGGATCAGGTTCTTCATCTCCTTGATGCTCTCGATGTTGGGTCACTTCCCAGTCAGGGAAAACACCAATATTCGAAAGGATTTTGACTTCTTCAGGCAGTGAAAAGGGCATCGGAGACAAGCCACACAAAAGCGTTGCAGGATTGAGCAGTAAATCATTGAGCATGTTGGAGTATGCCATGCTGCCTTCCGGCGATACCAAGAATGGCGTATGTTGGCCAGCCCGCTGTTTACGAAGGATATTCACAAAGTAATGAGCTTCCTGAGCAGGATATTTTGCCAGTTCGTATTCTTCTGCATAGTAGATCTTACGAGAAGTACCTGGCTCATATGCGGCTTCGTTGCGTATTGCTTCCTGCTCCACTCTAGCGTTTACCAAATCCACCATTCTTTTCAAAAACCCCTTACGAGCCTGGTCTTTGAGAGGAATCGATTGAATCACTTCCAGCATCTGTTGATCCAAGCCTACTTGCTGGCCAACATCGGTGTGCCACTCATCAGCGTCTTGGGCGACTTCCCAACGATAACTCTCAGAGACATGCTCCAAGAATTGTTGAACGACCTTTCCACGCGAGGGATTCTTCTTCAAATGCTCCATTAGCACTTGCCTTTGTTGGGCAGGTGGGAATTTGGCTGGTTCAACCCCAGCTGCCTTGGCCGGCTCTTCCAATAACTTCATCACTACTCGTTGGCCCAATACGCGATCACGATAGAAAATGATCAATCGCCCAAGGGCAGCATTAGCATCCATTGAAGTAACAGAATTTGGAAAGCAGCTTCCTTGAAGTTTCCTAGCTGGGATGTTTTTGAGAAAAGGAAAAAAGAGAATCAGTGCGTTCCTATACAGGTCACCCTCTGGCAACTTGCGTAAGATTAGTGGAATTTGAGACCAGAAGAACTGCATTTGCTTGCCCGGCTCCATCTTGCTGATCAAAGCCCGACAGGTTTTGCGCATCAATAGTGTGTAGGTACTTGGAAAGATGATGTCGATGATTTTCTGCTGTTCAGGGCTAAGAGCTTCACCATGCTCCTCGATCATCTGATCTTTCACTTTTTGCTTTAGCTGTTCTCGCTTTTCCTCTGGAAATTGAAGAAGATAACGATCATAAGCAGAACTTATGATCTTGAAGGCCAAGGCAATGAAGAAGTCAGCATCAGTCCAATTGTGTTCATATCGGGGCTCTGTTCCAAAAATCACCTGTGCATCAACGTCAGAATCAGGCTTGTGGCCAATACCTCCAAGACTCCCAATCGTGCTAAGTGTTTGCACAATTGGCTTCTCGCTTTTCCCAAAATCATTGACCAGTTCACCAAACTGCTCCTGCAGATGGGCCATCCAATTACCTTCCCCCTCACGTTTGGACTGCTCTGGTAACCAACGATCGATTCCATCAATACCATGCATCGCATTCTCACAAAATACATGATAGCGATCACGGTGAATCATTGGTTTTCCAGTCTCTGGATCAACACCCTTCTTATAAGTGATATCGAGATTGGGTTGATCTGACGGATTGACATCAAAAATAAAAATACTTTCGTAAACGACTTGGCGCATGCCTTCATCAGCCACCTCAATGAGACTCTCCATTCGAGCTCGATTGAGCTTACCCATTTCATCAAATTCTTTCTGCGATTGCTCCTTCCACTCTTTTACTTGCTCATCGGAGAAAGTCTCACGAATGCTTTCCAGCAAACTGCTTCCCTGAAGACTTTTGACAATATTTTTAATACGTTTTTCAAGACCCCCTGACTTTGGATTACAAGGAACTTCCTGATAGAGCTCCATCAAAATTTTGACTTGTTCTGCGGCAACTGGAGAAAGTGAATCCTCGCCCTGCTTGGCGTCACCCTTTTTCTGCGAAGAATCCGGAGAATCATCTTTTTTGCCCAGGATAATATCCCTGAACTTCAGCATGCTTTTCATAGTGGCCTTAAGCTTTTACGCGCTCTACGTATTCGCCTGTTCGAGTATCAATTTTCAACAACTCTCCCTCAGAAACAAACATAGGTGCATTGACGGTGTAACCTGTGGAAACAACAACAGGCTTGGATGCACCCGTAACCGTATTGCCCTTCTCCCCTGGAGGAGCTTCAACAACTTCTAGAACTACAAAATTAGGAAGAGTGATGCCGATCGGTCGTTCACGAAAGAAAGCAACGTTCACTTCCATGTTGTCAATCAAGTAGTTTGTGGCATCACCGACGAGATCAGCATCCAAAGCGACCTGCTCGTAACTGCTGTTGTCCATAAAATGGAAGCCCCCATCCCCCTCATCTCGATAGAGGAACTGCATGGTCCGATCCTGAGTATCGGCAGGCTTTAGTTTCTCACCCGTCTTAAAGGTTCGATCTAATACCGAACCATTGATTAGATTGCGAATTCGAGTCCTCGTAAATGCATTTCCTTTACCCGGCTTCACAAACTGAAATTCAATGACGGCGTAGGGTTCGCTATCCAGTTCTATTCGCAATCCTTTGCGGATATCAGCAGTTTCGTACACGGTCTCCTTTGCTTGAGATCATATTGAATTTTGATTCCAATGTCTTGATATTGGGGTGAGGAATCTAAAGGCAAATACCTTGTCTCCTACCACAAAGCTCTCTATTCTGCCCCAAATTTTTCCAAATTGAATCATTTTTGAAAACTTTTTTATTCATTTCCTTCTGGTTTCTGAATTCTCATGAAAGCACTTTCGTTTAATCCTGCAAGCCCGTGGCAACAGCAATTTAGTTTTAAGGACGTAAAGTGCCTCATCGTCTGCCGCGGCCCCATTCGCCTTGAAGTCATGCAAGTCTTGGAGGAACTGGGGGCACGATACGGCATTCTCCTTTCTGAAAAAGACAGTATCACGTATCCCCAAACACTTGCTCCCGAACTGCGATTCCTCGCTAATCGTCATGAACAGGTCCACCATATCCCTGATTATGTTGGCTCGTCACGAGAGGAACGACAGCAATGCATTGATAAAATTCTTCGTCTCTGCAAACAGCACAACTACACCCACCTCTTTGCAGGCTATGGGTTCATGGCTGAGGACGGTGACTTCGTAAAGCAGATTGAAGAAGCGAATATTTGCTTTGTTGGCCCCAGTGCAAGAGTGATTCAGCAGGCAGGCTCTAAAGATGAAGCCAAACAATTGGCTCGTAAGCTAAGCGTATCGGTAACTCCGGGTGAAGATCGAATCACTGCACGCACTCTTTTGAAAAAAGCTGGAGGCAACGATCCTTCTCAATTTCTTAAAAACCTGATTGATCGACATCAACTTCCTGTGCCAACAGATTTGCAGCTCAATTCAGACATATTGGACCAAGCTGAGCAAATTCTGCAGGCTTCCTACAAGCGCCAGATTGATCTGTTCAGCATAGAAGAATTGCAGTCAGAAACACTCATCTGTTGTAAGGAGATCTGGGCAAAAAACCCAGGCAGACGACTACGCTTTAAGCATATTGGTGGTGGTGGTGGAAAGGGTCAACGGGTTATTCAAAGTGAAGCAGATATTGAAGCCGCCGTAAGGGCTGTCTTGATTGAAGCTCGAGTGACTGGTCCGGGTGACAACAAGACTTTCCTAATCGAGATGAACATTGAAGATACTCGCCACAACGAAGTCCAGTTACTTGGTAATGGCCAGTGGTGCATAGAGTTGGGCGGTCGTGACTGTTCTCTACAGATGCACGAACAAAAATTAGTTGAACTTTCACTCACTGAAGAGCTGCTTGAGCAAACGATTGCTGAATATCTTGAGGTTGGCAAAAATCGTCAAGCAGAAGTACTTCAGCAAGACCTAGTCGTACTACGTGAGATGTGTAAGCAAGCTCAGGACTTCGGAACGGCTCTAGGGCTGGATAACGTATCCACCTTTGAGTGCATTGTTGAAGGAGACCAACACTACTTCATGGAGGTAAACACTAGAATTCAGGTCGAACATCGAGTCACAGAGATGGCTTACAGGCTCGAATTTACTAACCCGGACAAACCTGGCGACAACTTCCTTGTAGATTCACTGGTTGCCGCAATGTTTCTGGTTGCCTGCTACGGACAAGTGCTTCCCAAACCACAACGGCGACTCCGAAATCTATCTGGAATGGAGGTTCGAATCAATGCAACCAACCAGGGATTACAACCTCATGCTGGGGGTATTTTACGCTCATGGTCGGCTCCAATTGAAGGGGAACTACGAGACGACCAGGGGATTGGATTACGGAATCCTGATACTGGTTTATTCCAACCTTATCATCTTGCTGGCGCCTACGATTCTAATGTGGCCCTGTCCGTCACATGGGGCAGGACACGTTTAGAAAATCTAGAGCAAATGGCTCGTGTTCTTAGAGAAATGGAAGTGCGCGGAACAGATCTACAACTCAACCTGTCATTTCATTATGGGATTCTGTATTGGATGTTGGGTGTGGATTCGATGGTAAAGCCAAACACCCGTTTTGTGGAGTCCTACCTTGCGCTCTGCGGCAAGCTGAGCTTGGGTGCGAAAGATATCGACTTGGAGTTCGCTTGGCAGCATTTGAGTGGATCAATCAAGGAGCTAGGCCCAGAGGCTCTTAGAGCTTTTGAAAGGAAAAAAACGCTGCTGCTAAGACCACTCAGGCGCTTGTTGGGTATGCCACATCTCATCGCCGGATGGCTTGCCAAACGTCAAAAGCCTCGATGGCAAATTCAGGAGCAGCAGATTCAGTGGTGTCAGAATCCGATTCATGTGCTGCGTGAGCTTTATCGTTACCTGCATTGGGAGAAAAGAAGTGGACTACCTCCCAGTGAAATTATCTGGGAGGATGATCATCTGTTACTCGAAGAAGGACTCCAGTTTTATGCAGATTTGGAAAATCGCTTAGGTTACCCAGAATGGGAAGATTTGCGGAATATCCTCGAAAACAAGGCCCCTGTCGGATTTGACGAGGATCTCTGGTCAGACGTACAAGCAGCGCATGCTGGTTTTCAAGTCGGCTTGGTTCCCTTGCTGAGTATTCTCATCTCATTGGGCATTAGCAGCGGGTATTTTGATTGGAATTGCAATCAAGCACTGGTTCCAGTCATTCCAAAGGAGTTTCAGAATACTGAAAAGATCAAGCAATACTCCCAGGCACTGGCACCTCTTCCACCATCTCATAGCGATGAAGTACGAAGTTGGACAGGAGGAACCTTCTATGCTTGTGAAACACCCAGCAGTCCACCCTACGTGGAGGCTGGGCAACATGTGGAGCAAAATGATGTGCTTGGACTGTTAGAGGTGATGAAGATGTTTAATCCAATTAGGGCAGAATTTCCGGGAACGGTAAGGCAGGTATGTGTAGATTCTTCCGGAGGCACTCTGGTTTCAAGGGGACAACTGCTCTTCCAAATTGAGCCTGATCACCCAATTGTGGAAGAAGACGCCACCATGTTGGCAAAATATCGTCAGGAGGTCACACTCAAACTACTTACTCTTTGAAGATGCAAAAGCGATTAGGCTTTACCTTGCTGGAAGTAGCACTTTCACTTCCTTTGCTGCTGCTGGTGCTTTGGAACACAAACCGGATTGCTGAAGCCATCGCAAGCGGGATTCAGCAACAAAGAGAGGCCCGACACATCGCAAGCCAATTTGACAACTGGATGGTTTCAATGTTGCTTGCAGAACTTGACGATGAGTCACGGCAAATCGGTTCTCATCAACGCGAATTGACTGATCCCATATTTTCTGACTGGAAACTGCACTGGCAGGTTGATTCCGGTTTGCCCTCAATGGCTTTGGGAAGCCTTCAGAAAGATGGAATAGAACAATTGAATTGGATCACTGCACTACCTTAGCGAGGTCAAATTCAATGTTTTTTCTATCTTTCCAGTCCGGCTTGACCCACTCCTCGAAGGTCTGATATCTATTGAAGAAGCAACACAGGTTGCTGCAGCGAAGCTGCATTTTTCAACTCTCAAACGGTTGACACTCATGCGAATCGCCATTTTGGCTGCAATCGGTATTGGTGCATTTTTGTTGGTATTCTTACCGGGATACTTCTTTCTTCTTCCCTCAGGCTCAGAAGTACCTGAAATGGTTGCTCCTACAGACGAGGAAAGCGAAAGCTGAGAGGAGACTGCTATCGATGCACGGATGAGTTGAACCTGTTTGGGAACACCGTGTTGGACACACGGATTGTATCAACGCCAGATCCTGAGGAGGTAGTATGTCTATCCATGTTAGTTTCAAAAACATGAAACATTCTGATGCAGTTAAAGAGCATGTTCATGAACTCTTTGATGACCTGTTGAAGATTACCGACAATAAATACCCCTTTCACGTGAATCTGACTCGTCAGAAAGACGAGAGCTATCATGTAGGTATCAACTGCAGCTACCAACAAAAGATGCTCGCCAGTAATTCCGATGATAAAAATCTCTACAAGGCTCTGGCGCGCGGAGTGGACTCCATGCGAACACAAATCATCCGCAAATCAGACAAACTGAAGGCTTCGTAGTGCTTCCAGCACCCAGTGATGCTGGGTGCTTTCTCCATTTCACCCGATCTCGCGTCAGCCATGCGCTCTTCATTGCTCCTCACATCGCTGTTTTTTCTCGGAGTAGCAGAAAGTTTTGCTGGCTGTGAGGGCACCATGATGGGTGCTACAAGCGAAGATCCTTTGCTTTCCTCAGTCGACCTAACCTTCTCTCCCGTTTACTCCTCTGCGACTACTTCTGGGACATCCAATTGCCCGAATTGGGATATTGCGCTGCAGGAACGCTTCGCCCGTTGGCAATTTTTAGTCGCCAACCAAGCCACGCTCGAAGAAGAAGTTGCAATAGGCCATGGTCCACACTCAGAGGCGCTGGGAGCTTTGTATTATTGTTCTGAGGTCGGCCAACAGCAGTTTGGCAATTTCCTGAGATTGCATCAGGAGAGGATCGATTTCCACTTACACAATAATGGTCAAGTAGAGGCCTTGGTACCTGTACTGAGCCAATGGATTCAATCACATCCGAGTTTGCGCCATGAATGCAAGGTGGGCTAGTTTTTTTGTTACTGCCTGGCTTCTAAGTAGTGGTACTGCCTGGTCTTGTCACGAGGGTGGACCTATGGGATTTGCTGATGGGAAGCCTGATGCGTTCTCCGTAGACATTTCCTCTTCATCCACCTTTGCTTTTGCCAGTTCTTCAGGGACCATGGGTTGTGAAGATTGGACATTGGGTCAACGTTATGAGGAAGAGCAGTTTCTACAGGCAAATTGGGATCAATTGACCGAGGAAGCCGCGAACCGCAGTCAAGATCTGCACTGGATATCCCTTGCACAACTCGCAGGATGTAACCCCACAGAATCTAAACAATGGTCGATTCTAGCAAACCAACACTTTGCTACGCTGTTTGACAGTCCCACTTCCTCTGAAAAGGCGCGCAGAGATTTTCGTTACCAATTCAATCAACACCTGAGCGATGCTCAGTTGTCATGTCGTCTCGCCTCCTAATCTTCCTACTTCTCCTTCTATCTTTCCCAGCTGTTGGTTACTCATCCAAGGGACAACTGCGTATTCTGATCACAGGAGATACCAAAGGCATTCTTGCTTCAAAGTACGCTAGTCGCAATCAAGGTTGGCTTTATCTTGCTGATGCTCTGGCTCCCAAGCGCGGAGAAGTCCCAACTTTACGGCTTGATGCAGGGGACTTGTTAGGAGGATCAGATTTTAGTCACTTTTTAACGCATGAGCACTCTCCTCCCAGATTTCCACAACTGGAAATCTTGAATGCACTACAGTGGGACACCGTAGTCTTAGGAAATGCTGATTTGGCGTTGGGTGCTGACAAGTTGAAGGTCGCTCAGAAAATAGCCAATTTCCCGATGCTCGCTGGAAACGTGGTATCAATAAGAGGCACCTGGCCCAAATTCCCAAGTTTCGAAATCATTGAAAAAGGAGGCTTTCGAATTGGGGTCTTTGGTTTGACGACACCTGCGGCTCCAATGTGGCATGAAAAATTAGCAAATGATTTAGCATTTCTTGACATTCTTGAAAGATCCAAAGAAATCACAAAAAATCTTACGTGAAAAACAGCAGGTCGATCTCATTATTGCGTTGTTGCACAGTGGCTCAAATAAAAAGTTCGGAGATCAAGAAAACCTATATGCTGGCCTCCCCAACGCCAATGCTGCGGGCTGGGTGGCCGATCATGTACCTGGCGTTGATCTAGTTGTATCGGGGCATGCTCACCAAACATTTCCTAGACGGTCGACCTCTCACCTCAATCGGTATCGAGCCCCCTTAGTGGCTCCAGGTGCTTTTGGGAATGGCTGGATTGAGGTGCATTGGTCTCTGGAATTAAGACAGAAGCGTTGGCGTATTACGCAAAGCCACTATCAATACGTGGAGGCGCCTCAAGAAATTGCCGAGGACTGGCTATCATGGCTTCCTTGGCAAAAGCGGGCAGACCAATTTATGACAACGGAATTGCCCGTTCGCTGGCTGAAGGAACCATCCAAAACAGCTTGGTCAAATTGCATAAACGAACTGATCAAATCGGCGCTTCCAGAACCAAAAAGAGCCCTGCTGCCAAGTTGGCAATATGAACCACTACTCTTTCCAAATACTGGAGAACTTTTGAAACGTAGCCACTTACATCGATGGTGGCCCTATCGAAATCACTTACAGTTAGCCTCCTTATATGGATCTCAATTAGACATTTTGATAGACCAAAAAAAGTGGTCACTGATTGGTAAGCCAGTGATGGGTACTACAAACCAAGATGTCTGGATGCTGAATTACCATCTTCAAGGTAACGAGGGAGTCTTTCGTGCCCTGATTGATCATGATCAGATAGGGCAATTAGACTCTATCTCCTGGCCAGAAAGATTATTCCAATTCTTGAGGACTGCCAGGATACTCCCTGCTGAGTGTGATTTTTTGAACATCATTCCATGAAAAATGTCCTCCCAGATTTTGCGAAATCCTGGCTAAATCAGTTCCCACCAAGAATTTTATTTCCTCATCAAGTTAATGGTTTTTCACTATTTTGGGTCATTCTGAGGCAGGTACAAACCTATCAGGCTTTGATCGCAGCTCCTACACGACAACATGTTGCAGAAGCTCTTTTTGAAGATCCAGAGAAAGGTATCCCGGTAAACTGGCCTTGGACCAAAGGCCCAAAAGAATATCGGGATAGCCTCAGTATTATTCGGCTGTTACAGGGGGATTTTGTTCCAGATTGTAAAGAAATCCTGATTCTTGGTGGACAGCACGTCACAACAGGGAAACTACTGCATTCAAAAAAGCTCGCAGAAATTCAATCCAGTCGATCAGGATTCCATATGGATTGGGTCTGGTCTTGGCCAAGATGGCTTTGTATTCCTGATGTGTCAGAATTTGTTTTGGAGATACCTGTCTTCAATTTCCAAACAGATGAATTATATCTTCTTCGATGCCTCTACCGGAACGAGATAACAAATCTCAAATACCTTGGCTGGAAGTTTCACGCACGCCGCTCCGGCAATGGCCAAGACATCCAAGCCCAGTGGAACTGTGAACCAGAATTAAGCCAGAAATTAGACGTTGAGGAGTGGTTGTTCAGCGAAGTTGGAAGTCAGGGGGAGGAATGGGATAAATCTAATGATGCGCAGAGGGAGGAAGACAGACGCCGTAGTTGGCTACAGCGTCTACGCTCATTCAAAACTCTGAATGTGCAATTCTCAAATGATCTGGATTGATAGAACTATCGTCATCAGACATGAATGGATCATCAAATTCGTTGTTCCACAATGCCGTTGATCGGGGATCCTGAAGGTGAGTAATGGATCCTCCTTTTGCCAAGAAATTTGCTAAGGCAGCGTCGATTTCTTCTTGTGTGATTGCGTTTTTCGATCGAGAAATGCTCATATTCCTTTCCATTCTTTAATAGCATTGAGTTTAGGTGAATCAGGCAAGATACTTTGCCTATTTGGAGCGCCGTGAACTCCGGCTTGAGCCAGTTCTTTGTGCACTTTTTTGGTTACTCGCGATTTTGGCCGCCAGCGACTTCTCTTCAGAAGTCGATTGAGCCAGTACGAATTCACTGGCTTGTTCAGTTGGTTTGTTGCTCTGTGGCTTGGATTCCTTGTTTGCCAAGATGGGACCTGCCGACTTCTGGGGATCCACAGCATCTGGGATAGCCGTTTCCGTCAGTGGAGCTTTGACTTCTGTCGAAACTGCTTCTTCCTTATCTTCCTCCACAGTTACTACAACCATAGGACGTGCCCAGACCTTTAGGGTATTTTTCTGAATGCTATCAAGATGTTCATTCAAAAAGTTTTGGGACAACTGCTGTGCTGTGTTTTCTACCTTTTGGCTTTGCTCCGCAGCTCGTTTGGTCATCACGACAGAATGATCAATTTGCTGAAGAACATTCTCACAATAATTGCTGAAGTTTTGCTGCAGCGTATCCCATTGTTTTGTGGTCTTAGGTAATCTTAATTGAAACGTTTGATTGATAGACTTTCTGACCGCCAGTTGATTTGTCAGAATTTGCTGCCCAATGGTTTCAGTAGCATTTTGGAGGGAGATTTGCGTCCGACCAAGACTCTCATATCGAGAAATTCTTGATCTTTCAAGATTTTTAAAAGCCATCTGGAGAGTCTGTTTCTGCATGGAGAAGAAGGCTTCGACCCCTTCGGCAACCTTGTCAGCATAGTTGAATGGAGTGAGTATCATATTTTACCGAAAGTTCGGTTAGGGAATAACATTACTTAGAGTATTGAATGGCTAAGTATTTTATTGATAATCCCCACAATGAAGGCTCATCACTTCGTTGTCAAGAAATTTTGTGCACTGCACAAAATTTTTAGCAGTAATTTGTTATTTAAGTTGTAATGCTTGTGTAGGTTGACTTACTGATTCAATTCCTCCCGCCATGTTTTTGCAGGATGGAAAGAAATCACTCGGCGGGCATCAATGCGGTGTTCCTCTTTGCTCTTGGGATCCCTGCCAGGTCGGGCAACCTTGTCCTTCAGTTCAAAGAGCCCAAAGTTAGTGACCATCAGGTTGTCCCCAGACTCCAGGGTCTGGCGCATGATTTCCAACAGTTCATTAATTAAGTCCTCAGCTTCACCCTGAGAAATGCCCGTTTCTAAACGGACTCGACGTACAACATCAGCTTTGACCATCTAATTACCTACGGCATAAGGATACCGCCCCATTAGCGTTGGAGCAGGGGTGGTGGAGGGAAGTCACCTTCGTACATTACTTCCCCAGCAGCATTGAAGTATGAACCACGTGCAAAAACACCAGCTCGAAACTCTCCCTGGTAGAGCAGGCGTCCTTCGTGGTCAAACAACTTTCCAGCGCCTTCGAGACGCCCCTCAATGAAGTCCCCGTCATAGCGGACCTTGCCGTTCTTCCAAAACAGCCTTCCTTTCCCATGAGCACGATTGCCTTCGATTGGTCCCAAGTAATAGAGAAACCCATCTCGATAATAGCGCTCCTGTGCCGGTTTCAGGGATTCTCGAACGAAGATCTCCACCGGCTCAATAGCTGGCAAGCGAGGAAAGTCAGCCCAACAGTTCAACGGTATTGTACTCACCAGCAGGCTTAAACTCACGCCTAGCCAACCCATGACAGGTTTTGGTTTGACCATAAGTCGTCAAAAGCTAGTAGAAAGCCGAAGAAAGTGCAACGCTTGTGTTTGAAGAAAATTCAATTCCACTCTGTCCAGAGCACACATGTCCAAACAATGACGAGGTTGACTAGGCTGAGAAAGACCGCAGCACTGCCCATGTCCTTCGCCTTTTTAGAGAGAAGATGGTGATCTTTCGAAATACGATCAACAACCGCCTCAACAGCAGAATTGATAATTTCAACGATCATCACCAGTAGCACACTCGCAATCAATAAAGCCGTACTGAGCACACTGATCGGCAGTATAATAGAGAGGGGAATCAGAAATGTGGCTAACCAGACTTCCTGTCGGAATGCTTCTTCACCAGTGTAGCAAGCGCGTAACCCGTCCAAGGAAAAATGGAGAGCATTCTTAATTCTACGCCATCCAGTCTGGTGGGGAGGTAATGTGGGAGATTCCCCTTCCATTGAATCAATCATGAACGAGGGGATGAGGGAAATAGAAGATAGTTAGTTGCTACTGAGAAGTTTAGACCTTGATACTGACATTGCCTTTGCTGTTACTCGCATCACCCAAGCCGGCTAAACCTCCAAAGTCCTTGATCATTTCCAAGGCCCCAAACATCAGAGTTTCAGAACCAAAGTCTTGCATTTGCTCTGCAAAACTACGTTGGGCACTATCCTTAGACTCCATGTACTCAGCAAATTTTGGATTTTTCAGAAGCGCAAATGCCTCTAATTGCTGCTGTTCATCCTGCATCCGTTCTGCCAATTCTTCACCAAGCTCCCGAATGTTCTCTGTCTCAAGACGTTTGAATTCTGGTAATTCTTGGATTTCCCTCAGAGCCTGCTCATTTAGGGTGTTCAGGCGAAGTTGGAGGGTCTCCGCAAATTGCTCTGCAGCTTTATCCGTAAGCTGTTGTTTCTGGGCAACCTTCTCGTAACTGGACACTACCATTACATAGGAGCGGCGAAGGGTGATTGATTGATTATGGTCTTCTGGCCCTCGAACATTGTTGTAGCGCGTATCTGGTTGGTGAACAGGCTGAGCCGCTTGTGGAATCGGGAAGGGCAACTTGCTTTCTTCTGTTTTCTCAGCTTTTTTCTGATTTGCAGCCTGGGCTGGGGCGGGCGTATTGCCTACTTTCATTTCATTGCTCGTTCTAATGGGAAGGGACCAAAAGTATTCTTAAGTTCATACAAATTTTTGACCAATCAAGGCTCTAGTTCACTGTTGGCAAAACGCATTACACTACTCAGGGTTGTTGTTGGAAATAGCCAGAAGTCTGGTTCTTGCCCGGATGGTGGCACTACGTTTAGTTGATGATCCAAATGAAGCTGATGACTGAAAGAGAGTAAAATGCCTGAGGCAGGCAGTTGAAACATCGGCACTATATTCCCATCTGGATAAGGACCTGTGTTCGTTCCGAGTAGAGTAGCATTTGGCAATTGACGGCTTAGCCCCACCAAAAACTGACAACCTGGTCCACACTGGTCATTAGCAATCACGATCAACCGCTTGTTCCATTTTGGAGATTTCGGTTTGCCTTGAAACAGAAATTTCGTCTCCATCCATTTGGCGTTGATCGATTCTTCTTCAAAACGCTGTAACATCGATGCAAAAACACCTCGCTGCTGAGCTAAGGCATCTTGCAGCCACCCTGATTGCGAAAGCTGGCGTTCCTGCCACTCCATTTGGCGCAACAAGCCTGTGATCGTTGCGGGAGTTTGCTTTTCCCGGACGATGGAACTTTGCACATTATTTCGTAAAACATCACGAAGCCAGCGCTCAATAAAGGAAAAGCTGCCCTGAGCATTGTCACGGACATCGAGGATTAGCGTTCGGGCCGAACCCATTCTCTCAGGCAGCAAATAAAAATCTCTTACTGCCGTCTCCTCTTTACGTCCATCACGAAGCCAACGAACATAAAACACACGACCTTCATCTGCTTGAAACAGGGTTTGTCTTGGAGAGACCAACTCTTTGACAATACGTTGTAAGAGAAGCTCTCGAGTGACTTTTCGGTTCAACTCATCAACAAATTCACACCTGATTCGTTCTGTAAATTCAGATGCATAGATCCCCAGCATCACTCTTTCCTCACGAATTCGCTCTGGTAGGATTGGAAATAAACGCACACTTGGATGATTACATTCGTTCAGCCAGAGATTCGCCAGTCCGGGGAACTTTTGATCAGGAAGAACCCGAAAGCGATCTCCTTGTTTAGCGAGACGCAAGTCTGTGAACCGGGGTTCGACTAGTAGAATTCGAGTCTGATAGTGCCGCCGAGGTAGATGGAGATCTGCTCGGAAGACGGGATCCTCTGTGAACTGCAAAGCTTCCAAGAGTTTTTCCTGAAAGTGCTGGGTCAGCATTGGACGAGGATTTTCCAGCAACTGTGATCTTAACTCTGAGAAGACTTGATCCCAATCATGGCCTGCCTGCTGAAGACGCTCATAGTGGACGTAGTTCTCTCGGATCAATTGCTTTGCTGCAACAAGATCATCGTGCACTTGGGCAGGTGTCAGGTATGCTGGAGAACGACTCCATTCAATGGACTGAGCCGATAGAGAATGAGTGCATGTGCTGATAAATAGCCATCCCAATAAAATTAGGCAAATTTTCCAGCTTGATTTGACCGTCATGCCCCGCATCTCCTTCACTTGGTACAGGCTGGTCGTGTTTTCTTCTAGTAACATTTTGGGTTTAGGAGAACTAATTCTTTTATTCTAGCTCATCCACTTTGTAGAGCAGGGGTTTTGTCAATGAGGCAAGAGAGATTTTTTGTGCCCGATTTTCATCGAAATTTTCTTCAGACAAATATCTTAAGAAACACCGCTCTAAATTTTTCCATTCCTTGTCAATGACAGCAAACCAAGCAGTGTCTCGATTCCTCCCCTTGACAATCAGAGCTTGTCTAAATGTTCCTTCGTAAGAAAAGCCCAATCTTTGCGCTGCCCCGCGAGACTTGATGTTGAGAGCATTGCATTTCCATTCATACCGGCGATAGCCATTTTCAAAAGCCCATTTCATCATCAGGAACATGGCCTCTGTTGCTTCGGTAGTTTTCTGCAGTAAGGGGGAGAAATTTAGATGTCCAACTTCGATCGTTCCATCTTGGGGATTAATTCTCAGAAAACTAGCGACACCTACGGCTTTTCTCATGGTCTTGTTGATTATTGCAAAGAAAACAGGATCCGTCTCATCTTCCACCAAGCGAAGCCAATTCAAAAATTCTGATTGGGTTGAAAACGGTCCATAGGGTAGATAAGTCCAATTGTTTCCTTGCGGATCAAGCTGATAGGCTTCGTAAAGCTCCGCTGCAAACTTTTCAGCAGAGAGTGGCTGGATCATAACCCACTTCCCTTCCAACTCAATTCCACAAGGATGTGGAGGAATTACAAATCCGTCTACGATTTCACCCAACGGCAAGTTTGATGACACTTCTCCTCGCATAGAAAAACTGACGATTGTAGCTAGCAGAAAGACGAAAGGAATCTAAGGTGGACTACCTGACTTGCTAAACAAAATTCTTTGTGATGCCCTCTGGAACACAGTGAATGGATCTGGTAGCCTTTTCAGCAAAATTCTATGCGGTCGTGTTCATCGTTGATGAATGAGCTTTGAATGTTGATCAGAATCAGTGCTGTTCGAAAGGCCGGGTGTTTGGATCAGGAGACAGAAATTCAGGTAAGGGGTCGGTTGGCCTATTCACTTCAGGCAAGGGTTCTTGCTCACCTGAACAAGTAAGAATTACCGTTCGAGGACTATAAACTCCCAGAGTGACGAAGGTGAGTACGCCTTGACCGAGAGAAGTAAAGAAGTGAGATTCGTAAAGTCTGCCTTGGGCGCAATAATGATCAGCCTCAATTTGCCAATCGCCCACAAGTCCCCAGAACCAGAAATTTCTTTCTAGTCGGTGCTGCTTTGGAGAAGGACTTTCTGAGGGATATTGCAGACGCACATGACACCCCCCAAGTGCTAACAGTCCAATTAGAGTCAAGGCTGCCCATTTCATAGTACTGAAACTCACTTCAAAGATTCCAAAATTGTGATTCATGCAGAACATTACCCCGGTAGAGCAATCTCCCACCAAAGGGTTGCTGCTGAAAGACCATCGGGGTGAACAGTCGGTCTCCCTCCCACATTGGCAGGGATGTCAATTCTTTCTTAGAAATCCAGGCAAGGATGCCTTCCGGACAATCTTCTCGCAAGGCACCCTGAAAACTGTTCGAATAAAAGACAAAAACGTGCCATTCATCGCCAAAGGGAGAATCTCCTAGATCCGGGAAACTCAACAACCCTTGAAGGTGCAGATCGGTTAGCTTCAGCCCAGTTTCTTCGATCACTTCTCGACGGGCAGCTTCATGCGGTGGTTCATTGGCTTCAATTTTTCCACCAGGAGCCAACCAAAAACCTTGATGTTCATCTCGTTTCTGGCGATGAATCATCAAAATCTGCTCATCTTTTTCGATATAAACTAATACTCCTAAACGCATCATCACACCAAATGGAAAAAAAACTCAGACTCAGTAATGAAGATATTCAAGCATTGCTCAAGGGAGTCCCTGTTGGCAGCAATAAAGAAATGCAAATTGCCGACGACATCGTCCCATTCGACCTAGCTCGTAAAAACCGCATCATACGTGGTCATCTCCCTGGATTGGATAACGTTCATGATCGCTTTGCCCGTTCTTTACAGCAAACCCTCTCCAATCACCTGCGACGCAGTTTTCGGATCGTGCGACGCACCACGGAATTAGTGAACTACAAAGACTATATTGAAGGTATTAGCTATCCCACATCATTGAGCCTTTTTCACTTACCACCCTTACGTGGAACCGCTTTACTTGGGATGGAGCAGCGCCTGATCCATTGTTTCATTGACCTGATGTTCGGAGGAGATGGACGCCTCCAGGTACGGGATGTAGAAAGGGAATTTACCCGTATTGAATCTCAGGTTGTCGCCAAGATCGTCCACAGTGCCCTGATAGATCTGCGTAACGCCTGGCAAACTATTGTCCCTCTGAAGATGCGTTTTGATCGAATGGAAACCAATGCTCGCTTGGCCCAAGCTGCGAGTGATGAAGAGATCGTTGTTTACACTACTTTTGACGTGGAATTGCATCGCCTACCGATGACGATGACCATTTGCCTGCCCTACAACATGCTTGATCCAATTCGGAATCGTTTGGACGGTGGTGCGGTCAATGCTGATACTGAACCAAGTCCGGTCAATCGCGCTCGCTTGGAGGCCCACTTGCGAGGATCTAAGGTAGAAGTTCGGGTGCCTTTGGGGAATGCTCAGGTTTCACTACGGCGCTTCTTGAAGCTACGCGTTGGTGATCATGTGCAGTTGGAACAGTCCAAGGACGATGCTCTTGAGGGCTACGTGCAGAACGTCTTGAAGTTTCGAGGATTCCAGGGAGCGTATCGCGGACGCCGGGCGATCCGGATTCAAGAGTTCGTTGAGCCCAAACCTGGTTATCAGGATCTGTTCGATTTACCCTCAGAAGAAGGTCCTGTGAATTAGCTTGGTTTTAGAGGGAAGCTCAATTTTTGAAGTTGATCAATCGTTCCGAGGCTTGCGTCGATTCTCTACAAGTTTTACTCCCTGCTCACGGCTTTGATCCACTCGATGGCGCAAATCCTTGCCTGTCCGAAAGACAGGGAGCTTCTTTGGAGGAACACGCACAGATTCTCCCGTCCGCGGGTTGCGGCCTAGGTAGGCTTCGTAGTGCTTGACCGTGAATGAACCAAATCCTCGAATTTCAACCTTATCACCCTCGGACAAAGCCTCTTTGATGCTGTCAAAAAAGATGCGTACGACCTTGTCAGCCGTCTTGATTGGACAATCGGTTTTCTCAGTGAGTGTGTTGATCATCTGTGACTTGTTCATGTGTAGCGTCCCTCGAGAGTTTGAAGAGGAAGTTCAAATTTTTTGAATCTACAACCTAAGGCAATGATTTAAAATTGCAAGCATATGATTCAACAGATTATTTTCTTTGGATTCAAGCCAGTGAAAACAGTTTTCGCCAAAATCTTGCATAAGTTGCAGGTTATTTTTTTTGTAGACCCCCTTTGGGCTGATGCCCCATTGTTGATTCGATGAGCGAACCACTCTGGGACTTTATGCCCCCGCTAAGTAGTGATCTTCAGGATCGAGAGGTGTCTCAGCGTGGCAGTCGACTTTCAAACAAGCGAATTGCCCTGATTCTTTCCGGAAGTATTGCAGCCTACCGAAGTCCAGATTTAATCCGCGATCTACGTCGGGAAGACGCAGAAGTTCAAGTCTTTGCAACAGCAGACGCCTTGCGCTACGTCGCTCGGGAAGCTCTTGAATGGACATCCCTCAACCCCGTGCTGACGGAATCTAGTCCAAACGCAGAGCATTTGAGTGACAACTCTCCCTTTTCTGCTTATCTCGTTGCTCCTGCCACCTACAACTTACTGAATAAGTTTGCCTGGGGTATTGCGGACGACCTGCCCACAGCGTTGCTTGCCTCTGCCCTAGGTCGTGCTGAGCGTGCAAAGACTCCAATTCTTGTTGTCCCCACCATGCACGGTTCTATGCATAACCAGATTCTGCAGGAATCCTTGCAGCGGTTACATGGTTATGGAGTGACCGTAATCCCACCTCGGCAGGAAAATGGTAAGAACAATTTGCCGGACAACGAGTTTTTAGTGGGATATTTGATGCGCTCGCTTAGCGCAGGAACTCTCAAAGGCCAACAGTTGATGATCACTGGAGGACCAACCCCGGTGTGGGTAGATCATGTCCGCCTGTTCACTAATCGTTTCACAGGTGCGTTAGCCATCGAAATTGCCAAGCAGGCATGGGTTGAAGGAGCTGCAATTCAATTGATCCTCGGACAAGGGAGCCTTCCAGCACCAAGTTATTTGCCTCATCAGCGTGTGGTGGACTTCAGCAGCTATCGTCAAAAAGTGCTGTCTGGGTTGGATGATGGAGCAGTTGGCACGGCCATTTTCAGCGCAGCTGTTGCAGATTATCAACCTTCTCAGGTGTATCCTGGCAAGCTTCCCAGTGGCCAGCAGCTCACGCTCTCCTTTGAACAAACCCCCAAGGTGATACGTGAGGTACGAGCTACTCACCCCAAGCTCAACATGGTGACCTTCAAATACGAAGAAAATCGTACCCATCGAGAATTGATGGCGATCGCCCGAGAACGCTCAAGGGAATATCAATTGGTCGTGGCCAACCGTGGAGAGGAATTTATCGAATATGGAGATCAGGTAGCGTGGCTGGTAGAGAACAATAAGTCGGAAGAGCAGGTGATCAGTAAGCCAGCTATCGCTAAGGCAGTACTCGAACGTGTAGCGAATTGGCTGTGAATGTCAATCACCTCTCCACCATGCGTTTTTCGCAATGGCGCCCCATAGGGGTCTGCGACAATGCCCCTGATGGTGAGCGCAAAGCTCGGATGTTTGCACGGGATGATTTGGAGAAAATCCTTGCCCCAGGGATAGGCCGCAACAATTGGGAAGACTCCCTGGAACTACGAAAGATTATCGAACGCTACGCCAAGGATGTGGCGAAACTTTCCCCCAAAGCAAAGTTGCTCAAACGTCCAAAGGTTGCTGAAATCAGGTTGGTTGGAATGGAGTTGCGCTTTGCTCCAACACCAGGTCTCAACAAGGAATCCATCGAAGGGCAGGTACAGCTTTTTGAGGTGTCCTTTGAGGAAGGAGGTCCTCCTCCTCCAATAAAATGGCCTGTGGGTTGGATTGCAGTGATTGGAGCGTTGTTGATAATTCTCTCTGGAATGCTAATCGCGATTCCCCTGCTGCAGGAGGATGAGAGTAGATCAACGGCTGCGCAGGATGTTTTATGTGGAACAGGTCGGGCTTCGATGACCTATCAGTCTCATCTGCAGCAAATGCTGCGGGAACTCGAACTTTATGCCCGCTCCACGCCCTCCGGACGCAACATGAGCTACAGCCGCAGCGCCTGTGAGGATCCATCTGGCAATGTGCCGAAGGATGAAGCATCCTTGCTCAGATGTGTGCTGCAGCTACAACGCACTGATAGTGCTTTTCTCCAAACCCGCACCAGCGAACGTGCTCAATTCTGCGTCAGCCAAATCTGTGCGAATAGACTGCCTGAACACCAGGCTTTTTGTCGGCAGTTCTAAGGCAAGTTCTGCTGATATCAACTGGGAGGAACTGCTAGTTCTTCCCGTTTGCGTTGATAGAACCGTAACTGGAAGCGCAACTCTCCAATAAATCCCCGCAAGCCATCAGACAATAACCGATCGTAGTTAGCCTCTTCCTGAAGAAAATTGAGCAGTTCCTCAATCAAATTTTCTTTGTCCGTGGTCTCCACAATCAGTTGACGGTCCAGAACGGATAACAAGTCCCGAAGCTCCCGATCCACCTTACGGAAGAGACTTAGGATGTACTCATGGAACTCCCGTTGACTGCGAACCTCAAAACGGAATTCCTCCGATCGAGTCACGTTCGGCCCCTGGAAAGTATCGCTGTCACTGACCTCAATCCAAGCCGTCACATTATCTCCGGCTCTTAAGGGTGTTGCCGAGAGTTCCCAGAGATAGCTTTCCTGGTAGCTCTTGAAGTCTCCTTCAAAAGACTGAATGATCTCACGCTCAATGCTTCCTGTGGCTTCGTTACGATATCTCAACAGAATCTGGCGGAGTCCGTAGTCGTCCTTGGCTTCCAACTCCACCTGCAGTTGGGATAAGTCAAAGATGTACTTATCAGGAGGCCAAAGGACCATCACCGTGGGACTCAGATCTGGAATCACCTCCACTGCAACACTCTGTTGACGCCACTCGAGAAAGAGAGTCCCAGTTTTCAGTGGTGTCAACGCCGAGCGCCAGCGCTGTTGTTGAGGAACCCACTGCAAGGGTTGGGGTTCATCCTGAATTGGTCGATAGGCACTTTGGTCGCCATCCGGTAATCCTTGCTCCAGAAAGATTTCCAACCGGCTTCCAGCAGGAATTTGCAGCTCGTTGGGAAGTGTGGAAAAGACTTCGGAATCACGTTTGAGATACGCTGGATAGAGAATACGGTAGGAGTGGGGAATTTGTAATGCTTCCGCTGCAGTTGGGCCTTGGTTGACCAAATACTGGGGCAGCCACCAACCGCCAATCCAAACAACAACCTGCAGAGACACCGTAACCCCGACAAGCGTACGCCAAGGTGGCAGTAGTCGATGGGTCTCCTCACCTTCTAAGCGCTCAAGCAACTGCTTCTCAAAGCGTTCAAGAAAAATATTGGTAGTTTGTGAAGCCGGTGGATTCTCTCTGAATTGTAAACTGCTGTGCAATGCTTCTGCGAAGGCAGGGTCTTGCCGATAGAGCTTTTGCAGACAATACTCTGGTCGATGTAGCAACCAACTGCCAATCAGACACACGGCAAGGATCGCAAACGAGCCGAGAAGAAAATTTAGAAAGGGAAGTGGGGTACTTTGGAGCAGCAGAAAGGCAAGCAATAGACACGCTGCTCCGGCACAACTGCGACCAGCAAACTGTAGCCGCAGATTCCGGCAATATTGATCAAACCAACGTTGGGAAGGGGATGCTTCAGCAGCAGGCATGAACTAGTTGATTAGGTTACCCCGCTCCAGTAGTTCCGCCAAGTCATCCAGCATGTGTGCAAAGACATGGGTTGCGTAGTCGATCTTTGTTTCCTTGTCCAGGAAATTGGCTTCCAGAGAGTTAGCTAAGTCCAGAATTGCCTGGGAGACCTGCAATTCGAAGCGCTCACTGTTTTCAAAGCCGACTAGCGTTTGGAACTGTTCCAAGCTCAGGGCTTCGGTGGTTTCGCTCATTAAAAACTCCATTTGAATCGGAACACGATCAACTGTGATTGACAAGCCGACAAGTCCGGTACGACGCTACACCCCAGCGAAAGGTGTTGAACTTGCTTCGGCTGAAAGCAATAAACTCAGTAAGATCATCGGCAGCGATTCCAAAGACTTTAGGAAAAAATGCAGAAACTAATAATATGCGTCAGCTTGATGCTTTGGCTGAGCACCTTACCCAGCCTAGCTCAGCAATTCCCGACAGATGGAATTTACCTCGAACACTATGACCGCAAGGAGTGCCTGGCACGTGTCGAAGCCCAAATTGAAAAAATGAAAAAGGCGATGCTGACCATGCCCAGCGGCCAGCACGATCAGTTTCTGAACAGTCACAGTCGGGATCGTTATCGTACAGGCTTACCCATCACCCCCAATCAGCGCCAGCGAGTGTATGCGCCAAAGCCTCCCAGCCAGCCCAATTCTGCTGAAAACACCCTCCGTATGATGGCTCGTTTTGATGCAATGCGTCGCAGTTGTCGCTAGTTGATCTTGCCTGGTGGACCTATCCCCTTCTGCTGCTGGTCGGCTCCATCGCAGGCTTTACGAATGTCATGGCCGGTGGTGGATCAACGCTTAGTGTTCCCACTCTTCTCTTCCTGGGTCTAGACGCCGCCACGGCCAACGGCACCAATCGTGTTGCCCTACTGATTGAGTGTGTTGCTGGAGTACGCGGCTTTCACGACCAACAACAATCCGCCTTCGCAGATAGTCTGCGCCTTAGCCTGCTCACTCTACCCGGGGCGTTGATCGGTGCCTGGTTTGCCGTCAGGATTGATGGCGAATGGTTTCGCATTATCCTCTCGCTGGTGATGGTGGGAGTGGTGCTTTCGCTGATCTTTCCGCTGAAACAACCAGATCCCAATGTGCCTTTGACCACCCAACGTCGCTGGCTCGGCAACTTAGGCATGTTTGGGATCGGCTTCTACGGTGGCTTCATCCAGATTGGGGTAGGATTTCTACTAATCGCCCTGCTCTTTCATGGATTTCGGGAGACCTTGGTGAGGGCAAACATGCACAAGGCCTTCATCGTCATGATCTACACGATCCCAGCCCTACTGGTGTTTGTCTGGGATGAGAATGTCGATTGGGGACTGGGTCTTGCCCTTGGGGCTGGCAATGCAGTGGGTGCCTACGTTGGAGCCAATCTTTCGGTCAAGAAAGGTGAGGCAATTGTGCGCAAGGTACTGTTTGTTGCTATTATTGTAATTGTTCTCAAACTGCTGGATTTCTTTTGAAAAGAAATTAAGAAAACACGACAATTTCTCAAATTTGACGCTTGTCAATTCCTCTCTCCACTTTTTCTTACATCTTCTCTAGTCAGCAGGAGTACCTTCCTAAAAAGTGAACTCACAACAATGCAATCTCCCAAAGAGGTCTCATGAAACCCACAACCCTTGTTCCTGTAGACAACACTCCCGTCAGCAAAGAGGTGATAAGTTTTGCAGATAATCATGGCATCTCACTCACACACTCTGGCGGGCAGGCTATTTCTGGGCAGCAACACGGACATGGCCCTGCATCAAGGTTCGACCACCATCTTTGTCTATAAGCAAACTCAACGAGATCCTTAACAGGTTGTTGTTCCGTTGGATCTCAGCTCGATCTCAAAATCACTGCTCCGTAAGACAGACGAGCTTGCTCTCGCGCCCCAGGGCGAAATTGCACCTCCTGCACATGTGGGACTATCCGGAAATTCATGTTGTCGGGGGTGGAGCTTTCTACGGAGTGGCGATTGATGGTGATTTCCTGCAGGATCGACGCAAACAGCTGTTTGGAACATGGACGCAAGAGCCTTGAAGAACTGGTAGCCCAAGTTGAACTGAAGTCTCCCTATCAACTGCATCTCGATTTTGGGACACCCTACCTGCAAGCGCTTCAACTCGCTGAGCGAGTCAACGCTGGACTAATGGTGATTGGTGCGCATGATCACACCGCATTGGGGCGACTGCTGATGGGTAGCAACACGGGCTATCTCGTTCACAATTACGAAGGCTCGCTCTACGTCCACCAGGAACCCCAGGGCTAGTTACTGCTTTGAACCAGAACGGGCAGTCTCTAAAAACTCCCTCACCCACCACTTGCGTGGCCCCCCCTCTCTCCTACTAGTCGAGGATTTTAGCCATTGATTTTATTTATAAATTTGATATTTTTGGTGAGAAGCAACCAGTTGATTCTTTGCTTTCTCCCCCATGAACAATTTGGCCGCCAGACTAGATGAGGAGTTAGCATCCAAATTTCCTCGTGTTTCTGTTCAAGACAATCCCTCACCCACCATTGACGTGGTCCCCCCTCTCCCACTGGGCGAAGGTTTTTGAGCCATTAATTTCATTTATAAATTTGATATTTTTGGTGAGAAGCAACCGGATTGTTCAGCCATCAATCCAAGCTTAAAGCCTCCAGGCCCTCCCAGCACACCGGAACTTCGTAGTGCTGAATCGTCTGATCTTTCGTAATCAGAGTCATTTGATGCAGGAGAGCTTGGGCAATCATCAAGCGGTCAAAAGGATCTTTGTGATGTGGAGGTAAGGCTACGGAGTGTAGCATTTCAGGGATCGTTGGAGGAAGGCATCGAATCCCAGCGGCATGTTGAAGCTCCTCGCTCCAGTTCTGCACATTGAAATCAGCGAGTCGGCCAGACCTGATGAGGAGAGCAATTTCCCAGAAGACAACCGTTGAGACGTGGAGTCGTCCCTGCTGAGCTAAACGATCCAACTTCTCTAGCTGAATTTTTGAGAGAACTTGCTGATTGCTCCAGAATAGCAGTGCGTGTGTGTCCAGCAGAAAAGCCATTGGGAGGTGTCAGTCGTACTTTTGCCAGAGATCGTCAGCCAGGGGCTGAAGCAGTTCCTCAGGATCGACCAGGACCTTCGGCTGATCCGTGATCCTTTTGCGCCAGTCCTGGGGAGTAGGCCCAACCAGTCGGGCAACTTCCTGCTGGTTGCGTTGAATCACAATGGTTTCACCAGCTGCAACTTGATCCAGGTATTGAAAGAGGTGTTGGCGGAAATGAGAGACAGAGACAGTGAGCATGGCAGTTTTTGTACAAGATAAAAATAGATGTACAACACTAAGAAAATAGCTGCTTCATGTCAAGTGTGGAACTCCCGCTTTTCTAGTAAAGAGGCGGGAAGAAAGTGGCTGAATAGCATGCGAAAGAAAGTCTAGGCAGAAACGGGAGTTGCTGATTCGGTGGGAAAAGCAGAAATGCGTTCTCGAAGTTCCGCCTGTCGCTCACGATTCAACAGACGCAAATCGTACTCCATCTGCAGTTGGAGCCAGACCACAAAGGAATCAGCCTGTGCATGGAGGCAGGATTTGGGGGAAAGAAGCCAATACATTCTTTGCTTTCTTCCTGAGGGAATATGCGGATAAGCAAAAAAAAGCCCTGAATCCCCCAAGGAGATCCAGGGCTTGTGAAGTTAGTAGAAGAATTCAGAACGTCAGCAGTTCTTAAGAGAGGACAAGATCAAGGGAGCAATGTCTTTGCTTTTACCAACCAGCTTTGCTACCCCAGCAGGTATAGGTGCCGTCTGTCAATCCAGCACAGGTATAATCATCATAGGCATATACTACAGAAGCAGTTGTAACACCTGAGACAGTGACAGGAACACTACTGTTCGTGGTTGTCCCATCACCTAACTGCCCACTGGCATTAGTGCCCCAGCATTGTACTGTTCCATCG
>JACLAD010016683.1_pt1 | contig 44547 bp, 38 predicted proteins | sample 8027901 | NCBI WGS metagenome assembly JACLAD01 (sample SAMN15725071, study PRJNA655200) | protist metagenome | isolation source: fluorescence activated cell sorting (FACS) single amplified genomes of... | place: Spain: Blaines Bay Microbial Observatory, Mediterranean Sea | collected 2016-07-05 | reverse complement strand
CTACCGTTTCACCCATAAGCTGAATCAGCTTGCCAGATTTATCACGAGCTAGTAGTTCATCCCAGTAACTACCCCAGATTACTTTCACTACTTCCCAGCCTGCGCCGCGGAACGTACCTTCAAGTTCTTGGATAATTTTGCCGTTACCACGTACCGGGCCGTCTAGGCGCTGTAGGTTACAGTTGATAACAAATGTTAGGTTGTCTAGGCCTTCACGAGAAGCAAGACCAATTGCACCTAAGCTCTCTGGCTCATCACACTCACCATCACCCATGTAGCAGTATACGCGCTGACCTGAACAGTCTTTAATACCACGGTTAGTTAGGTACTTAAGGAAGCGTGCTGTATAGATAGCTTGAAGTGGACCAAGACCCATAGATACGGTTGGGAACTGCCAGTAGTCTTTCATCAAGTGAGGGTGTGGGTAAGATGATAGACCATCGCCAGCACACTCTTGACGGAAGTTATTTAACTGCTCTTCAGTTAGGTTGCCTTCCATGAAAGAACGCGCATAGATACCCGGAGAAATATGGCCCTGCGCAAAAATAAAGTCGCCGCCTTGATTTTCATTAGGCGCTTTAAAGAAGTGGTTAAAGCCTACATCGTAAAGCATAGCCGATGATGCGAAGCTACCAATATGGCCACCAAGCTCTAGGTCTTTTTTCGATGCACGCAATACAATCATTAGTGCGTTCCAACGAATAGCGGCACGGATGCGCGCTTCGATGGTCAAGTCGCCAGGCATGTTTGGCTCTTGCGCTGCAGGGATAGTATTGATGTAGGCAGTAGTAGCGTCATACGGTAAATGCGCTCCGCTGCGACGTGCTTTATCAATAAGTTTTTCGAGTAAATAGTGGGCGCGTTCTACGCCTTCCTCTTCTAAAACCGACTCAAGCGCATCAATCCACTCTTTAGTTTCTTGAGGATCTACATCTTGGTGCATCATATCAGACATGGTGCCATCCTATTTTTTGCTTATATAGAAAATCCTCCCTTAGCATTGCCTCTATCTTAAAGGCGCTAAAAGAAGGAAAACTAAATTACGTTGTACTCACAGTGACCCAATCTGGCTCACCTGCTTTTGCAGTGGCACAGGAAAAACCTGACCGGCCTCTGCGAATGAATAGTTACCTATGCCTTGCTTAGCTAGCCTTAGCCAAGTAACTAAATCTCTAATCGACGCAATGCGCGTTGAACCCGTGTATCGCGTTGATTAATGGTTAATAGCGTTTTTTCAATAAACGCTAAATGCGTATTACATGCCTGGCGGGCAGCTTCAGGGTCGCGAGAAGCAATAGCTTCTACAATTTCACGACGCTGCTTCGCGATGTCTTCCACCGCTTCAGGGTGCGCAGCCAGCATGTCAAAGTTTCGTTCAATATTGTCTACCAGCATGCTTTGCATGGTGCTCATTACGTGTAACAGCACCATGTTGTGTGATGCTCTTGCCATAATGATGTAGAACTTTCCTAGCGCCTCAGCTTGAGCACGTTTACTTTCATGTGCTTTAGGCTTAGGTACGTCATTTAATGCTTGCTTCAATGCTTCATAGTCTTCAGGTTGACCACGAAGTGCCGCGTAATACGCTGCCATCCCTTCAAGGGCATGACGAAATTCAAGCAAATCGAATTGAGTTTCAGGGCGCTGACTAACCAGGTCCATGAGAGGATCTTTCATGGCTGAATTCAGGTTGCGATTTACGAACGTACCGCCACCTTGCTTGCGCTCGACCAGACCGCGTGCCTGCAGGTTACCAATAGCTTCTCGCAGTGAAGGACGGGAAACGTCAAATTCTAACGCGAGCTCTCTTTCTGGCGGTAACTTTTGACCGGCCAATAGCGTACCGTCGAGTATCATTGACTCGAGTTGTTCGGTAATCACATCAGAAAGTTTTTTTCGCTGCTGACGCATGCGCGCTTCGTATCCTTTAAATTAAATCAGTACTGATATAACGGTGATGAATGTAAAAAATAATCGGAGATAATTTAATCACAGACACAATTGGTAATACCATTTTACCTATCTAGTTTAAGGCAGATCGAATTCGAGGTAAATACTTCCAAGCATAGCAAAGCCACAGGGATTTGCTTTGTGTTAAGCTTTATTATTGAATTTGTTAAGAAAAGTAAAAAGTCGACAACTGGTCTGATGAGGCAAAAAGAGCCCGTGATGCGATGCAAAGCATTTGATCTACTTACAGTTAATAAATAGACCAAACGCTCACGAAGTCGTAAATGTTAAAAATATTGATTATGCGAGGCTGCCTACCAGCGTTAATGCAGAGGTGATAACAAGTAGAAAAATAACATTACGTTTTGCTAACTTTACAAGTACTCGCGGCTCAATCGCTGCATTTTCAGCCTGCATTTGGTACTCTTCAGGGGTTAAAACCTCAGCTTTGGCAGAAATATGGGTAAGCACATCATACGCAGGTACATCAAATTGAAGCGCATGACTGAGCCACTCTGGCAAGGCGCGGGAAAAATGTCCCATCATCAACATACCAAATGCCGTCACACGAACCGGAATATAGTCGAGCGCAAACATTAATCTTCCCGCCGCTCCTTTTAAAGGGTGATTAGCCCCGCATAAGGCTTCCGTAGTGCTTCTACTTATGCTGTAAAAAAGTGCCCCTGGTGCACCAAACGCGATAAACCACAACATCACTGCAGCATAATGCTGATAGTTAAGCCATGTAAGGTGCTGGCCAAAGCTTTTTCCTTCTGCACTTGCACTGCCGTCGCTGTCAGATTGACTTGCACAGTGTCCTAGCTGATCGGTATACATGCTGCAGGCTTGCAGATCACCTCGCTGTGCAGCGTTAAGGAAGTTCTTATAAATTTCTCTAAGCACTGGGCAACCTATGCAGATAAACAGCACAATGCTTTGCTCAATAAAGTTAAGAAAAGCGCCTAGCAGCCAATATTCAATAGCCCCTAGCAATAACGCGGGCACTAAAAGGTAAAAGTAAAGTGCCGCCGAAGAGGCTTTCTCACCTAACCACCCTTTTTTCTGCAGAAAATCGCGATATTGGGACGCATACTTTTCAATATGCCAGCTTGGTGTTTTGGATATCAGCCGCTCTAAGCTGAGAACCAACAGTAAACTCATTAGCATCATAGGCGTGTGTTTCCTTTTTAGTTAAACCACTTACGCTTGCGATATTCGCATTCTATAACGTGCCCAATCGAAGGCTTCACCCGGGTCGGTTTTACGCCCCGGTGCAATGTCATTATGTCCTACGATACGCCCTAAAGTGATCCGAGGATAGCGCTTTGTAATAAAATCAGTTAGTTCACCTAAGGCGTGATACTGCGCATCGGTAAATGGCAAGGTGTCTGTACCTTCTAGCTCAATACCAATGGAAAAGTCGTTGCAACGGCTTTTCCCTTGAAACGACGACAGCCCGGCATGCCATGCTCGCTGGTCGAACGGAACAAACTGCTCAACCTCCCCCGTTCTGTATATAACGCAGTGCGCAGACACCCGCAGCCCCGCTATTTCTTTATAGAAAGGGTGCTCGTCTGGGTTGAGCGTTCCGGTAAACAATTCCCGAATGCCAGGCGTACCAAACTGTGATGGCGGCAATGAAATATTGTGTATAACTAAAAGGCTGACGTCGGTGTTGTCAGGCCGAGGGTCTGCATGAGGGCTTTCGGTGAAGATTGCTTGATTATAAAGCACCATAGTGTTTGATTCGATATTTGATTTTTAGCGTAACCGCCTACATTGTATAGTGTTATAAGTGTGGCACTGCAATACTTTAAAAATCAAGCAGCTCTCGCATACTGTCTGTTTGATAAAGCATTGAGGAAACTAAACGCTTAGTTCGCCACCACTTTGAATTAAAAAAGGTTTATGCATGAATGAACAACAAGACCCGACGGCATCAACGGGCAAATGGATGGTTGCACTGGCATGGATCTGTGGTTTCGGCCTTTTAGTGTTCGTTTTCTCAGACTTATTAGAGAAACAGGTTAACCCAAATAGCGAACCTAGGTCTGAACGCATTGGCTCTCAAACCGAAGTGCGCTTAAAGCAGAATCGTCAGGGGCACTATGTAACCACAGGTTATATAAACGGCGAAGAAGTGGTGTTCTTAGTGGATACAGGCGCAACCGATGTTGCAGTACCTGCTCACTTAGCCAATCGCCTTCAGCTGAAAGCCGGCCGCGAAGGTTTAGCCAGTACCGCCAATGGCGTAGTAAGAGTCGCCGAATCTACCATAAATACCTTGCGCATTGGAGACATTGTGGTGCGCAATGTTAAAGCAAACCTAAACCCCGGTATGCAGGATGACCATATACTGCTTGGAATGAGTGTTCTTCGCCAATTAGAGTTTACTCAGCGCGGAGATTGGTTAATATTGCGTACCCTTTAAATAGACCATAGCGATGAAGATGACATCACCAGATATGCAAGCGATACGAGAACAGGTTTCTAACGCGCTTATTGAAGACCTTGGCGGCGAGTTAGATGCCGCGCACGACATAACCGCAAACCTGATAGACGAGAGCGTAAATGCTAAGGCTTCGATAATTACTCGCGAACCATGCGTTATGTGCGGTATCGCTTGGGCAACACAAGCCTTCGCGCTTATTGATGAATCGGTATCACTAACTTGGCATGTAAAAGATGGCGACAGTGTTGCCGCTGACACCTTGCTTGTTAGCTTGGAAGGCTCTGCCAGAGCGATTCTCACCGCCGAACGCACCGCGCTTAATTTTTTGCAAACACTGTCAGCTACCGCCACAGTCACTGCGTTTTATGCCAAATATTTAGAAGGGTCTACCACTAAAATTCTCGATACGCGCAAAACCCTACCCGGGCTTCGCTATGCGCAGAAATACGCCGTACGCTGCGGCGGTGGACAAAATCACCGTGTTGGCCTATTCGACGCCTTCCTTATCAAAGAAAACCATATCTTTTCATGTGGCAATATTGAAAAGGCGATAAGCCGAGCGAAATCTATGATGCCGGGCAAACCGGTGGAAGTAGAGGTTGAAAACGTAGCTGAGCTTGAACAAGCCCTGTCTGCAGGAGCAGATATTGTTATGTTAGATAATTTTACTAATGAACAGATCCAAGAGGCAGTAGCGCTTAATAAAGGCCAATGTAAACTGGAAGTATCAGGGAACATTACTGATGAACGACTGGCCTCGCTTGCCAAACTGGGCGTAGATTACATTTCATCTGGCGCGTTAACGAAACACGTTCAGGCTATAGATTTGTCACTACGTATCAATTTGTCCTAGCAAAGCAACTGATATAACGCAAAACGAAAGAGCACAATTGTATTGATGTAACGCGAAAGACGATGGTGTTTTCGTAGCACTAAAATGTGTTAACTAATACGAAAACACCCATTTATCCATCGCTAATCGCCGTTTATTTTTTGTGTTTTGTATTTCTTATTTTGTTAGGAATTTAGCGTAAATACTGTTTGTTTAAGCCAATGAATATGAACGTGTAGCGGTATAAACCGAAATACGATAAGTTACTTATATCTTCCGTCATTTCTCTTCGATGTTCTCTGTGTATAGCTAGATATACGTAGATAAGTCATTAACTTTTATACGAAAGTACAAGTGATAAGGCCTGCACAGGCATAACGAACCATGTCATACTGCAAAAGCTAGACATACGTATATTTGCCTATACTTGTCAGCGACTAATAAAATTCTATACTGAGTATCAAGTACCAGGGGCGTTGAAATGGACGACTCGGGTATAAACGTCAATTTGAATTACATTTAAACTTAGCGTGTATACGCGTCCCGGAGAAAAACCATGATGAACATGAACACTAAAAACCAAAAAGGTTTTACCCTAATCGAATTAATGATTGTTGTTGCAATTATCGGTATTCTTGCAGCAATCGCATTGCCTGCTTACCAGAACTACGTGCAAAAAGCCAAATTTTCGGAACTTTTAAACGCTTCAGCTGGCGCTAAAACTGCGGTAGAAATCTGCTTCCAGTCGAACGATGCATTAGCTCCTTGCGATGCAGAAGCTAATGGAGTACCAGCTGATATAGACGAGGCCGACGATGTGGTTGGTGTTGCTACAGAAAACGGAGTCATAACTGTCTCAACAAACGGCAACCACTCATTACCTAACGCAGAAGTCGTGTTCCGTCCAACCGACTCAGGAAATGGTTCACTAACCTGGGCTATCGAGTGTGACGATACTACGCTTTCCAATAGCTGTGTCGCTCCTGCAAGCAACTAATCTCACTAAACAAGAAAGCCCAGTTACTTCTGGGCTTTTTTTATTTGTAACTGGATAAAAAATGGCAAAGTCTACGCTCACATTTGAATGGCAAGGAAAAAACCGACACGGCCAATCTCAGAAAGGGGAGTTATCTGCAACTAGTATTTCCGAAGCTAAATCGATACTTAGAAGACAAGGGGTATCTGCAAATAAGCTCAAAAAACAAGCAAAACCTCTCTTCCGTCGAAAGCAAAAAATATCCGCAGCCGACATATCAGTTGCTTCTCGACAGATCGCCACAATGCTATCAGCTGGGGTTTCGCTAATACAGACTTTGGAGATGATATCTGAAGGGCACGCAAATGAATCAATGCGGAAGCTGTTAGGTGAAATCACCGATGAAGTCAAATCCGGTAACCCACTGTCATCGGCACTTAGAAAACACCCCCTTTATTTTGACGACCTGTATTGTGATTTGGTTTACACGGGCGAGCAGTCAGGTGCGTTAGAAACCATTTACGACCGTATAGCCACCTATAAAGAAAAAGCTGAAGCACTAAAATCAAAGATCAAAAAAGCGATGTTTTATCCTATCGCCGTTTTGGTTGTTGCTTTTATTGTTACGACTATCCTTCTTATTTTCGTTGTACCTCAGTTTGAAGAAATTTTTAGCAGCTTTGGCGCTGAACTCCCTGCGTTTACCCAGTTCGTACTGGCTATATCGCGGTTTGTACAGGATTACGGTATTTTTATCGCCATGGGTGTTGCCGCCGCAGGGTTTATGTTTGTGCGGGCACATAGGCGTAGCCAAAAACTGCGCGATACGGTAGACCGTAATATTTTAAAAATACCTGTTATCGGCGAGATACTTAAAAAAGCCAGTATCGCCCGCTTTACCCGAACCCTTGCCACCACCTTTGCGGCAGGTGTACCGCTAATAGGCGCGTTAGAGTCGGCAGCGGGTGCATCGGGTAACGCTGTTTATCGAGACGCGATACTATATGTACGCAAAGAAGTGGCTGGCGGTATGCCTATGCATGTGGCCATGCGCGCAACTCAAGTATTTCCAGACATGGTGACGCAAATGATAGCCATAGGTGAAGAGTCTGGCTCTGTCGATGAGATGCTAAGTAAAATTGCCACCATTTACGAAGCAGAAGTTGACGACATGGTAGACGGTTTAACCAGCTTGCTTGAGCCTATGATCATGGCCGTACTTGGCGTGGTTATTGGCGGCTTGATTGTGGCCATGTACCTGCCTATATTCCAGATGGGTAACGTGGTATAACTTACCCAAGCATTTTTACAGATTTAAAAGCAGCGCTTAGAAACGGGTCTATAAAGTAGCGCTTTTGGACACATCCGTTTCAGTTAAACACCAATAAAACTAAAAGAATTGCACTTCATGGACGCTATAATAACCCTTAGCCAGCTATACCCCGCTATATTCTATACCCTTATCTTCTTAGTGAGCTTAATGGTTGGCAGCTTTTTAAATGTAGTGATCTACCGCTTACCCATTATGATGGAGCGCAGCTGGCAGCAGGAATACCAAAGCTATTTTACCGACGGTGATACCAGTTCAGACATACCTAACGCTCCGTCGCAAGACGATACCTTTAACCTGGTAAAACCAGACAGCACCTGCCCGAGCTGCGGCCACAAAATTCGCGCATGGGAAAACATTCCTGTTATTAGCTACCTATTTCTAAAGGGCAAATGTGCCAAGTGTAAGGTAGATATTTCAGTACGCTATCCGCTGGTTGAGCTTTTCACTGCCATCGCCTGCACCTTCGCAGCCTATCAGTTTGGCGCTACACCTCAAGCGCTTTGGGCTGTGGTTTTTACCTACGTACTCGTGGCTTTGCTATTTATCGATTTAGATAAAATGTTGTTGCCAGACCAGCTCACGCTTCCTTTACTTTGGCTTGGGCTGCTGTTAAGTACTCAAAACATTTTTGTTGGTACGACCGACGCCATTATTGGCGCGGCGGCAGGCTATTTAAGCTTGTGGTCAGTATATTGGTTATTTAAGCTTGTTACGGGCAAGGAAGGCATGGGCTATGGCGATTTTAAATTGCTTGCCGCCTTAGGTGCGTTCACAGGCTGGCAAGGGCTCCCCGTTATCATCTTACTTTCATCACTGGTGGGCGCCATTGCAGGTATTGCTATTATGGTTGTGCAAAATAAGGGGAAATCCTTAGCCATCCCCTTTGGCCCTTACCTTGCTGTAGCAGGGTGGCTTACGCTGCTTTTTAAAGCTGAAATTATTACTACTTACCTTGATTACGTGCTTTAAACCGATAAGGCTAGAATGATTATGGCAACATCCCGATCTCCATTTGTAGTAGGGTTAACTGGCGGCATTGGTAGTGGAAAAACGGCTGCCACCGACCTTTTTAAACAACGCGGTATAGATATTGTTGACGCAGACGAGGTCGCTCGGGATGTGGTAGCGCTTGGGTCTGAAGGCTTAAGTAAGATTACAGAGCGCTTTGGCCCCACTATTTTACTTGAAGATGGCAGCCTAAACCGTGCGGCGCTTCGGGAAAAAGTGTTTGCAAACAGCGAAGAGAAAAACTGGCTAAATGGATTACTTCACCCCCTTATTCGCACGCGTATGCAACAGCTTATTGGCGAATCATCCTCGCCCTACTGCATTTTATCAGTACCGCTTTTAGTGGAAAACAAGCTTACGGAAATGTGTAACTATGTCGTAGTGGTAGATTGCCCTGAAACCATGCAGCTTGAACGCGCGCTAAAGCGAGACGGTAGTTCAGCAGAGACCATAAAAAGTATTATGGCGTCTCAAGCCAGCCGAGAAGAACGAATAAAAGCGGCAGATAAAGTTTTGGATAACAGTACAACCTTATCCGCCCTTGAAGACCAAGTCTCAAAACTTCACGAAATGCTGTTGAAACATTCTGCCAAATAAATGTGCGTTTAACGGTATATCTAGCGAATACGCAAGCTTCTCCCATTGTAAGCGCACTTTTTGAAACTTTTTTGTACAAATAGCGTCAAACAGAAGATTTGTCGAACAAGTGTACTTGGCTTAAACGCTTTGATGCTTTAGGCTTATTGCCATTCGCTGTTTTATTGCATTTCTGGCGCAATTTCTCCAAATCAACGTGTTTTAAGGGGTTTCATGGGTAATGCTGTTTTCGAATTTCCGCTAAAGGAAAAAGTACGTAACTATCTACGTGTTGAGCAGCTGCTTGGACAACTAAAAATTACGGCTAAATCTGAGCATACTCACCTGCAGCTTGTGTTCTTTGAGCAGCTTTTCGAACTTTTAGATTTAATTGAAAGGCTAGATTTACGCTCTGATTTAACGAAAGATCTTGAAGCCCACGAAAAGAATCTCGTCTATTGGTCGAAACACCCTAAAATTGACAGCGCAGCGTTAGAGCAAGCCCTTAAAACCGTACTGACATTAAGGCAAAAACTGAAGACCGATCGCCGATTTGGCAGTATGTTAAAAGACGACAAACTGCTTGGTGCTATTCGTCAACGGTTTGCGATTCCAGGCGGTGCATGCAGTTTCGACTTGCCTAATTTGCACTTCTGGCTACAGCAACCTCTTGAGCAGCGACACGCTGATATACATCAATGGCTCGATACCTTAGGTCTGCTTGATGATGCTATTGCCGTCAGCCTTTCTTTTATTCGTGAACGTGGTCAGTTTGTCGATGCCGTTGCAGATAATGGCTTTTACCAAGGCGCGGCCGAAGATAAAAATGAACTCATTCGCGTGAAGTGTAGCGTAGACGATGGCTACTACCCTACTCTTAGTGGAAATAAATACCGGTATGCACTGCGCTTCATGCTGTTTTCTCCAGAAGAAGGCCAAAGCGGCGCAGTAGAAAGCAATATTCAGTTTCGCCTCGCTGCCTGTTAAACTATCACCAATTCCTTTTCCCTTTGTTATCGCAACAGCATTCATAATTGAGTGTTCAGCTTTGCGTGACGTATTTCACTGGAGCGTATTATGGAAGTGAAGTGTCCTATTTGTGCTAAACAGGTCGTGTGGAGCCCTGAAAGTGAGTTTCGCCCTTTTTGCAGTAAGAAATGCCAGCTTATCGATTTAGGTGAGTGGGCGGCTGAAGATAGAAAGATTGCCGGTAAACCAGCAGAAGATGCCACCCCAAAGCATATTGATGTTGAAGAAATAGAAGCCATGCTAGCCGAGCAGTCTGACGACTTTTTTAAGCACTAAGTTTTTCAAATAGGTGAACAGACGAACTTTAGGTAAAGTCCCGAGGCATGGTTTTAAGTGTGTTGTACCGTGGGGTAGTATCAAGCTATTGTCTGGTAATGCGAGATACACTTTTCAATGATTGCATGGCTAGTTCACTTTAACGGGTTGCCCTGTGGCTTCCCCATCATCAATTTTTTTAAAAGGAACATGAATGTTTAATTCTATCGCGCTTGTTGGTGGTACACATGGAAATGAAACCAGTGGTATTCAACTGATTCGAAACTGGCAACAGTTCGGCCTTCCTGCTCGATTCGACGAACTAAACGTTTCTTTATCTATTGCCAACGAAGCAGCGCTGGCTGCTAATGTTCGTTTTGTTGAAGAAGACCTAAATAGGCAGTTCACCTTAGCGGGACTTGCGAATGAGAGTTCCGCCAAGGAAGCAGTACTGGCTAAGTCAATAAACCAACAACTCGGCCCTAAGGGGAATTCGAAGACCGACTTTGTGATTGACATTCACAACACCACCAGCGAAATGGGCGCTACGTTAATCATTCTGGAAGTTGACGAATTCCATACCCAGTTAGCGCGTTATGTGAAGCATCACATGCCCGAGGCCAATATTCTGGTGGAAGACGAAAAGCCTTATCTTGACCATGGTTACTTGTGTACCACGGGCAAAAAAGGCGTGATGATAGAAGTGGGCGGCCAGCCACAGGGGGTGTTACGAGAAGATGTGTACCTTCTAACGCAAACCATGGCCGAGGTCATTTTAGACTTCTGCATGGCTTATAACGACGGCAGTATATCAACTGACAACTTGCCACAATGCGAAGCATTTCGCTTAGGTGAAAACGTCGGGTTTCCGCTGGATGAAAATGGTCAGCGTACTGCAATGATTCACCACGCCCTTCAAGATAGTGATTTCAAGCCGTTAATGCCAGGCATGCCTGTGTTTAGAACGTTTGACGGGAAAGATATTACTTGGAACAGTGATAAAGAAACTTACCCTCACTTCATTAACGAAGCCGCTTACTTCAAGCTAGACGTGGCGTTTGCTACGGCCCAGCGTATTATTCTGTAAGGATAAGGCTTTGGTTTCGTTCTCCCCTAAGAAACTTGTCACATTGTTTAAATGCGTCTTCAAAAAAAATTGAGCTTAGACTCATTAAGTATTAGGTTTTGAAATTGCCAGTCAGTGGAGCTGACTGGCAATTTGACAGTAGTGAAATCCCTTACCTACGTACCCGTATTAACTTTCACGGCTTCTAATCATTGTTACTGTCAGCCCCGAGCTATTTTTTAGAACTCTTATTAAAACAGTTCTATCTTAGGCTCTCGTGCCTCTTCAAACTCATTCTTTTCTTCTGGCGAAGATTCATTAATATCAAAGTGGATTTTACGCTGGTCTTCCATCACATATTTTTCAAACATTTCTTTGGTGCTTAAATTAAACGACTCATCAAAATGCTCGCGGTTGTTAATGTAAGAAGAAAACTGTCCAAACAGACTAACAATGGCATCTTGCTCTAGCTTCACATGTTCGGTACGCTGGCGAATAATATCTTGGAATTGAATTTTTGCGATTGCCCCACTCACTTTAAATGCAACCTCTGTTGCACTTTGTGAGAAGCACGCCAGCATCTTGGGGTTAAGATCTTCTAGTACACGATAGTGTGCAGTTATATTTTCCAGCGACTCAGAAAACCCTGTTAGTAATTCGCACGTGTCATTTGCTCGTGTTGAGTTCAGCATTTTTTCGCCCTGCAGATGCGCTGCATCGAGGGCAGATTTAATACCCGTTTCAATTTTTTCTGCTGCATCTGAGGACTGAGACGATAGAATGCGCACTTGTTCAGCTACCACGGCAAACCCGCGCCCATATTCGCCAGCACGCGCCGCTTCAATTGCAGCATTAAGGGCTAATAAATTGGTTTGCGAAGCAATATTTTTTACCAGCTCTGTTAGTTCTTTAAGGTTCTCTACCTCGCGCATAACGCCTTGAATTGCCTCGGTATCGGCAATTTGCTGTTCCCGTTGCGTGCGTATCATTTCTTTAATGTTAGACAAGCGCTGTGCGGCCAACTCAAACTCATCGGCGCTTTTCTCTTTACAGCTAAGGGCATCTTTCTGGCCTAGTTCAACGTTGTCTATACTATCTTGAATACTGCTTTCAATTTCATACAGCGCTTTCATTAGCTCCATTGAAGCGTCTTCAGTTATTGCACTTATGCCGTCCATCTGGCCTTTCAATATGGCCACGTAATCATTAACCTGAGTATGGGTTTCGCTTAATTGTGAGGAGGTTTCCTGCAGATAACTCTCTTGGCTTTTTAGCTTATTCGTAAACACTTGGTTTTGTCTGCGTACATACCATGGCATAAAACTGGCCATTCCTAAGATAGTCATAAAAACGCCAGCTTGAACGCCCATAAACTCAAGAGGAATGCTCAAAGACCCAACAATTCCAACTAATGCCACGGTTAATAGCCCGCCCCAAAGTAAAAGCGAATCCTGCATGCTACCTGTCTTTTCCTTAAGCACTTTTATTTTCTCAGCGAGCACTGTTTCGTAATACTGCTTTGCTTTTTCAAGTACTTTCATGTCTCTACCTTATGCAGCTGGTACCAACTGCTTTACTACACCTAACAATTGCTCTGGCTCGACGGGTTTGACAAGCCAGCCTGTAGCACCAGCAGCTTTCGCTTCTTCTCGACGACTTTGCTGCGACTCCGTGGTTAACATCAACATGGGGGTAAATCTAAATTTAGATTGCTGCTTTAGTGTTTTTATTAGCTCTATACCATTCATACCCGGCATGTTTAGATCTGTTATTATCAATTTGGGGGATATGGACTCAAGTGCCGCCATCGCTGCCTCCGCACTTTCTGATTTTGTCACTGTATACCCTGCCCGTTTAAGCAGCATTTCCATACTCATTAGCATTGTTGCTGAATCATCTACTAAGTGTATTGCGCTCATTGCATTACCTCTGTTTTTTAGCCGATTAGTTGTTTACATAATTCAGTATAGTCGTGCGCGCCACGACTGTTAGGCGCATAAGCAAAAACCGGTTTGTTTTGTGCAAATGCCTCGGCTAATTTGATGCTCTTTCTTATAGGTACTAGCACTTTGCTGCGCCCGTAGCGCTCGTACCATTCACTCAGTTGCTGGCGATGAAGCTTTAGGTTTTGCTCAACCATAACGGGCAATATAGTCAGCGTAGTGGCTCTAAATTTTTGTTGCGCCATGGCGTTTCTGCAGGCTGTTAATAGTTTTTGTACGCCATCAGTGGCAAGTGGCAAAGGTGTAGCTGGGATCACAATATCAGTCGCGGCTGATAGCGCGGCCATCAATTGCGGACTTAATGTTGGCGGTGTATCGATAAGTACAACGTCAAAATGCCTTGTAACGCAATCTGAATCACACCAGTTTCGTAGGGTATCTAGCGTAACGTTATCGTTGGTATTAGCCTTGTTCGTATCCACATCCGTAGCGTATATGTTTTCTGAACATTTCAAAATTGACGTAAAGAAATGGCTAATCGGTAACTCAGTCACCTCGTTTTGAGGCGCGCACCCTAGCGCTTTTAAACCGTGCATTACGTGACCTTGATTATCGAGATCTATCACCATTACTCGCTTGCCCGCCTGTGCAAACCCATAGGCAAGATTTACGACCGTCGTCGTTTTTGCAGTACCGCCCTTGCGATTAGCTACCGTGATCACTTTCATTCGCACCACACGTTGCTCTTGTTGTTCATCATTTGAGTTAACCAAAATAGCTTCTCGGACTCAGGCCATACACTTACCTTCGGTTTTTTCCCAAGTAGCACTTGAAACACGGCAGTATGTGCGCTCGCCAAAGCCTTCAGGTTAACTTGCCGAGAGTTTTCTTCGTTTAACCAAGTAAACAGGCTTTCCGCTTCTTCAATTTCGCAGTGTCCGGTCATCACCGCCACTTTCTTCTTAAACGCTATAGGCATTTGGCTAACACCTCTTGTACATTGATGATTAATAACACTCGCCCATCGCCAAGCAATGCGGTTCCTGAAAAGTGTGCATACCCTGCAAGAACACCTTCGAGTGGCTTTTGAATGACATCGATACCTTCATGAAATTTGTCAATGACGAGTCCAAACTCTCCTTGGGGTGTAGAAACCACAAGGATTGACTGCTCCTCTTTATCTTGGGCCTCATCAAAACCCAGCGCCTCACGCAAATTACACACCGGAATAAGCTTTTCTCGAATCACCAAAACATGTTCGTTGCGAATGCGCTGAATGTCAGAGGTAGGCACTTTCACAGTTTCAACCACCGCATCCATTCCTACACCAAACATTTGGTCGTTTACTTCAAACATCATTACGCGATTAACCGACATAGTTTGAGGTAATAACAACTTAAAGGTCGTACCCACACCTACTTCGCTGTGCATTTCGATAGTCCCGCCTGCTTGGCTTACCATGGTTTTTACCGCATCCATGCCGACGCCGCGTCCAGATAAATCTGAGACTTGTTCTGAGGTAGAAAAACCGGCAGCGAATATGAGCTGCAAGGCTTCATTATCGTCTAAGCTTTCAAGTTGCGCCTCGCTAATTACCCCTTTTTGAAAGGCGAGTAGTTTAATTTTATGCGGGTCTATCCCTTTACCATCATCGCGAATTTCAATAATGACGCTGTCATCAAGAGGAGTAGCTATTAGGTCAATACGACCTGTCTCTGACTTACCCGCCTCAAGACGCTCTGAGGGCGATTCAATACCGTGGTCGATACTGTTTCTCAATAAATGGATGAGCGGCTCTGACAGGGATTCGATTAAGTTTTTATCGAACTCTGTGTCTTCGCCCTGCATACAAAGCTCTATTTTTTTATCGAGCTTCCTCGCTAAGTCTCTCACTAAGCGAGGGTAGCGCTGGAATACATGAGAAACGGGTACCATACGTATTTGCAATACCGCGCTTTGAAGTGACTCAGTGAGGCGATTAACAATAGAAAAATGAGCTTTGATCTGCTTGCTGAGCTTTCTACTTCCCCCCTCCTCTTCAGCTTGCTTTGCCAGATAAGGTAATGAGTTTTTTGCCACCGTTAGCTCGCCAACAATGTCCATTAGATAATCAATCTTTGTTTGATCGACTTTTAGCATTTTTACTGCTTGGCGCTCGGCTTTAGCCGGTTGCGGGCTGTCACCTTGACCGTTTACTGCGTTACTTTCTGGGGAATCAACTGTGCTTTCTGAGGGATCAGCTTTGCTTTCTGATGTATTTGCCGCCTGCGTAGCCTCTGCTGACGCTGCTTCTGCACTTTGTTGCTTCTGTGTTTCTTCAGCTTGCTCATTGATTGTTTCGTCATCTAGCGCATTACAAATGGCAACCGCCACGGCGTCTTCGTCACTAAAGGTTTCGCCTAAGATATTTCCTACTAGCCCTGCGATAGAGGGGAACATAAACTCTGACTTATAGTTGTCTGAATTCAAAAGAGTAAGTTGCTGAGTAAGAATTGCCTTTTCATGGAGAGCTAGAATTTTTTCGGGGCGTGCTGAAATATCTGATGGCTTGGCGTTAAATTCAAAAGGAGCGTCTTCATCTGCGTTGCCCAAGATGCTGGCACTTGACGTATCTGCTGTACTGGCAACCGCGTCATTGCTCTGGCTTTGGCTTATGCTTTCGCTGGCGCTTTCTGCGGTTTCCGCGTTACTGCCTGACTCTGCCTCACGAAGAAAATCCAGCTCACTTGCGGTTGATAAAAATTGCAATGTCGCGCGCTTGGCATCATCACAGTCAGCGTCACTAAAATCCTGAGAGGCAAGCAACAGCCCTGCACTTGCATTAACTTGTTCAAGATTATTATCTGCTAACGCACCGGTTAATGTTTCATCAGGGATTTTGGCAATATTTTCTGCGATTTTGCTAGCGCAACTGGCGCACAACGCCTGAGTTGAGAAAAAAGTAACCTTATATTGCCCTTCGTAGTAGGCCATGTGCTGTTTAATCGCATTTTCTTCTGCACAACCTAGCGCGTTAATACTGGTCGCGCAGTTATAAATGTCTGCGTCATGGTCTAGTTCAGGCATGGCAATATTGAAAGCCTTAAGGCCAGGTAAAGCTAGCGCAACATTAATAGGGTCTTCGCCGCGAAAGAAACAGCCTTCATCAGGTGTGTATTGAATAAGATAGCAATGCGGCCCGTCAGTCTGACACAACAGCTTAAGGTCTGCGTTTTCGCTAAAGTCAGCCAAAAGCTCTCTTTGAGTGTCAGTGAGACTTTGATTAACTGATGACGATTCGTTACTTAATACCGCTTTATGTTCGTAACTAGTGCTTTCTGATGCATCGGGATCGATAAAATGCCTTAGCTGTGCACCTAGGCTAACCGATATAGGTTGCCATTGCTCAAGGTCTTGGGAACCCACCTCCAGTTCGTCAAACCATATGGATATTTGATCTAAAGCCTCAAGCAATAAATCGCCAATACCCTCACTAAAAGCCACCTCGTTCGCTCTTATACTATCGAGCAAGTCCTCTGCCGCATGGGCTAACCGAGTTAAGGGTTTAATATCAAATAAATCGGACGACCCTTTGATGGTGTGTAAGTCCCGGAAGATTTTATCTACGCGTTCTGACGCAGGCCCCGAAGATTGAATTTCTAGTAATTCTTGGCTCGCCGACTCTAGGTTTTCTCGCGACTCTCCGATGAATACATCAAGTAACTCACTCATTGGCGCTCTCTCCAATCACTGCACTTACCACCGACTTCAGCATGTCTGCCTCAACAGGCTTGGTCATATAGTAATTTGCGCCGCATTGGTAAGCGCGCTCGGCATCTTGATTTGCTGATTCAGTGCTGATCATAATAATGGGTACCGCGCGAAGCGCCTCGTTACGGCGGATTTCTTTGCACAGTCGATATCCGTCCATTTTGGGCATATTCACGTCAACCAAAAACAAATCGACTTGTGTTCCAATGGCTTTTTCAAGTGCTTCTACACCGTTTTCAGCTTCTTCGATTATTCGGTCGCGGGAAGACACCAGCATTTTATGAAACATCCTCACTGTAGAGGCATCATCAACAATCATTACTGTTTTCATGTTATGCCCCTCCTGCAAGCGGCTTTTGATAGGCAATTACATCGCCAAACTTGCGTACTTTAAACATGGATGAAATGCGACTCATCGACTCACTGTGACCTAAAAAGATATAACCACCAGGCTTCATCGCGTCATAAAGTACATGCGCCGCCTTTTTGCGAGATTCGTCGTCGAAATAAATAAGCAGGTTGCGACAAAAAATAAGGTCAAAGTGACGGAACTGTTTCATATTGCTACCAGACAATATATTGGCGAGAGTAAATGACACTGATTCCCGAATATCTTCGCTTAGCTGATATTGCCCGTTTGTTTCTTTGAAGTATTTTTTTATCAGCGGAAGCGGAATGTTTTGCACGGAGCGCTTCGAATACAGCCCTTTTTTCGCTGATGCCAAAACGTTACTGTCGATATCGGAAGAAATCAGTTCCACATCTCTGTGAGCTAAACCTTTCCAGTACTCAATAAGATAAATAGCTATTGAATACGGCTCTTCACCCGTGCTTGACGGTACTGACCAAATTCTTAAATCTTCTCCAGGCGGGCGATAGCTGTCTAGCTCATCCATAATTTCTCTTGTCATGGCTTCGAACTGATATTCCTCTCGGAAGAAGTAGGTTTCATTTACCGTCATCGAATTTACGAGATTTTGAAACTCTTCGCCGGATGCCTGGAACCTCATGTATGTGAAGTAGCTTTTAAAATTCGGATGCCCCGTGGCTTTCATGCGTTCGTGGAGACGTTTATCCACAAAATAGCGCTTCGAATCTTCGAAGTGGATCCCGGTTTTGCGATAAAACATAGAGCGAAACCGTTCGAAATCGGCAGCATCTATTTTTTCTAATGCTGCATTACTCATCGACGCCCCTTACCTGACTTCTTATCAAAGAAATGACAAATTGAATGTAGCTATGATTCGGAAAGCGACTTTCTACGGTCTGCAAAATGTCGAGGGTTGATGCATCGGCAATCTCAGCAAGTTTATCCAGCGCTGTACCCACAACATTTTCATTGTCATCGTTTAGAGCAAACTGGTGCAGCCAATTTACCGCTTCAATGTGCGCTACGGCGCCAATGATATCTACACAAAAAATACGTGTATCTGGATCTTTATCCTGCATTAGAAGGTTAACATTCGCCGCAAAGACACCTGGGTTTTGTTGCATTGACTCTATGGCACCGTTTCGAAGCTGCACATGTTCGCTTTTAAGCATAGTGAGTACTTGTGACGCGTGACTCTCTGACATATCGTGCTCGAGTGCACTGAATAGCGCTTCAATAACCGTGGGGTCTTCTTCAAAAGGTAACCGTTTAAGAAACGCGTCGTGAGCTCCTTTTTGACCACTCAAATCCCTAACCGCCCATCGGCGAACGTCACGGTCAGTTGAGTCAAGGTCGCTAACAAGTTGCTGAGTGGTTCGCGGATATTGGCGTTTTTCTTCAAACTCATCGCAGCTGCTTGCAATAGGATCCGCTTTCTTTTTTAACCCCATTATGACTTCTCCTGTTAACGGCAAAGCGCATTCAGTTTCGATGCTACCTTGGGACTGTCTAGGACGAAACTGGCACAACCAGCTTCAATAAGCTCTTTAGGCATACCAAACACCACCGAGGTGGCTTCGCTCTCTGCGATAGTTGTTGCTCCCTCTTTAAAAGCTTTACTCATGGCGGCAACACCGTCGCATCCCATTCCGGTCAGCTGAACGCATAACATGGACAGCGGCTTGTAACAGGTGAGCGCACTATCAACCATACGATCTATACTGGGGTGCCATAAAAAACTTGGGCTCGACGGCACGGGCCGAGCAAAAACGTCCTTTCCTACTTTCGAAAAAGCAAGGTCCGCATCACCTTTCGCTAAATAAACCGTGCCTGGTTTCATTGGCATCTTGCTGTCGACTTCAACGACACTCAGTGGGCTTAATCCATCCAACCGCTTTGCCAATGCATTAGTGAAAGATGCCGGCATATGCTGAGAAATAACAACGGGAGCAGGAAAAGAAGGGCTTAGGTTTGCCACCAGATGCTCTAGCTTCTTAGGCCCACCGGTTGAAACCCCGACTAACACCACTTCAAAGGGTACATTTTTGTTACTCCGAACCACTTTTTGTTTAACGACAGGCGGTGTTTTGGTGGTGGGACGTTGGGGCTTACCTGTTTTCGTGAGTGCGTGAATTTTGTTGATAAGTGGGATTTCTAAATCTGAAATGTCCCTTGAAACAGTGCCGCCAGTTTTTAGAACAAAGTCACTAGCACCGAGCGCCAGTGCCTCTAACGTAATAGTCGCGCCTTTTTGTGTTAATGAAGACACCATAATGATGGGGCAGGTATAAAGCTTTTTCAGCATGGCTAAGCATGTCATACCGTCCATTACCGGCATGTTAATATCTAATGTTATGCAGTCTGGTTCGAACTCTACGGCTTTGGTTAAGGCTTCTTCACCATTGCGCGCTACCCGAACGATAAAGCCCTCTTTCTCGAAGAGCTCCGTAAATAACTTTCGCATTAACGCTGAATCATCAACAATAAGCACTTTAACTGACATAGATAGCCTCAAACGTTAGCTAACATTGCTCTTGGGCCGCTCCTACGGCATTGTCGTTGAGCAACACATTGGGTTCGATGATTTGGATGATGCGCTTTTCGTCGTTCAGCTTTATCAAACGGTTTAAAAATTCAGACTGCATCTCTGATAGCGATGGGGCCTCTTCGATAGTTTGCCTGACCACCGTTTTTACTTCCGCTACACCGTCCACGATAAAACCTGTGCGCTGTTTATCTTTTGTGAGGACAACGATTCGTTGACGCTCTGAAGTCTCACTACACGGCATCCCCAAACGGCTGCGCAGATCAATAACAGGCAGTACCGTTCCGCGAAGATTGACGATGCCTTTGAGATAATCTGGCGTGCTCGGCACGCTTTCTAGCTTTTCGGGCACCCTCGTAATCTCTTGTGTATCGTCAATACTTACGCCAAATTCCTGACCATTAATCCAGAAAATCACGTATTGCTCGCAATCATCTTCATCAAACGCAACTTCGTTACTTTCGCTCATTTGCGACTCCTGCTTAATATCATCATCGATACTCGTAAGCGCACTCATGAGCGCGCGCCCATAGATATTAGGAAGGTTAATAATGGAGACCAGACGCTTTCCACCATCGCTGCGGTACACAGCTTCTAGAAGTCCAGATTCCGCACCGTCGTTACAGACTGATGGCACGCTTTCTAGCTCAGTTTCGGAAATGGATACGACGTTACTGACCTTAGCAACAACAAAGCCCACACTGCCAAACTCAGTGTTTTGGGTGACCACAATGCGAGATGTTTCATTAATTTGTGTGGGCATCATGCCAATGGCATTTGATAAGTCGACTATAGGAATAATGCGGCCGCGCAGATTAACCAAACCGAGGACAGCCGGGGCACTTTCTGGTAGTTGTGATATCTCTGCGGGAACTCTCACAATCTCTTGCACATCTTGAAGATGGAAAGCAAATTCTTGGTCTTCTAGCGAAAAACAGACTAGCTGCTGTAAGCTGTCATCAGCGTCTATACACTCACTTTCATCGGTATCTATGCGCTGCATACCGGATAATTGCATTGCGCTTCCGCCTTGCTTGGTCACCGCTTGCGCTTTTGCCAATGCTAATACATCTAAAATTTGCTCTACCGGCTCTTCGCTTTGTTTAATAATGCCAAGCATATAGTCATAAGCGATAGAATCGGTCATTGATGCTTTATCGATAACAGCGCCTTCAGCCACACTGTAAACGCGAAGCACTCGGTCAACTAAAAAGCCTATACTTCCAAGGTCAGTTTCCACCACAACAACACGAGTAGCATCACTAACTTCTGCATGGCGACCAAGCAAAATAGCGCTTAAGTCATAAACTGGAAGCACATTTCCCCGTAGGTTTGCTAACCCCATCATTTGCGGTGGGCCGAGAGGCACTGAAACCATAGTCGGTACACGAATAATTTCACCCACCGATAACATGGGAAAGGTAAAGCGTTCTTGTTCGACTAAGAAAGATACGAACTGTTGCTCACCATCTGAAACCTGCTCCAGGTTAGCGTCAGTTTCATTGAATGTAGTGTCGTTACTCATGAGGCAAGCTCCCCCTGTAAAGTCTTTTGCGATGAACTAGCCGTTTTGCATTTCGTCAGCTACCGAAGCAATTTCTTCAATAGACTTGGCTAACATTTCCATACCTTTACTTTGCTGCTCAGCTGCGCTAAGCGCTTGCTGACAATTGCTGCTCGCTTGTTCGTTGGCCGTTGCAATTTGTTCTAAACCGCGCTGGGCCTGAGTCACTCCTGCAGCAATTTCTTCACCACGCTCTTTCATTGCCTTGTTGTAATCCACCACTTCGCCTATGTCTGTTGAGATTTGTTCAACATCTCTTGTAGTCTGTTTGGCTTTCATTACCTCTCTCGAAGCGCTTTCAGCAACATTAGTTAGGTCGGTCTTTACACTTACTGTCTGATCTTGAATCGCTTTGATTAGGTCTTTTATTTGCTCTACATTTTCTGCTGCTTCATCAGCTAGGCTTTGTATATCCGCGGACACCACCGCAAAACCTTTACCGTACTCACCTGCGCGTGCAGCCTCTACCGCACCATTAACGGCCAGCATGCTGGTTTTAACCGAAACCGTTGTGATCGTATCTATCACTTTATCTATTTGGCGTGTCATAACTTCCATCTCACTGATGGCGCTGACGTTTTCTTTACTGGTTTCCAAGGCCAAATTTATACCGCTAACCATTTCTTCAATCAGTGAACGGTTCTCTTGAAGTAACTTGGTAATTTCTCCACCTTTTTCGAGTGCTGAGTCACTTTGCGTTGATGCTCTTTCAACGCCATCTCTTAGCAGATCAATATTACCTACAGCCTGATCGACAGAGCTCGCCGCCTGTTGGGCACCGTTATTAACCTGGGTAAGTGCTGTCATTATTTCACTTGATGAGCGATTAATTTCTTCTAAACTCGCCGACAGCTCCTCTGCAGAAGATGCCACCTCTTCTGCGCTCTTATTTATGTCGGTACTGTTTTTAAGCTCTTCAGTAATGATTTCTAGCGACTGAGATGCCTGCTCAGCCTGTGACAAAGCGACACTCTGCTCAGAAACATTTGACGATACTTCTTGTGCCGCAGTGGATTGTTCATCGGCAGCACAAGAGATAGTTTCTGAACCAGCTTGAATTTCGCGAGCCGCAGCGTCCATTGACTTCACCTGTGCCTGCAATTCTTCTGCGCCGTCAGCAATGCTTTGCATATCCGCTTTGATAGTGGTGAGCTGTTCGGTAACGGCTTCCCCTTTATTCACTTCTTCAAGCGCTGCTTCCGAAGAAGATTTAACAGCATCTGAAACGCGATTCGACTGCTCTTGAATTTGTTCTATCTGCTTTGCAATATCCGCCGCACTTTTATCTGACACTTCGGCAAGTGCACGGACAGTATCAGCGACCACCGCAAATCCCTTTCCGTGTTTACCTGCGCGGCCTGCCTCTATTGCGGCATTGAGGGCTAGCAAGTTGGTTTGATCTGCAATTCGGGTAACTTGCTTAACAGCTTCACCGATGTTTGAGGCTTGCTGCTCGAGTTCCCCCATCATTATGACCGAACGCGACTGGTGCTCAGACGCAGTTTTAACGCTGGACATCATGGCGCTTAAATCACCAACTACCCGTTCAAGGTAGGTTTGAAGCTCGTTGGTTTTACCCATTGTAGCGCCAGCTAGTTCAAGCTGTGCTACTAAACCACCGGAAATCTGCGTCACTGCCGCCAAGCTTTCTTGGCTCGCACTGCTAGACTCTTCCGCTCCTGCGGCAATTTCGTTAACAGCAGTGGACAGTTGATCTGTAGCGCTTGAGGCCTGATTAATACCGCTAGCGAGCTCGGCTGTTGCTGATGCTACGCGCTCTGCAGCTTGTTGCTGCCTTGCTAGGGTTCTTGCTTTGCGGCGCTCCTCTTCCGCTTCCTTTCTCATTTTAGCGTCTACGCGGACGGTAGGGGTTACAGCTTGTTCAGTGGACTTTTTGAGCGCCATAATTAACCTCGATATTTAAATGGCCATTAATTGACTGCGTTAAGTATAGTTAAAAAAAAGCGCCATTTGAGTATAAAACCAAATACCTTTGTATGATTATTATTACGATAAGTCCCTTTTCCGTGCTCTTCAAAACAATATGACGCAAATGTCACTAAAGACACAATTTCGTATATTTATATAAAAACAAAAGCTTATATATGTAGTGAAGCTGAAGACGACAAGACCGATTTTGTCAAAGTACAAAAGTCTAATAGGGTTAACTTTAGGGTGAAGTTTTTTGGAGATAAACTACTTAGAAATGATTAACTTATACCTAAGTATAGGAAAAAAGCGGCTATTAGCCGCTTTGATATTATAACGATGCTTCGCTTCTGCTGTGAGCTGATACAAATTATGTTAGCTGTATCACTTTATAAGTGGACCAGGTATCAGCTTTGCAATGCGTTGATTATAGGAACGTTCGCTTCTGGGAAGTCTGCTGCGTTAAGCGCCTGCACATTGACCCACCGCGACTTTTGGCCTTCTTTGCCATGGGGCTCACCGGTAAAGTCATAAACGCGATGAACGTCTAGCTTAACTTGCTTGTCGCCATAGTCATGGGTAATAACAATCACAGGCTCGCTGTGGTTCACGCTAATACCCACTTCTTCAGCAAGTTCTCGCTTTAATGCCTGAAGCACGGTTTCGCTTGCTTCCACTTTACCGCCGGGAAACTCCCATTTCCCGCCCTGATGGACATTGTCTGGGCGAAGGGTAATGAAGATTTCATCGCCGCGGGCAATAACGCCCACAGCAACGTGTACTACTTTCATTACTTAAGCTTACCGTGGCACTGCTTGTACTTTTTGCCTGAACCACAAGGGCATGGGTCGTTACGGCCTACTTTGGCTCCCTCGCGAACCTGTGTACGCACCTGATCGCTCGCTTCCTCTGGCGCTGCGGTGGCGTCTTCATGCTCAAAGTTCTTTGGTACATCGTCAGCTTGGCGACGTTGTTCTTCTACTTTTTGCACGTCTTCTTCTGCTTGCACTTTTACGCGGGCAAGGATAGTAATAACCTCGACCTTAAGCGCTTCTAGCATTTCAGAGAACAGCGCAAACGACTCACGCTTGTATTCTTGCTTAGGGTTTTTCTGCGCGTAGCCACGTAAGTGAATACCTTGACGAAGGTGATCCATAGCCGCTAAATGCTCTTTCCAGTGGCTGTCTAGGTTTTGTAGCATTACTGCTTTTTCAAACTGGCGTAGCACCTGCTCGCCCACAACCGCTTCTTTCTGTTTATACGCATCGACGACTTCATTTAAAATGCGCTCGCGAAGCTTCTCTTCATACAGCTTGTCGTCATTTTCAAGCCATGTCTTAATAGGCAGGTCTACCGCGAAGTCGGCGCGCATACGCTCTTCTAAGCCGCTTACGTCCCACATCTCTTCTAGTGATTGTGGCGGAATGTATTCGTCCACGACGCTTGAAACAACATCTTCGCGGATTACAGCGATAGTTTCACTAATGTCGCCTTCATCTAGCAACTCGTTGCGCTGCTCGTAAATAACCTTACGCTGATCGTTAGCCACATCATCGTACTCAAGCAGTTGCTTACGAATATCGAAGTTACGACCTTCTACTTTGCGCTGGGCATTTTCAATAGCGCGGGTCACCCTGACGGCCTGAACGGCCACGTAGCTGGTTATCAATACGGCGTGACTCGTGACGCTCGGTTCCAATTATATGAAGACCGCCTGCCGCTAGTACCGCATCGTGGCTTTCTTTCCACGCCGCTTTTACTTTTTCAATTTGTGATTCGGTCGGATTCTCGATTTTCTCAAGCTCGGCCTGCCAGTTACCACCAAGTACGATATCCGTACCACGGCCAGCCATGTTAGTTGCAATGGTGACAGCGCCAGGCTTACCTGCTTGAGCAACAATATCAGCTTCGTGTTCGTGGAACTTGGCGTTTAGTACCTTATGAGGAATTTTCGATTTCTTAAGAATGCGAGAAATAAGCTCAGAGTTTTCGATAGACACGGTGCCCACAAGGGTTGGCTGTCCGCGCTTAACACACGCTTTAATATCTTCAACAATAGCCTCGTACTTCTCTTCCGCCGTTAGGTAGATAAGATCTGGCATATCTTTACGCTGCATAGGGCGGTTAGTTGGGATCACTACCGTTTCTAGGCCGTAAATATGGTTGAATTCAAACGCTTCGGTATCAGCTGTACCTGTCATACCCGCAAGTTTGTTGTACAGGCGGAAGTAGTTCTGGAAAGTAATAGAGGCTAGCGTCTGGTTTTCGTTTTGAATACGAACGCCTTCTTTTGCCTCTACCGCTTGGTGTAAACCTTCAGACCAACGACGTCCTTCCATGGTACGACCCGTGTGCTCGTCAACAATAACGATTTGGTCTTCTTTAACGATGTAATCTACGTCTTTCGAGAACAACTTGTGCGCGCGAAGTGCAGCATTGATATGGTGAAGCAATGAAATATTACCAGCAGCGAACAGCGACTCACCTTCAGGCAATAAGCTTTCTTCGTGAAGTATCTCTTCAACGTGTAACTGACCGCGCTCGGTAAGATGAATTTGTTTTGCTTTAAGGTCGATAGTGTAATCACCGTCGCCTTCTTGGCCTTCTTCATCTTCTTTTTCTTGCTGAACAAGCTTAGGAATAATGGTGTTGATGCGGCGATAAAGCTCTGAACTATCCTCGGCCTGACCTGAAATAATAAGCGGCGTACGGGCTTCGTCAATAAGAATGGAGTCAACTTCATCCACTACTGCATAGTTAAGGGGGCGCTGTACGCGGTCTTGAGGGCTAAATGCCATGTTGTCACGCAGGTAATCAAAACCAAACTCGTTGTTGGTTCCATAAGTCACATCAGCTTGGTAAGCGTCACGCTTTTGCTCAGGTGACATACCCGGTATGTTGCAGCCTACACGCATACCAAGGAAGGTAAATAACTGATTACTCCACTCAGCGTCACGACGGGCAAGGTAGTCGTTCACGGTAACAACGTGGACACCTTTGCCTGACAATGCATTTAAATACGTAGGTAACGTCGCGGTAAGGGTTTTACCTTCACCCGTACGCATTTCTGAGATTTTGCCTTCGTGCAAAACTTGACCACCAAGCATTTGCACGTCGAAATGACGCATGCCGTATACACGCTTACTGGCTTCTCGCACTGTAGCGAACGCTTCTACAAGAATATTGTCTAGCGCTTCGCCTTTTTCTATACGGGCTTTAAATTCGTCGGTCTTTGCCTTTAGCGCCTCATCAGAAAGCTTTTCAAATTCTGCTTCCAGTGCATTAATGGCATCTACGTTTTTGCGTAATTTTTTTAATAGTCGGTCGTTTCTACTACCGAATACTTTTCGAAGGATGCTTGAAAACATTAGCTTTTATATTCCACTACTTGTCGAGGCGCCGCACAACGTGCACAGCTAAATTAAACCTATAAAACACAGCCCTAATTAAGGGGTGTTTAGCGATGTTCTAAAAAAATGTTTCGTCGTCATTAGTGCTTTATTAATAAAACGCACCTACTACGCGAATTTACCTGGCTGCTGCCTCTATCTACTTTTTATAGACAAAAGGCAGAGGATCGACTTGTTTTCCGTTTCTTATTACTTCGTAGTGAACATGCACGCCGGTTGAGCGCCCAGTATTGCCCATTTTAGCGATAGCTTCACCTTTAGTGACCACATCACCAATTGAAACAGCAAGGGAGTCGTTATGCCCATATCGGGTAACAAAACCATCACCGTGATCAATTTCGACTAGCTGGCCATAACCGTAGCGTTCGCCTGCCCAAGTCACTATACCTGCTGCTGTGGCGACTACGTTCTCCCCTGCTTTACCGGCGAAGTCTAAACCCTTATGCATGGCTGATTTGCCGGTAAACGGGTCGGCCCGCATACCGTAATAAGAAGACAACCATCCTGACTCAATGGGACGACCAGATAATTGGCTCTGTTCGTTTATATGGTGACCCCTAACCAAACTTTCAAGCATAGATAACTGTTGAGACTTCAAATCGAGAGATTGCTCTAGTTTAGCTATTTCGTTAAGGATGGGATCGTCTTGAAGGTTATCCGGTATCGATACCGGCACGAAAGCGTCCAGGTCAGCCGCTGACATACCTAATTCTGTTGCTATTTGCTTACCTTTCTCATCTAGCAATGTAACTTGTGCTGAAAGTTCAGCAACGTGAGAAAGTAAGGCTTTTATCTTTACGGAGGTTTGTTGCTTTAGCGCCTCAACATCTTTTTGTTGTTCGTTGACTTCTGTTTGGGCTAAACGCACACGAGCAATATCTTCAGATACCGATTCGGTAGAACGGCTCGACACTAACATAAAAATTGACGATAACACGGTAGCACTAACAAGCGTACGGACACGAATGCTGTGTCTGTAACGTTTATTTTTACCAGCCAATGTAATAGTTAGTTTCATACCACGGAGATTATTGCTGTTTCACGCCTGTGTTATGACTTTACGTTAAGGCGAGTTCCTTACCTTGCCACTTTTTACACATGGGTGAAATTTATATTAATTATTCGGCTACTGTATCATTAATTTCAGTAATTGCCATACGAAAAAAAGCCGCCCGTAAGGCGGCTTTTTAAAAATCTTACGCTAACACGGGTTGAGCATAACGTATTGGTGCTGATTCCTGCGAGTCGTAAGTCACGAACTCCCAGCACTCTTTTTGCGCTAACACTGCATTAAGCAGTTTGTTATTCAGGCCGTGGCCCGTTTTATATGCACGCAATTCACCAATCAAGCTGTGTCCGCCAAGATATAAATCACCAATGGCGTCCAATATTTTGTGCTTCAAGAATTCATCATCGTAACGCAACCCTTCAGGGTTAAGCACGCGGAATTCGTCTAGCGCAACTGCGTTTTCCATGCTACCACCTAATGCTAGGTTGTTAGCATTCATATACTCTAAATCGCTCATAAAACCGAAGGTACGCGCGCGACTTACTTCGTTCACATAAGAACATGAATCGAAATCCATGACCATGTGTTGACGAGTTTGACTGATCACCGGGTGGTCGAAGTCAATTTGGAAATCAACGCGGAAGCCATCGTAAGGTACCAATTCGGCCCACTTGTCGCCATCTTCTACGCGAACAGGCTTTTTAATACGAATAAATTGCTTAGGCGCGTTTAGCTCTTCAATACCTGCAGATTGAAGTAAAAATACGAACGGGCTAGCACTTCCGTCCATAATTGGCAGCTCGTTACTGTCTACTTCAACAATAATATTGTCGATACCTAAACCCGCTAACGCAGACGCTAAGTGCTCTACCGTTTGGATAGTTACACCGTCTTCATTATTTAAACACGTACACAGCATTGTATTACCTACCGCGTTCGCACGCGAAGGTATGTCAACATGTGGTTCAAGGTCAACACGCCTAAACACGATACCCGTGTTTGCTGGCGCAGGTCGGAGAGTCATTGTGACCTTTTCCCCTTTATGAAGCCCAATTCCGGTCTCTTGTACCGATTGCTTGATTGTACGTTGTCTAATCATCTGCTTAAGCTTTTACCTATTAAAAAAGCGGGCGCGAATTATAGTGAGTTCTTACTCACATGTCAAAAAATACCCGATCTGACGGATTTCACTCAGTCAAATTACGTATTTTTTTAACCTATTCACGCGAATTCTTCACGTTGTGTTTCTACACCTTATAAGGTGAGACAACACAAGCGTAAAATAATTCCCTTCGTTTTCAGGCAGCTAAATTAGTCTGCCTGCTTGCGCAGAAACGCAGGAATATCCAAGTACTCCAAATCGTTGTCTGGCTGAGCACTATCATCTGCTTTAAGTGCCTGGTTACCTTCTGTACCGCCTACAGCCGAACGCGGTTCACTTGTTTGTGTGTTACCGTATTCTTTAGCAGGCTGCGTTAGACGAGAACCTTCAGAGCTTACTAGCGAAATGTCAGGCTTGCGCTCTGCGCCAATACCCGTTGCAACAACGGTAACGCGAAGCTCTTCTGTCATTTCCATATCGATAACCGTACCTACTACCACAGTCGCGTTTTCTGATGCGAAAGCTTTAACGGCGTTACCTACCGTTTCAAACTCATCGATAGCGAAATCTGGGCCGGCTGTGATATTCACAAGAATACCGCGCGCGCCTGACAGGTCGATATCTTCAAGCAGTGGGCTGGCAATTGCTGATTCAGCTGCTTCTTCGGCACGATCTGGGCCGCTCGCTGCGCCGCTACCCATCATGGCTTTACCCATTTCAGACATAACAGTACGTACGTCTGCAAAGTCAACGTTGATAAGACCAGGGCGAGTAATTAGCTCGGCAATACCTTGAACCGCACCGCGTAGCACGTCATTCGCCGCGCTAAACGCTTGAAGTAGTGGCGTGCCTGGACCCATTACTTTTAATAGCTTTTCGTTAGGAATAGTAATTAACGAGTCTACGTTGTTAGCAAGCTCTACAATACCTTGCTCTGCAAAGGAGGTACGCTTTTTACCTTCGAACGGGAATGGTTTAGTAACAACCGCCACCGTAAGAATACCCATTTCACGGGCAATCTTTGCCACTTCTGGCGCTGCACCCGTTCCTGTACCACCACCCATGCCGGCGGTGATGAAAACCATGTCTGCGCCGTCTAGTGCCTGGCGGATGGTTTCTCTGTCTTCTTGTGCGGCTTCACGACCAATGTTCGGATCGGCACCTGCACCTAGCCCTTTGGTTACGCTTGAACCAATTTGAAGCGTAACGTCTGCGCTTGAGCTACGAAGCACCTGCGCATCGGTGTTAACTGCAATAAATTCTACGCCTTCAATGCTTTGAGACACCATGTGCTCAACTGCATTACCACCGCCGCCACCGACACCGATGACTTTGATTACGGCTTCTTCGCCGTGACTATCCATTAATTCGAACATACTTACTCTCCGGTTGTACGTCTTTTAAACACTACGCCAGGTCATTCCCTTAGGCTAATTGCATCCTGCTAGCCTTAATGCCGTAGCTATAGCGCCCCCAAAATAAAATTAAAATTCACCTTTAAACCAGCTTTGCACTCGATGAAACAAGCTTTCACCGGTCTTCTGCGTACTGGACTTCTTATTATCAGATTGTACTTTGCCATATTGCAGCAGTCCTACGACTGTCGCAAATCCTGCGTCATCAACGTATTCAGATAAACCTTTTACGTTAATGGGTTTGCCCACGCGCACGGGCATCTGGAAAAGTTCTTCGGCAAATTCCACAGCACCTTCCATCTTAGCGGTACCGCCTGTAAGTACAAGGCCTGCTGCGATTTGCTCTTCCAGACCGCTGGCGCGAATTTCGTCATGCACCAGCTCAAAAAGTTCTTGGTAGCGAGGCTCAATTACCTCAGCTAACGTATGACGAGACATTACTCTAGCCGGGCGTCCACCCACACTAGGTACTTCAATACTGTCTTCCATACTCACCATATCTTTCAATGCACAGGCATAATTAACCTTAATTTCTTCTGCATTGCTGATAGGCGTTCTAAATATTTTAGCGATGTCGCTGGTAATTTGATTACCCGCAACCGGTATAACTGCAGTGTGTCTGATAGCGCCGTCAGTATAGATAACCATATCCATAGTACCGCCGCCAATATCAACTACACAAACGCCTAGCTCACGCTCGTCGTCAGTTAATACCGCATAGCTTGACGCCAACGCTGAGAAAATCAGCTGATCGGCGTTCAGCTCACAGCGCTCTACACATTTCACCATGTTTTTCGCCATATCATCGGCACAGGTAATAATGTGAGCGTCTGCTTCCATTCGTACTCCTGACATGCCAATCGGGTTTTTAATTCCTTCCTGCACATCAATGGTAAACTCTTGAGGTAGCACATGAAGCAGACGACGTTCAGCAGCAATAGGCACGCTGCGCGCCGCATGAATAACATTGTCTACGTCTTCTTGTGTTACTTCTTGGTTGTTAATCGGTACCATGCCATTTTCGTTCTGGCATTTCACATGGCGGCCCGAGATAGACATGAACACTGAAGACACACGGCAATCTGCCATTAACTCCATCTCGTTTACCGCACGCTGTACCGATTTAACCACCAAGTTCAAATCGTTAACGCCGCCCTTATCCATCCCTTTCGATGCATGGGTGCCCACGCCAACAATACTGATTTGATCATCTTCTAGTAATTCACCCACCACAGCCTTTACCTGGCTGGTGCCGATATCTAGTCCTACAATCAAATTGCGTTCAGCAGGTTTTGACATGGTTTCCTTAACTCTCTTCATCTGTGGTGCTGTCGTCTTTCCATCCAACGGCGACACCCGTGTCATAGCGAAGGTCGACGTATTTCACCGCCTTCTCTTGTTGCGCCAAAAGAGGATACACATCAATAAAGCGTTGTAGCCTATCGATAAACTCCTGACGCCCTAAATTCAACTTAATGCCGTTTTTTAACTGCACTTGCCATGCAAATCGCTCACTTAACGACAACTCATCTAATGTCATGTTTGTCGTCGATATCAGCGCGTGCATAGCGTTGTAACCCTCAAGGGCCGTTTTTTCACTGCCACCAGGCCCGTAAAGGCGCGGTAAATCAAGCTTTATGCCTTCGTCGTTGAACGTATCTCCGTAGGGGTTCAACAACAAGTCTTCGTTCCACTGTGCTACAGGCTGTTGCTCGACCAAATAAATCTTTAGCGTGTTTGGCCACTTTTTTCTTACCGATGCACGATACACCCAAGGTTGGGCTTCAACCAACTCGAACACTTCGTTGACATCGAGCGCAAAAAAGCTTCCCGGCTGCGCTTTGCGTATTAACCGCTCTAGTTTAGTAATATCGATGTGCTGATAATCACCAGAAAAATCGATAACCTGTACCGGCATTTGCTGTTCGTCCTGCAAATACTGGTTCGCTTTAAGCCCGCCAAATACTAACCCTGCTATAACGAAAAGTAAGAAAGCGACACCGCCCCATACTGCCGTTTTGCTTTTGCCGCCCTTTTCAGTAGCGCGCTTGTCTTGACTAGTATTCGTATTAGTCACGCCTACGCCTTATTTGCAACATCATCAAAGCTGGTCGAAAGAATACTCAACACCAACTCGTCAAACGTTAAACCTGCAACTTTGGCCGCTTTAGGCACCAAACTTTTTTCTGTCATGCCAGGCACTGTATTTGCCTCTAGCAAATAAAACTGCCTTTGATTGTCCTGCATAACATCAATTCTGCCCCAACCGCTGCCAGAAATAGCATCAAACGCACGAGAAGCTAACTTTGCAAGCTGTGCTTCTTGCTCTTCAGACAAACCGCTTGGGCAATAGTATTCTGTTGTATTATCCTGATATTTCGCAGCATAATCATAGAATGTATGTGGAGTAGACATGCGAATAGAAGGCAACGCCTGCCCCTGTATCACAGAAACAGTAAATTCAGGGCCGTCTATGTACTGCTCTAACAGGACTTGATTATCGTATTTGAAAGCGTCCTGAATGGCAGTTTCGAGCTGTTTAGCGCTTGTCACTCTCGCCATGCCAATACTCGACCCTTCTCTGGCCGGTTTTACCATGACTTCATTCCCCAATTTATCCATTATAGCGCTGCACTTACCAGCTTCAAAGTGCCTTTTGTCAGCAATTTCATATTTTGCAGTGGGTAAACCTAAACTTTGCCACACTTGCTTAGTATGAATTTTGTCCATCGCCAGCGCTGAGCCTAAAACTCGGCTTCCCGTGTAGGGTATTTTTAAAAACTGAAGAGCCCCCTGCATAGCGCCATCTTCACCGCCGCGACCGTGAAGCATAATGAGAGCTCTATCAACATCTAGCGACAGCAAATCGTTAAGCGGGCGCTCTGCGGGGTCAAAGGCAAATGCATTTACCCCTTGTCTTAACAGTGCATTTAGCACCGCATTTCCCGAATTTAGCGATACTTCACGCTCGGCCGAGTCACCGCCTAAAAGTACGGCTACTTTCCCATACTTTTCAGGTGAGTGTGTACTTACTGAAGGTTTAAACATCTTATTTTCCTTCCTTTGTAAGTGTATTCGGCTCTAACTCGTGACGAGCCAACAATTTAGCAATTTGCCCAATATTTCCTGCGCCTTGGGTCATCACGATATCGCCGTCCCGCATAATGTTCGCTAGAATTCCCGGCAGAGCATCTTTATCACCCACGTAAACAGGCTCAATCTGACCACGCTGGCGAATAGAGCGGCATAGCGATTTGCTATCCGCGCCCTCAATAGGCTGCTCGCTTGCAGCATAAACATCAAGCAATAACAGCGCATCAACACTTGATAAGACTTCCACGAAATCCTCATAGAGATCTCGGGTACGCGTGAAGCGGTGAGGCTGGTACACCATAACAAGGCGCTTATCAGGCCAGTTGGCTCGCGCTGCGGCTATTGTGGCTCTGACTTCTGTAGGGTGGTGTCCGTAGTCATCTACCAAACAAACTTCACCTTTACTGGTATTAAACGTACCTAATTGCTCGAATCGACGGCCAATACCGCCAAAACCTGCCAACGCTCGAATAATCGCCTCATCGTTGACCCCTTCATCTGTGGCCACAGCGATTGCTGCAAGGGCGTTAAGCACGTTGTGATTCCCGGTAAGGTTCAGCGTTATCTTAAGGGGGTCGTGGTCGGGACGAATAACCGTAAAGTTTGCTTTGCCAAACGACAGGCTGATATTTTCAGCGCGATAGTCGTTATGAGACTCAAACCCGTAAGTGATGATGCTACGGCCTATGCGAGGGCGAATCTCTTGAATATTAGCATCGTCACCGCACACTATAGCTTGCCCGTAAAATGGCAAGTTAGACAGGAAATCAACAAAGGTGTCTTTTACCTTTGAGAAATCACCGCCGTAGGTGTCCATATGGTCAGCTTCGATATTAGTTACCACAGATACCATGGGCTGAAGGTGCAGGAACGACGCATCGCTTTCATCAGCCTCAGCAATTAGGTAGCGACTTTTGCCTAAGCGTGCATTGGTGCCCGCGCTATTTAACAAACCACCGATAACAAACGTTGGGTCGTACTCTGCTTCCGCGAAGATAGTGGAAATCAAACTGGTTGTTGTGGTTTTACCGTGGGTGCCCGCTACGGCAATACCGTGACGGAATCGCATGAGTTCGGCGAGCATTTCTGCCCGGCGAATGATAGGAATGCGCTGTTCGCGGGCTACTATAATTTCCGGGTTCTGTTCATTGATAGCGCTAGACACAACAATGACGTCCATGCCCTCTACGTTTTCTGCACGATGACCAATTTTTACATCAGCGCCTAATTCGCTTAAGCGTTTTGTCATAGGCCCTTCTTGAATATCTGAGCCTGAAATTGCATAACCTTCGTTTAGCAGTACTTCTGCAATACCGCCCATACCGGCACCGCCGATGCCGATAAAAAATATATTTTTCACCCTGCGCATTTGCGGGCTTTCAAATGGGGTTTTAAAAACCATTAGTCCCCTTCTCCTACCACGCTTTTAACGTGGCTTACTACATTTTCCGTGGCATGAATGCTTGCACATGTTTTTGCTAGCGCACCCATTTTTAAGCAGTCTTCGGGGTGTTCTAACCATCGACGCACTGCCTGCCCTAAGTTCTGTTTCAATACAGATTGTGCAATCATTAGCGCTGCACTTTGCTTCACTAACGACTGCGCGTTTTTTGTTTGATGATCATCTACTGCAAATGGCAGGGGGACAAAAATCGCGGCGCGGCCAGACGCAGCCACTTCACTAACGGTAAGCGCGCCGGCTCTACATACAATAAAATCAGCCCATTCGTAAGCGGCTGCCATGTTGTCGATGAAGTCGCTTACCTCCACGTTAGCCATGTCAGCCCCTACGCTCTCGTAGGCTTTTGCAACAGCGTCGCTGTTTCCTTTTCCGCACTGGTGCTTTATAGATAGACCATTTAGTACGCCGCAGGTTTCCGGCACGGTTTCATTTAAAATTTGTGCCCCTAAACTTCCACCGACCACGAGCATATTAAGGGATGTAGCCCCTGCGTATGACTCTCGCTTTTTGGGTTTAACCTGCCAGATGTCATCGCGAACGGGGTTACCCACAGTATGCACGTTATCCGCGGCGCCTGAAAATTGTTCTTTAGCATCATCAAAGCCAAGAAGCACGCGACTTGCGAGTTTGCTCAGCAGCTTATTGGTCATACCTGCCGCAGCATTTTGCTCGTGAACAATGACAGGGATCCCTAAACTCTTGGCCGCAACGCCGCCCGGCCCACTGGCATAGCCGCCAAACCCAACAACAATATCAGGCTGTAGCCGCTTTATGATTCGACGCGCTGAAAACAAGCTTTTAACCAATGCCACTGCACCTTGGATACGCGCTGAAATGCCCTTGCCTCGCAGCCCCTTCACAGGGATAAAGTGAATGGGAATATCGTGTTTAGGCACCACTTGCGCTTCCATTCGCTCGGCGGTGCCTAGCCAATGAATATCCCAGCCTTCCGCTCGAAGCGCATTGGCAACGGCAAGACCTGGGAAAACATGGCCGCCTGTACCCCCAGCCATAATTAAGCAACGCTTAGCCATTGTCAGCCTCCTGTGCTACGCGAGCGAGTATGGCTTTTATGCCGGCTTTGCCTTCATCTTCTGCCGATGAAGCTTTTGTGGCTGGCTTAGCTTCTACCGTTGACGAGGCAAAGTTATCGTCATCATCAACCGTTTTATCTTTGCCATTGATGTCTGCGTCTTTCGCTACGCCGGCAGCTATAGGCTTTTTCCTGCGTGGCTTTTGCTTAGCATCTCTTGCATCGCCGCGCCCTATTGCCTGCACACCATCAACCCGTAACTCAAAGTCAATGCGAAGTAATATTGCTACCGCTATCGACATGATAATAAGCGAAGAGCCACCATAGCTTACCAAGGGTAACGTCAATCCTTTAGTAGGCAAAATACCTGCGCTTGCGCCAATGTTTACTGCCGTTTGAAAGCTAAACCAAATGCCGATGCTATATGCGAGGTAGCCATCGAATGCGCGGCCTTTTTCAAGCGCCTGATTTCCAATACGCAATGCTCTAAGTACCATCCACAAAATAAGCCCCAGTACCGCTACTACGCCCACGAAGCCTAACTCTTCAGCTAAAATCGCCATGACAAAATCGGTGTGTGCTTCTGGTAAAAATTCGAGTTTTTGTAAGCTATTGCCAAGCCCCTGTCCGAACCAGTTACCTCGCCCATAAGCCATCAATGACTGAGTAAGCTGGTAGCCTGCGCCGAAAGGGTCGGCCCAAGGGTCGAGAAATGATGTCACCCGCTTTAATCGATATTCCTCGAACACGATAAGGGCGACCACTGCCAAAATCCCTACGAATACCAGTGCGAAAAACTGCCACAGCCTTGCACCAGCTAAAAACAACAAGCCAATAGTCGTGGCAAACATAACAACCACCGTTCCCAAATCAGGCTGAAGTAATAGCAGCATCGCTAATACGAAGAACACCACCAGCGGCTTTAAAAAGCCTTTTAGGTTTTCCGTTACCTCTTCATAACGGCGCACTAAGTAGCCAGCAAGATAAGCGAAGAAAAAGAGCTTGGCTGGCTCAGCGGCTTGAATAGTAATAGGCCCGATTGCGAGCCAGCGGGTACTGCCGTTAACTGTCCTTCCCACAACAAGTACGGCAAGGAGTAGCACTATTGCAGCTAGCAATAAATAAGGGTTGGTCATGCGCCAAAATTGCATCGGTAAATTAAGCACAATCATGGCGGCGATAATGGCCCCCACAATGTAAATACCGTGGCGAATTGCAAAGTAGAAAGGGTTATCGTGTAATCTGTCAGCCACAGGCATCGACGCAGACGTAACAATAATTACGCCTATGCTCATCAGTGCGAGCGCGATAAGAATAAGCGTAACATCATAGGGGTGTTTCGCCGCTGCTTGACCATCGTGTTTGGCGGCAAACAACGCACTTAACTTAGTAGAGGCTGTGATCATGATAGGGCCTCCTGCTTTATATCAAGTAAGTCATGCACGGTTTGCTTAAACATTTCGCCACGATGCATGTAGTTTTTAAACATATCTATACTTGCACAGGCTGGCGATAGTAATACGGCATCACCTGGCGCTGCTAATCGTAAAGCTCCTTTCACCGCTTCTTTCATGGTCGCGACTCGGGTTGTATGTGCAAAGCTTTGCGCAAACAAGTGGGCATCTTTGCCTAAGGCAAAAACATGTGACACGTATTGCGTAAGATAAGGGGCTAGGCTACTTATATCTGCGCCTTTGGCGTCTCCACCCGCAATAAGTAAAAGTTTACCCGCTATTGTAGGGCTTATCCCTTCTAAAGCAGCAATGGTTGCACCGATGTTTGTTGCCTTAGAATCGTCGATGTAGCGCACGCTATTCACCCGCGCAACTTCCACACAGCGATGCGGCGCAGACTTAAAGCTATGTAAATGCTTAACCGCTTGGTCTGGTGAAACCCCGAGCTTACAGCAAATGCCCAGCGCGGCCATGATATTCAATACATTGTGCATACCCGCTAAGTGAATATCGCTAAGCGCAATAATTGGCTTGCTGTTAAACGCGATATGTTTGCTGTCCAACATTGTGACTATTGAAAATCCGGTATCAGAGGCACCAAGACCGTATTCTATCGCGCTTCGCAAAAGCCCGTTTTGATTTGCTTTTTGCGCATTAGCCTGGCCTTCGACATTCAAGGCGTCGTCTGGCGCGACAAACTCGCCATCGCGCCACACTACCGCTGACTTGGCGTTAGCGAAAATACGATGTTTTGCATCAACATAATGCTCAAGGGTGCCGTGGCGGTCTAAGTGATCATCGGAAATATTAAGCACAGTAGCAGCATCTAAAACTAGGCTTGAGGTTGTTTCAAGTTGAAAGCTCGATAGCTCCATCACCACTACATCTGCGTCGCTTTCAAGGGCTTCAAGTACAGGTCGCCCAACGTTGCCTGCCTCAATGCTCTTTACGCCGCATGCGTTCAGTAGGTGGTTTACCAACAACGTGACCGTGGTTTTACCGTTAGACCCCGTTATACCGACAACGCGTTTCGCCGGTGTGTCGCTCTTAAATGATGTATTCAAACGAGCAAACAGCTCAACGTCACCAATCACTTCAACGCCGCACTGTTTCGCTAATTCCACCTGCTCGATATCTAGCGCCAAACCCGGGCTTAACACCAAGGTATCAACGCCGTCAAAGTAATCGGCGCTAAGAGCGCGACAAGTTACCTTTTCAGCCACGAATGCTTGCATGCTTGTATCAAGGTTTTCAGGTGCGCTAAAGGTAGGCCGCGTATCGAACGCTTTCACGGTTGCCTTGTGTTGCAACAAAAAGCGCACGCAAGCCTGACCTGTAACACCTAGGCCACCGACTACATAACTATGCTCACGTACGTTATACGACATTAATACTTATCTCTTTACCGCTTATCTAAGTTTGAGGGTAGCTAAACCCACTAAAACTAAAATGATTGAAATGATCCAAAAACGCACGATAACCCGCGGCTCTGGCCAGCCCTTCAATTCATAATGGTGGTGAATAGGCGCCATGCGGAAAATGCGCTGGCCACGCAATTTGTAAGAGCCCACCTGAAGAATGACCGACAAGGTTTCCATTACAAAAACACCGCCCATAATGATTAACACCAGCTCTTGGCGCACTAATACGGCGAGCACCCCTAAGGTACCGCCTAGCGCTAATGAACCAACATCACCCATAAAGACTTGTGCCGGGTATGTGTTAAACCATAAAAAACCTAAGCCTGCTCCAACCATGGCGGTGCACACAATCACCAGTTCACTGGTAAGCGGAATATGTGGAATGTTGAGGTATTCAGCAAAGTTGGCGTTACCTGTTACATAGGCAAAAATAGCAAACGCACCTGCCACCAAGATGGTAGGGACGATCGCTAAGCCGTCTAATCCATCGGTAAGGTTTACCGCATTACTGGTCCCCACAATGGCAAAGTAAGTGATAATGATGAAGAAGATCCCTAACTGCGGGAACACTTCCTTGAAAAAGGGCACCAATAGCGAGGTTTCAGCGCTCATGGTTGCGCTGCTATACAGATAAAAGGCCACGCCTAACGCCACCACCGATTGCCAGAAATACTTCCAGCGGGCGATGAGCCCTTTAGAGTCTTTGCGAATGACTTTTCTGTAGTCGTCAACAAATCCGATAATACCGTAGGCCACCACTACAGTAAGGGTAACCAAAACGTATCGGTTAGTTAGGTCGGCCCACAGCAGACCACTTACTACGATTGCTGCAAGGATCAACAACCCACCCATAGTAGGCGTGCCAGATTTTGACAAATGACTTTGAGGGCCATCGTCACGTACCGTTTGCCCTATTTGCATACGCTGCAAATAACGAATCATCTTAGGGCCAATAAGAATGGCAATAAGCAACGCGGTCAGCGTACTTAAAATTGCGCGAAGGGTAAGGTATGAAAATACGTTAAACCCTGAATCAAATTGTGTCAGCCAGTCGGCTAGCCAAATTAACATGCTATTCGCTCCCGACGGCTATCGTGCTTTCCCAGCGCAGAGGCCTCGACCGCCTCTACCACGCGTTCCATTTTGGAACTGCGTGAACCCTTAACTAAAATTGAAATATCGCGCTGCTGCACTAACAAATCACTCTCCATTGCGGCCAACAAACTTTCAACATCGCTGAAATGACCGCCATTTTCATTAAACACAGCACTGGCTGATTGACTCAGAACACCCATGGTATACAGGTAGTTAATTCCTTTTTGTTTGGCGTATTCCCCCACCTGCTCGTGGTAAAAACGCGCCTTTTCCCCTAACTCTTTCATATCGCCTAGCACAAGAACGCGGATGCCTGAAAAACTACTTAACGTATCAATTGCTGCATTAACTGACGCTACATTGGCGTTGTAAGTATCATCTAATAGCCGAACTTGGTCGGTAAGCTGTTTTACATTTAAACGCCCGCTGACTTGCTGCATGGCAATCAATCCGTCGCGCACGTTTTCAAGGTTTGCGCCCACTTGAAGCGTTAATGCTGCAGCCACTAGCGCATTACCAACGTTGTGAACGCCAGGAATAGTAAGCTGAATAGCGATTTCGCCTTGCGGGCATACTAGGTGGAATGACGCACAGCCATCTAGACCAATGGTGATATCTTCGGCTTGAAAATCTGCGTCGTTTTTCTGCTGCGGGGAAAATGTTAGCGTTTTAGTTTGTTTAAGTTTGCCTTGCCAAAATTCTGCAAACTGGCTGTCGACATTGACAATAGCGACACCGTCTTTGTCTAACCCTTTAAAAATTTCACTTTTGGCGCGCGCTACGCCAAGCAAGCTACCAAAGCCTTCTAAGTGCGATGCTGCGGCGTTCACAATGGTTGCAACATCCGGCTTCACTAGATTTGTGGTGTAAGCTATTTCGCCTAAGTGATTGGCGCCTAATTCCATCACGGCATATTCATGGTGTGGCTCTAGGCGAAGAAGAGTAAGCGGCACACCAATATCGTTATTAAAGTTACCGTTAGTGGCAAGCACATTGCCTCTGCGCGCTAAAATAGCAGCGCACATCTCTTTTACTGTGGTTTTACCGCTACTGCCTGTAATGGCAATCGTCTTTGGGGCTATATGTTGTTTAACCGCAGCGCCTAATAACCCCAAGGCCTCTTTGGTATCTTCAACTGATATCACGGGTAACGAAGTCGTTACGTTTTCGCTGGCAATAACTGCGCTTGCACCTGCATTTTCGGCTGCTTCAATAAAGTCGTGGCCGTTAAAATTCGGCCCTTTCAGCGCCAAATACACGGCGCCACTTTCAATGGTGCGCGTGTCAGTACTGACGGCCAACACTTGCGTGTCAGCATTACCATTTAATAATTTTCCGTTAACCTTGTCGGCTATCCATGACAGCGTTGTTGTTATCATTTGCTGTACTCCTGTTGCAGTCGCGCCACAACCGCACGTTCGTTATAGTTAGTCTTTTTGTCACCGATAATTTGGTAATCTTCATGGCCTTTTCCGGCCACAATGATGATGTCGCTTTTATCAGCATGCGCTAGGCAATGACGAATAGCTTGCTCTCTGTCAGGAATTGACACCGCAAGGCTACTGTCTTTTAAACCGGTAATAATGTCCTGCGCGATAGATTCAGGGTCTTCGCTACGGCTGTTATCAGTGGTGATAACAATGGCATCAGCGCCAGCTTCAGCAGCCTGCCCCATTAATGGGCGCTTTCCTGTGTCTCTATCACCGCCACAACCAAATACACACCACACTTTTCCAGCGGTATGAAACTTGGCGCTTAGCAGCACCTTTTCCAGTGCGTCAGGGGTGTGGGCGTAGTCCACCACCAAATTGGCAGCACCGGGTACTGGAAACACTTCCATTCGCCCTGGCACAGGGGTGATTGCATTAACCGCTTTTACCACCGCGTCAAAACGCTCACCTTCTGCCAGAAGTGTTCCTATTGCGCTTAGCACATTACTAATATTGAATTTACCGAAAAGCGGTAGGGAAATGGCGGCACTTCCCCACGAGCTCACCAGTTCAAAGCTACATCCACCGGAATGATAAGAAGCATTTGTGGCGAAACAATGGCGACTTTGAGGATTGTTGTGGGCGCGAAATAACGCACCATCAGCACTTTCATCAATACCCGTCCAAATGCGGGTAATAGCATTGTCAGCAACATTGTCCCATTTATTACTTTCATCATCGTTAGCGTTTAACACCACCGCTTTTAACCCAGGCTGACAAAGCAGTAAGCGCTTAGCCTTACCGTATTCCTCCATCGTGCCGTGATAATCGAGATGATCCCGCGTAAGGTTGGTGAAAACAGCTATATCGGTTTTAACCGTACCAAGTCGCCCCTGAACCAACGCGTGAGAACTGGCCTCAAAGGCGGTATGGCGCACTTCGCTTTGCACAAAGTCTGCCAACAAGTACTGCATACGTATGGCATCTGGCGTGGTATTGGCCGCAGGCGTGTTCGACCATTGCGTCGCATCGCCTTCAAACACACTGCTGCCTAGGGTACCTATGCTTGCACTACGCGTACCTAATGCGTCTTTAAGTTGCGTAAGCAATTGAACTGTCGAGGTTTTACCATTAGTTCCAGTAACCGCTACCGTTGTCATCTTTTGTGCGGGATAGTCATAAAAGGCTGCAGCTAATGCAGAGAGCATTTGGGGTAGCTCATAAAGAGAAATGATAACGCTGTGGTCGCGCATTTCCATTTGACCATGAGCTTCACTGTCGTCAGTTTGCGCCAGAATTACACGGGCCCCTAAACTTATTGCCTGAAGGATAAAATCACGACCGTCGCGCTCATGCCCTTTAATGGCTAAAAAAGCTAACCGTGTGTTCACTTCGCGGCTATCTAAAGTAAGGCCTTCAATACGTATATCCGGTGCGTCTACACCAAATTTCGCCAGCAATGCTTTGGTACTTTGAATAAAGGCACTAACTACCACTTTGACCTCCTTTCAATAAGCGGCTCGAGGTAACTTGTTTATCGTCAGGTGTGACATTTAACATGTGTAATGCACCGCCCATGATTGACGAAAATACAGGTGCAGCAGTGTCACCCGCATGATACAAGTCGCCACCCGGTTCATTGATAAGCACTATAGTAACTAATCGAGGGTTTGAAACCGGTGCGATCCCCGCAAAAATATTGACGTACTCTTCACCGTATCCCCCGGCCACGGCTTTACGGCTAGTTCCGGTTTTGCCGGCAACACGATAACCGGGTACCGCTGCTTTTGTCGCAGTCCCGCCACGCTGGGTAACGCTTTCCATCATTTGAACAATGGCGTTTGCGTTTTCTTCACTAATAACGCGTTCAGCCTGGGCCTGCCAAGACGGTTGTTCCGGCGACTTAATAATATTAAGTGGCGTTTTTATACCGCCGTTCGCGAGGGTTGCATAAAGACGGCCTAACTGTGCGGTAGTTACTGAAATACCGTAGCCAAATGAAAGTGTGGCTAATTCAAATTCAGACCAACGGCTGCGCTCGTGGAAGATACCGCTGCTCTCGCCTGCCATGTTAAGCCCGGTATCACTCATCAGCCCCATGTTGTAATAAGTATCAAGCAAGAAGTGCTTTGGTACCGACAACGCTAGCTTTGACGTTCCCATATTCGAGGAGTGTTGAATAATTTCTTCTAGCGTTAGCTCGCCATAGTTGCGTGAGTCTTTTACTAGACTGCCGCCTAACCGCATCCAGCCTGGATTAGTATCAACTGAATCCTCAGGTTCTACTTCACCAAACTCAAGCGCGGTTAATACCGCAAGCGGCTTAAGCGATGAACCGGGTTCAAAAGCGTCTGTAATTACGCGATTACGCATGCGATGGGGGCTGATATTACTTCTGTCGTTCGGGTTAAATGACGGCGCGTTGACCATGGCCAATACATCGCCGCTTTTAACGTCAATGACAATGGCAGAAGCCGAGCTTGATTGGTAATAAATCATGGCTTCTTTAATTTCTTTGTAGGCTAACGCCTGAATACGCTGGTCGATAGTAAGCTGCAAATCGCCCGCTTTTTCGCCCGACGTGGTTTCTAGAATTTCTACCTGGCGTCCTTTGGCATCACGGCGAATTTTGCGAGAGCCTGGCGTACCCGTTAACCACTCGTCGTACATGCGTTCTAAGCCTTCAACGCCCGTATCATCAACATCAGTAACACCAATAAGCTGGGCTGAAACCTCGCCTGTTGGGTAATAACGACGGCTTTCACGACGAAGGTAAATACCAGGGATATCTAGCTTATCAACGTACTCTGCCATTGCTGGAGACACCTGACGCTGTAAATACACAAAGCGGCGTTTTGGATTCGCCACTTTTTCTTTCAGTTCATTAACGTCTTGGCGCAATACATCGGCTAACGCTTCCCACCGGCGCTCTTCCTCAAACCCATTATTCTCGTGAATAATTTTCGGGTCGGCATAAATAGCACGAACCGGCACACTCACCGCCAGTTCAACACCGTTTCTATCGGTAATAAGCCCGCGATAGGT
>JACLAD010004300.1_pt1 | contig 44673 bp, 21 predicted proteins | sample 8027901 | NCBI WGS metagenome assembly JACLAD01 (sample SAMN15725071, study PRJNA655200) | protist metagenome | isolation source: fluorescence activated cell sorting (FACS) single amplified genomes of... | place: Spain: Blaines Bay Microbial Observatory, Mediterranean Sea | collected 2016-07-05 | reverse complement strand
TGTGCCAAGAGGCGATCCACTAATGTTTTAGGAATTTCCACATTGTCAATACCTTTCTTCTTCTTGACCTCTGTGAACTTCTTTACCAAATAATCAGAAACAGGTTCGGGTACAGACAAGTTTTCCACTAATTGGGACAACAACATACTTCTACCAGGATGTTTCCTCACAATATTGTAGAAGTGGATCATGCTGTATTGCAACAGAATCACCAATGTCTTTTCTCTATGGTATTTGACAATCTTCTTCTTCTTTTTCTCTTTATTTAAAGATTCATCATTGACATATTTCAGCAAATAATCTTCCAACAAATCACAACCATTCCGAGTACATCGAAACGCTTTTGCTGAATTCCCTGAAAAGCAGAAGGACAATAATTTATCAGAAGCAACACCACAAATTTTCTTGTATTTTGTCTCTTCAAAAGTCTCTCCATCCAAACACAAATCATAAAGGCTTTCCAATCCCTCTTTTATTTCTGTTTGTAAAAATTCGCTTATAGGATACACATTCCTTGCTTCTGTAGCCTTGCTATCATATTTAGGTAAGATGAGCAATCGAGCCGCTTCCAATGCTTTATCCTTTTCAGATTGTAAAGCATCAATACTTTTTGCAATAAGCTGAGCTCCATTCTTGGTACCCATAGCCAAGGCTTCATATTGTGTCCCAGTTTCGCCTCCCACTTCTGCTTCTTTCAATGCATTCGTCAAAGTAGATGCACCTCGTACAGTACTGTCTTGAATGATATTAGCTTCCTCTTGCTTTACAGCTCGCTTCTTCTTACTACTACCAAACTCTTCAATCAATTCACCTCTTCTTTGTTGAGGAGTCATCTTGTTGACATGCTCAGGTTTATGTTCGGAATTCAATATAGGACGCATTACAAAAACATGATCTACAGGATACAAGGTCATTTTACTATCATGATTTAATTTGCCGATAGCATACTTGCATAAATTCTTATTAGAAGAAACACCAGCATCAAAGTCATTACCATAGAATTTCAAACCAGACAAATCCCCTTCAATTACACGTCGACGTTTACGACCATGACCTTTCTGTTCAAAGGAGATAGACATACCATCCACACCCAAAGGAACACCAGAGGGAAAAGATACCATACGACCTTCGTAAAGGCGCTGTTCGTCCACCTGGTACTTCACATCATCCAGTAGAGATTGCAATGAACTCATATTCTATGAATATAAATAATTCTAATAATAATAGTGAAATGTGGCCAACACTAATTCGCGAAAAAAGATGCACCCAATCTCTTGAAAACGACTATTCGAGTGACACAAGAGACAGGTGGGTATCCAATGTTACCAATTGTGGCTTGTGAAGCAGTTTTACCGTATTTCAAGCTATGATTGTGGTGATCAACCGCAAATAATCTTGGTGAAGTACCCGGAAGTGACGTGACTACTTGGGTCGGCCATCCATTTTAACTTGTGAGTCAGCAGAGAGCACGTCAAAACTGTCTGTGGCAGTTTGTTAAAATGTACGCTCTATTGGTTCTGTCCCTGATACTATCAGTGTCTGCCTTTACGCCTCGTGGCCTGGGAAGTGCTGTTCATAGCTCATCTCTTGTGTCTCGAAACTCTCTCAAAATGATGGAGATTGAATTGAACTCTGCTACTTATGCCGGCATTTTCGCTGCTATGATGATTCCTTCTCTGGCGTTTGTGAAATTTGTGGGTGATGCAGCAGACAATTCTCGTGAAGATATGTCTGAGGAGACTAAAGCTCGCTTTAAAGCTGCTATGATGGAACAGCCTGGTCAGAACTTGGCATTACCTACGAATGAAGAGGAGCAACTACAAAAGGCTATCGCAAAGGCATACATGCAAGACAAAGATGTGGATGTGGCCGTATTGGAGGAGAAGTTGAGAAAGAGAGCTCAATGGAGAAAAGAAATGATGGCACAACAAGCAAGCAGTATGGCTTCCCTCGAAGATGAAGATGGTTGGTAAAGAAATTCGTCTATTATCATGTCAAATCCACGATTGCTTCATTGTCTGGAATATAGTGAAAATTTTTATGTCTGTTGTTAATGTATATTCCAAGGAAGGTGATGCAGCTTGACCGGTAATATACTGTGGAGATATTTGTTTCTGTAAAGAGAATTCTTCAATAATGTTACTTCTAATACCTTTACACACTAAATATCTTTTATATAGAATTCTATTTACACATGCAATATCATTCCAAGAAATTAAAATCGTCCACTGGTGGAATAAGGTCCGTGAAGTTCTACTTCGATATTTCTCCGTAGTCCCTTTCTGTCTGGAGCTCCCAGGAAGTGAGGCGTCTTGCACAATGGCTTTGGTTGCACTTTGTGTTGGATATTCATCCTCTTTGGATTGGCATTTTCGACGTACAATTGCATATTTAAGGCTTCCTTCATTGTTTCTGCCATATGTTTCACTTGATTTAATTGACTTTCTAAAGCAGTCTTCTCCGCAATTACTTCTGTGATCTTGACATCTTTGTCGTCTTTCTCTTTCTCTAGCTCGTCTACACGCATCTTCAAAGTCATGATGGTTCTTCTAAATTCGTCAATACCACTACGAATAGCAAAGGTACTTGCACCTTCAGTACCTCTTCCAGAACTCGAAGTAGTACGAGAAGCTCTCTCAGTTTTCATGGCCTTCAACTTCTCTCGCTTAAGCTCCAACTCTTGGCGTTTTCTTTCTTTTTCTAATAACTTTTGTGCTTCTCTATCCTTCTTTGCTAAATCCTTCTGAACCTTGGCTTCCATTTTTCGTCTTCGTTCCGCTTCTTTCATATTATTCCGTTCTAATTTAGCTTCTAATTTCAATTGGCGTTTGGCAGACTTTTCAGCTTCTCTTTCAAGTTGACGTCTTTGGCGTCTTTCTCTTCGTTCGGCTTCTTTTTGTGCTCTCAATTGAGCTTTGACAGCAGGATCTATGCGTTGACGAGTAGGAGAGTTTTCCGATTCTTCATATTCATCTTCGCTTTCCTCACTCTCTTCTTCCTCTTCACTTTCACTCTCATCACTCTCTTCGCTTTCCTCCTCCTCCTCTTCTTCTTCCTCCTCATCCTCAAAACCATCTTCCTCATTTTCCTGATCTTCAGCGTCTTCGAGAATCATCAGTTCTTCATCTTCTTCCTCCTTCTCGACTTCAGCCTCTAATCGCTTTAGCTCTTCTAATTCGTCATCCAAAGCATCTGATTCAGCACCGAAAGCAGCACCGAAACTACTGGGCTCAATGTTCATTAAAGATGAGACTTTCTTATTCAATCGATTAATTTCAATCTCTTGTGCACGAATCTTACTGGTGTATCCTTTCTTCTCTGCAAGGTATTCCTTCTTCACGCGCACTTCAACTCTCTTGTTATCTAAATTGGCCTTTTCTAATTCGTTTTCTAGTTTAGAATTCATAAATTTCAAATCTTGGATTTCTTTCCCATAAGATTCTCTTTCCTTCATCATTTCCTTTTGACATCTTAAGGACATCTCCTTGGCGATTTCCTCTGCGTTTTTCTTTTCATGTACTATCATGTCTTTCAATCTCTGAATTTCAGACTGATGAATACCTTTCAATTGTTTCCTTTCAGCAATAATACTATTTCTAGAAACAGCCAATTGTGCATCCATACTTTTCAATACATTACTAATATCTTGATCTTTGGTCGATCTTTCGAATTCCAAAGTAGATTTCAATTCAAATAATTCTTTTTCTTGCTTCTTGACCAATAAAGCCACTGCTTTAGGGGATCCAATTTGTCCCAAAGACTGGGGAAAGTTTTCATTCCATTCATCTAATAGAGCTTGAAACACTTCGGGTTCATTCTCATGTCTACGAATCTGAGCGGTCACACCACTTAATTGCTGAATCACTTCTTCAGCCATCTGATGCACATATCGAGAAGCCGCTTTATTATCCATGTACTTTCCAGAACATTTCTCTACATAATGTAAACAAATTTCACGAACTTGTTGGACAGCACTTTTGGGATATTTGCGAATTGAAGCTCCAGTTGATACTCCATCTGCTGGGATTCTTTTCAATAACAGAAATGAATGTACATACAAATATAGATAGTGGTAATGGTGGAGGGAGTGAAAGGGTTTCAGCGAGCGAGGAGATGAGGATACGGAAGGAGAAGCATGTTAGTCAATCGTTATTACGTTGAGTCAAGAAGATTCGACACAGAAGCACCTATTCTTCTATCTCTATCTATATATTCTAGGCAACGCCTCACTTTTGTCTGAAATCTTATGGTGTTGCTCTTTAACCCTTACCTATAATGAGGCTCAGCGATTACTTCGTTGTTGGAAGTATTTTGAGGACCAGCAGGACGCCATGCAGGTTTTTCGGTTGCTCTAGCTTTAGACATGGTTTATCCGCAAAGTTTTGGAAACCGAAAAATGCAGAGCACTTCAAAAGGGTTGAGTAAAACTCTTTCAAAGTTTCGAAAGTCGTTTGAGGTTGGCTCGACCCGAGATCTGTCACTTCAAAAAATTCCAGTTTTTCACTAAAGAAGAAGACAGAAAAGTTCCTAGGCTAAACAGTCTTACAGTCTTAGCATTTCTAGGCTAACTGAATAGCCTATTCTATCGCTGTGCTTTTCAAATAGTCATTTTTTCCGGGTAAAGGCAGTACACAGGCAGGTGATTATTGGTAGTAGAGTAGATAGCAGACGGCTTTGGTATACGGAGAGAAAGAGAAAGTTGGTGGTTAAACAGACCACGCGTTCGCGATGTTGCACCCTTATCTAAGCCTGAATGAGTTCCCAAGCATTCATGGCAACCCTAATATTAAAGGCACGAAGGACGTCTTGACGCTGACTAGTACCAAAGTGACCTTGGCTCCTCGCACATCTCCGCCAAAAGAGACAACACCAGCGGTGAAAGAAGGTGGTGAGAAAAAGAAGTTCCGCTCTCTCTTACGTTCTCCAAAAATGGGCATGAGAAAGAAGTTAGATCTTGCACGGAATACGACTCGTAGTCCCTTGTCGTCTCCTTCGACCAAGGACCAAGTGACTCCAAAGAAAACAGCCGTTCCACCACGATTGAATGCATGCAACTCTCCACACAAATCACCCCCCAAGTCTCCCTTCTCTAACCAAAGACAAATATCCAAATCAACTCTTAAAGACAATGAAGACCCTAAATCACGAACCGATTCAGTACGTAGGAAGAGTCTTTCAAGTATAGATAAGAATGCGAGTGACAGGAAGAAAGCTACTGTAGGTCAAATTTATGATTATCGGGAAGCAATTCGCGAGAAAATTAATGCAGTTCGTAAAACAACGAGCCATTCAGCCAAGACACGAGGCATTATGAATTCCTCATCATATGAAACGACGAAAACACAGAAATTTGATGTGAACGCGATTACACGCAAAGCTGTGAATACATTGCGAAGTAGTCGATCGATGGCAAATAAACTTAGCCTTTCCTCTACTGTATCTAATACAGCTGAAAAAAATGAATCAGAATCAGACAACAGCACTAGTAGTGGTCCTGCTGTAAGTACACAAGGCAGACCCAAATCTAGCAATTTCCATGGAGCTACACTTAGTAACTTCTTATCAGGAAAGCAGCTACAAAATAATGAAACATGCGAGGATACAGAAGCAGGTCAAAGTTATTCTGATTTGTGTAAAATGCGTGCACAAAAGAAGAGCATGGACTTGAAGGTCAAGTATGAAGCAGAAGCACGTGCTATTAGTGCAGGGACAGAAGCTGCTGTCAGCAAATATGCCGTGAATGCTCAATTGAAAAGAGACGCAGTGGAAGCCGATCGTATCAAGAGAGAAAGGAATAGGCATGAAGTGTATGCCATTAATGAATATCTGAGAAAGATTGAGCAATCCAGATTCGAAAAGATGTTGAAAAGCTATGCTGATGGGGATTTCTCTAGGAGACTCGATACATTATCTGTATGTTCCACAGAATCAGATAATATACTAACTCCGAGGAATTTAAATGACAGAGAACATCCATTGAGAGGTTCTGTCTAATTTGGACGAAATATTTGACAAGTGAGATACTCAAGATTAGATTTTGTATGATATGTGTGCGAAGTGAGAGAGAAGATAGTAGTGTTTTGTTGTTTAGTTTTTGTTCAGTTTATAAAATAGATAAAAAGAATAATAGACTTATGAAATTACAATTTTTGAAAAATTAATCTTCATCGTCAGCTTCGTTAAGAGCTGTCTTTTTGGCATCAATAGCGGCTCTTCTTTCAGCATAACTCTTCTTCTTAGGCTTAGGAACTTCGCTACCATTCTTTTTATAAGTGAAAGCACTGACATTTCCTTCTTCATCGAAAGTAAGACCTTTCTTTGGGGATGGATCAGCTCTAATCTTTTCGTGACATTCAGTATACATAGTTTCTACATCCTCAACTTCCTTGTCGATGTAAGATTTGAAGTACTTTGCGTAGTTCTCTTCATCATCATCTTCCATGTAGTCCATATATTCTTGGATTCTAGCTCCCATGATGGCACTCTTCAAGTCATCAGCATCAAAAGTTTTAGCATCAGGATCATAACCAGGGAATCTTCTTGCGTTGTGAGGAATATCCATACCACCGTCACTAGCTCCTTTCATTGCAGCGAAAACACGGCTACCTCTGGTAGCAGTACGGATACCAATATCCAAAAAGGCTCTGAATGGCTTCTTATCTTCTTCAGTCGCGTTTTCAACATAGTACTTCTTACCGTTTTCACGAGCACCTTCTGGGATCTCTTCACCTTCACCATCCCAGGCTTTGACTTCTCCTTCTGGCTCTTCTACACCAGCGAAGAGAGTATCCAATTGGTACTTTTGCAACAATCTACGAGCACATAATAGACCAGTAGCATAACATGCAGGATAAGATTTCAAACCCATACTCACACCATATCTGGGTAATTCTTGAGAAGAGGCAGTACAGATGACTTCGTCGTGGTCAAGAAGAGCTTTCACTACTTGCACACGGCAATATCTGTTGGAGATACGTACCACAAGTCTGTATTTAGGAGCACCATACTTGTTCTTATCTTGAGTAATCAAAATGTGACGTCTTCTGTAATTGGTCTTTCCATCTAAGAAAATGAGGAAAGGCGAGAATTAAAATGTATTGAAATGTCAATGCAAATAAAGAGAGATAGATAGAACAGGAAAACGTTAGAAATCGCACCAATTACCAAGAAGGTCACAGCTATGCATGCAAAACCAAGCTGACTTGAGAAACCATCTCTCTTGTACCATCGCTCCCTCTACAGATCGAATATGGTTACTTACTTCTACGTCTTCTGAATTTGACCTGGTACCTCTTATGGTAAGCCTTATTTTTTAATACCTTCACGAATGGCATCTTGAGCTATCACGTTTTAAAGATGGATTGGCCCGATCCAATGAATTTTGGATGTGTCGACCCCGGATAGAGTGACATTCGCCATTGGCTCCAGCTTATCGTGTCGATTTCTGTCTCACCAATACCATGCCATTCACTAGATTTGTAGAAGTAGGTCGCGTGTGCCTTATCAATTATGGTCCTTCCCAAGGAAAGCTTTGCGTAATCGTAGATATCCAGGATTCCAAGCGTGTAAGTAAAAAATGGCCTTGCTTGTTAATATAATGGTGCTCCATGGAAGAGACTCCTCATGAGAGATGAGACGATCTATACTCGGACATATAGTACGAGAAACCGTAAACTAATCCATCTCATCTGCTCTACACTTCATGTACATCATGTTTATTTCTCCTCATTTTTATTTTGATCTTCATTTCTGTAAAATATAGGTTTTAATCGATGGTCCTCAATCTGAGACTGGTGTACATCGTCAAGTATTTCCTCTAGCTAGATTGTCCTTGACTGATATCTGCATCGAGAAATTGCCAAAGAACGCAAAGCAAAAGAACTTGGTCAAATGTTTCAAGGAGCAAGCAATCACACAGAAATGGGAAGCAACTCCCTGGGCAAAGAAATTAGCTGCTAAGAAAAGAAGAGCTTCTTTAAACGATTTTGGACGTTTCCAAGTAATGATCGCCAAGAAACAAAAGGCAGAGGCTGTCAAGAAGGCTATGTAAATGTTCTTCTTTTCTACTTCCTTTTGTTAATCAAGATTATATTTATAGAAATTGTAAATATATAAATTTCCGCACTCAAAACTTCTTACATTCACAAATATTTTTTGAAATTACAAGATCAGGAGTGTTTAATGCAGAGCCCCTATCGCACCATTTGCATAAGCTAATGCTCTGTATAGAAGAAGGAGTCAAATTATTTAAGTTGATCAAAGAATGTGGAGCTTTATATCAAGGTCAGTATAGGAATCAATCAGATCTTGGATCTTGTACTTTTCATTATTTTCCAGCAGTTCAGACAACGAAGGAATATGTATTGGATTATCTCGATACAGCTTCTCCAATCCTAACACGTAAATCGTCTTCAATTTAGGTAATGCATCTCCTATATATTGACTTCTCTTGAGTCTCAACTCTCTTGCAAACAGTTCCAATCCTGCATAAGTCACATCTAGACAAGCATGGCAATGGTCTAATACCAGAGATTGTAGATATTTGAATCCATTTTGATCTCCACGAATACCGAGGAAGGCCTTGCCTAGCGACATTTTGTTATGGGGTGACGAATAACATTTCGTATTAGGCACTTCCCATCTAAAATTTTGAAGATATAACAATTTTAATTTTAATTGTACTCCTAATTCTTCAAAAAAAGATAAATTCAAAAGACTGTTGAATATGAATACTGAAGAAGGGCCCAAGGTATTGATTTCGTAGGGTTCCATATCAAGAGCTGATTCCCAATTCTCCAAACTAGCATTATTATAGGCAGACAAATTGATGTGTGACAGTAATTTACGGATCCCATTATGTGTCACTTTCCGGTTGAAACAGACATATTCCAAATCCGGATGTACTAGTGATTCTATGTTTGAGTCGTCTAGCATATCATCATTGTCAAAACTCGCCAAAGTCAATAAAACTGAACTATAAAAGCCAGGCATAAGTCGTAAAAATCCATTCAATTCTCTCCGTGGATAACGATGGAAATTCTTGGCAACTTCAGTTATCGCCATCGAAGCTAACGTGGGTGGTGTATATGTAGACGATTCCTTTCTCTCATCACCGTCATTATCTAGTACTAAACGAGATGAACAACTCACACGCAAGGCTCTATCTAAATCAAACACATCATTACTGAATGAGTGGAGATTCATCTGTTCTATTAGAAAATCCCTCAAACTACGTGATATACATTTACGAATCCACAATTCATCTGCATGTGAATTGATATTCACCTTCTTCTCTTTATTGCTTATTATTGCTAAAGAAGGGATACGAATTGTTTCATGGAGAGACTTCTGCCTGTAATCAAGGTGATAGGGTTTCTCAAAGGCATTATTTCCCAAATCACTTTCATAATGGATGATCGATGGAGCATGACTGACACAATAACCATCCTTCTTAGACTTGAATTCCTCCATACCACATTGATACCTGCGCAAGACTGATAGAGTGTTGTTGCGCTTAGTATAACTACCGTCACTACCGTTCTTGCCTTTGCGACCCATTTTTATAATCTTCTTTTAGTATTGTGCAATAATTTTACAACGGAATGATTTGCGCGGTGCGAGAGTATACAGTATGATTTAAAAGGGCCCTAAAAAATGCCTCCGCAAGAGTTTGAAGTAGTAATCTCTTTGATACATACGATAAGTTATATTTATTTTGTCCAAAATTTGCTGTCAATTCGAAGAAGGGACGGGAACGGGTGGTGAGTCCTTCGATATCTTTGCATCGGTCTCGCTGGTTCGAAGTCACAAACAATCGTGTTAAGTGGTTGGTTTCAGCCTTTTCGAAGAGATCTCAACAATCTGAAATAGTATATCGAATCGCTAGTGTGGGTCTTGAGTGGAAATTGTCCTTACCCAGAAGTACGTCCCTGATCCCTATTCGTGTGCTCTTATTGGCACCCTTCTTGCGTTTTGTATCCAAGATCCGTTCTCTTGATGCGGCTACTCTTGCTCTTATTATTTAGCTTGTGCTCGATGCCGACATTGATAAGTAGTTTACTTTCGAAGCGAGGTCGCTTTGTGCTATCACGATCTCATTATGTGTTGTATTCCACCCGCGTCGGCCCCATTGATGAGAGTCGACGCACATATCCTCGTCGTTTGCGCCCTTCTTCTCCTGTAGAGAATAGAGAGTCCTATCCAGGTCCAGGACTAAGCGGTTTATCTGCTCGCAGACCTGTGTCTGATAGAGGTGGTGGTGGCAGTGGTGGTGAAGGGGATCGTAAAGGAAGTGATGGTCGTCGCTATACACCTCGTGATGGGGGAAGCAATCATCGAAATCGCAGTGATTCCTTTCGAGGAGATCGCGGAGAGAGGCGTTATCCTGAGCGTTTATCAAAAGATAAGATTCAAGGCGAATATGATGGCGATCACATTTATGGCATTACACCTATTCGTGCGGCGTTATTGAACAAAAGACGTCGCTTTGACAAATTGTTCGTTCAAGAAGGCATGGATTTGTCATCTACCAGTAAGAGGAATAGTGTGAAAGGCGGTCAAGCCTTACAAGTGATTCGATTAGCTCAATCGTTGAATATGGATATCAAAGAGATTTCTAAACACGATTTGAACATGTTATCGGATTCAAGACCTCATCAAGGCTTTGTATTACGAGGAAGTCCATTATCATTTAACAATATTGGTAGTAATGGAATGGAACCAACAGAGTCTGTTCGTGTGGTATTAGCTCTTGATGAAGTGTGGGACCCACAAAACTTTGGTGCATTGTTGCGAACCTGCCATTTCTTGAAAGGTATCGATGAAGTGATAGTGTGCAGCAAAAACAGTGCTCCATTGTCTCCTGTTGTATCTAAGGCATCAAGCGGTGCTATGGAAGTAATGGATATCAAATCTACAGATAACATGATGCGGTTTCTCGACAAGTCCATAGCCAACGGATGGCAAGTTATAGGTACATCTTTGAAGGATAGTGTCGATATATCTGAAATTCCTATTGATAAAGCTACCATTCTCGTATTAGGCAATGAAGGACATGGTATTCGCACTAATGTGTTGAGGAAATGTACTCATATCGCAAGAATTGCGGGGGGTGAAGGAGACGATATTGTCGACTCCTTGAATGTTAGTGTGACGGGTGGCATTTTATTACACTATATTGCTTCCAAGAAGTTATAGAGAAGAAAGCACTTTTTACATACTGAATAAATGATGTAGTTTTTTTTCATTGTATTTATAAATCATTACGCACAACGAACAAATATCAAACAAACAAGACACATATTTATTCTTAGTGTAATGGGACTATCAGATACTTATCTATTCAAAGCACAAGCAGCATTTAGAGCAATCATACCATTATACCCAGAGAATGTTCCATATCCCGTCGTATGGTGGTAGCCTCTCCTATTCCTATGTGAGAAATCGTCTTTGGCAGTGTTCATTAGAGCTGTCATCTTGAATTGCTTCTCTTCACGAGAGGTATTGAAAGACTGCAAGTAGTTGTCATTCTTGATCTCACTCCGTGCGTCCAAGTGGTCATCTCCAAAGCATTTCCTTAGTTGTTCACTACCACTCAATCTGAGCCTACTCTCCGCCATGTTATACTTCTTCATTCGACTAAAGAAACCAGGATTGTCAATGATATCGTCACATACGTCTCGAGGGGTGCGATTCAGAAACTTGAGATCTATGTATTGTGAAATGATTGTGAGAAGGAGAAGAAGAAGAAGAAGAAGAAGAAGGAAGGAAGCAAGGTCAGAATGCTCGATTTGATAATATATACAACAATTTCATTTTGTGCTCGTGGTCAAACTTACCATACTTCCACAGTCGATCTCTGTTTCTACTGACGAAGTCTCTTGTAAAAGCCATTTTGGTGTCTGTATCCAAAAGAGCCTTTTGGTCCACAGTCTCAAACCAACTGGGAGCTTGATTCTTCTCTTTGAATCCCTCCGGACACACACTGCCATTCCGCCCCACCATGGTCACACCAAGAGTCGGATCCTCAGGTGGCACGGTTTTGAATCTTGATTGTGCTAAAATTGGTGGCCTTTCCAAATGTGCTGTGGCAATCTTCAACTCAGGGCTATACGGTCTAAAGACTTCCAAGGGGTTGTTGAGATGGTGCTTTCGAGCAGTACTCAAACTATAATCCGAAGAATTCATCGATTGACCGCTTTTATTAGATCTTGCACTCTGTCTAGCAGAATTCGATTCTGGATGTTGATGGGCATGCTGCTGATGCTCATGTTGTCTCGCACTGTGACGCCCATTATGTCGAGCAGAACCAATGAATTCTTTCATCTCAGCATCAGAGCGAGTACTATACAATAGACCCATCTCGTGAGCTTTGTGGATAGCATGCTCGTCTTTGTGGTGATGAAGATGACCCACTTTCTTGTCCAGAGCCGAATTACTTCCATGATGATGTCCATGGTGGCTACTGTGGTGCATGTGTGATTGCGAATGGGACAAGTTCGAGCGACCAGTCAATGGTACGCGTTGACGACTACTCATTTTCGCAATCTGAGACACTTTCGTTCCAATTGTAGCAATGAATATATCTTCAAAATGCGACTACTAAAATAGCGAGCAGATTGATCAGGGAGATATGTGCACTATAAATGTAATTCTTTACACTTTGGCGTCGTCTCGTTTGTTAATTGAGCAAAATGTCGTCTTTCTGAGAAAGTTGGTTTCAGAAAGAGTGATCGGGCGGGGTCGACAACCGAACCCCGGGTCGCGCACCAAGCCAGTTATTCTCAAAGAAAAGGGGCGGTGAGCACTCATTTCCAACTAAAACAGCAAAGGTATTGCAGAGTCGCATCTGGATACGGGTTGTGGATAGAGAATTTACATAACTAGCTGATTGGTCGCCTTTGTGTCGAGCTTGTGGTTAACTGAGGCCGAGAATTGATCTCCGTCCGTCGTGTCTCGTTCTTTCCTTTTATCTAGCATGGAGGAGGCCAAGAAAGACTTGTTTAGCCAGAGTGCACCTCTGGCCAAGTCCAAGAAAAAAGATATTTTCCCTCCAAAGACAGATACTGCGGATATTGGTGCCTTAAATCATGAAAATATGCCCAAGAGCACATCTCCAACTCGCAAAGTTGCTGCGTCTCGTTTGCTCAAAACGACCAAGCCTCCAGGCACACGTCGTTATCCTGGCGAGATGCGCAAGATCTTGAAAGGAACCGTCACCGGCGCGGTGTATGCGGACGATCTTGAAAGAGAAGAAGCAGAGAGACAAGCCATTTATGAGGCAACCTATGGTGTACAGGTAAGTCTTCATTCATCTCATTCCTTTCCATCTTTCTCTACCCCTCTCCCTGTTTCTCTGATCATAGCTAACCTCTTTCTTCTCTCTCATTCCTCTCCTATCGCTTACTGTCGTTCTCCCCATAAGACTGAATTGTCGAGCACTGATTTGATGCGTGATGATCAATACTTGAAGTTAGATCAGAGTAAACTACCTTTGGAGATCTTTGACGATATAGAATTAGCATCACTCGACAAATCTCCTCAAGAATGGTTAGATTCTCATTCTTTGGGCAAAACTCCTTGGTTCGAAAACGGCTCATGGGTATGGAGACCTGTACAAATTTATTCTTATAATGAAGAAGAGAAGATGTTTCAGGTGCAATTTATTCCTGATGGAATCACCAAAATGGTGTCCCGATTGAATTTGCAATTTGATAAAGAAGACAAAAAGTTGTTTCTTCAACGTCGTGAAGTAGCAGAAGCAGGTCGCAATGAAGCCAAAGCGATAATGCGTTTGGATCATTTCATCACCAAACAGCCCAAAGAGTCGATTCGTGTGATTCGACAACAAGGGATTCAAAAGATTCATGAAAGAATCATTGAGGGTTTATCGCAGAACATTCCTTTTCCAGAAGCAGGTACTCCTGTTGGCGATTTATTGAGATCATTGACTGGAGAGACGATTTTATGGTATACACGGACAATGAAGAAGACTGCTTTGCAAGCTAGGTTGCAAGGAGTGTATGAAGACGACACCTTGAAGTTTCGATACAATCAATTGCGATTACCTCCTCCTGAACCCAAACCACCTGTGCCTTTTAGTGGTAAATTACCTGTACCGGAATATCCTTATAGTGAGAACTTGCAACGTATCAATAACTTGCATTACAGTAGTCAGAGAGAAGTGATGATTGTATACCGTTGGTTATACGACAAGTGGACCACCAAATGGCAATACCATCGCTGTATTGCTACAGATCTTTCCAAAATGGAAGAAATACCATGTACCTTGGATGACTACAGCAAATTTATGTCATTACACGTAGAATCTTCGTTACAATTCTTGGAAAGAGATTTCAGAAGAGGATTTTTGGATCAATTTTTGGACCAAGTACAGGATACATATGACTTCTTCCAATCTGATCTGGTTGTTTACTATCATGGATCATTGTGCAAATTATTCCGGGTATTGGATTTGAAGTTAGCAAATTTTTTGAGACAACTTTTGGAATTCTCTTTGGAATCCTTTGTTGAATTCATTGATGAGCGTGCTATCACTTTAGGTGGCGAAGAGGACGAAGAGGTCTTGGTAATTGACGAGGATATGATTGCTGACTTAGGCATAGAGGAAGCCAAGAAAGAAGGTGAAGAGAAAGTTCCTCCTTTGGCCACTGATGATGTCAAACCTACTGCATCTCCTCGTCCTTCTGCTCGTTCAGCTCGAAGTAGCGCACGTGGTAGCAAGGCCAACACACCTCGTTTTGTTAGAAATAAGAAAGATTTGGTATTACGTAAAACAGAGAATCGCTTTGCAGTAGATCTCCGCAAGGCCTTGTTTAAAGTAGAATTATCTGTACGCGACAACAAAGTAGTATTGGAACCTTCTGTCGAAGAAATCGAAGCAGAATTTGTTGGAGCTATTGATACCATGGTGAAGAATATTAATTCTCTTACTTCTGTAGATGTAGATGCCATGTCTTTGTTGAACTTGGAACCCCGCAAACTATTTGATATTGGTAATAACAACGAGTTTTATGCCGAAGTAGACGCTAACATCAAAAAGACTAGAGATTACGTATCTGAAAAAATCCATGGAGCTATGGAACGACCTGTAGAACTTGCAGCATTTTTCAACGAGTATGTATGGCTTATACAAGATTCTGTGGAAATTTACATCCTGAACTTTGTGGAATCTACTGGAGATCCTGAAGTACCTCCAAGCCTAGACCATTATAAAGCAGAGTTATCGAAAATTGATGATGCTATGCACGCTCTCAATGAAATGGCATTTAAAGAAGAAAATCTAGGGTTTACACAAGTGAATACAGAGAGAGTAAAAGATCTCTTGATTGCACGTGCATTAGAATTGAGAAATGCTCTTGCCACACAAGGTTCAGAACAAGCTCGCAACCATTTGATGGATGTACTCACTCAGTATAATGATATCCTAGAACGCATTGCTATCAAACCTTTGAATGAAAAGGAATTGGCTGCTCTGCGTGAATTCATTGAACAATCTCGCATTACGGTAGAAGACTACAAAAAAGCAGTTTCTGTAAACAGACAATTATTATCCATATTAGAAGCTTATCATTGTCCAATTCCTCTAGATGATATGAGTTTGGCATGGTCTGCTCTAGAGTATCCTCCTAAAATCGATAATGCTGGTAAAGAAGTAGAAATTCAATTGGAAGCAGACAAGATCCGGATGATGGATCGATTGTCCCTACAAAAGGATCAATTTGAAAAGACAGTAGAGGATTTACAGACACAAGTGAATGAAGCGTCGAAATTTGGTGATTATGATAATTGGGAAGCATTGGTAGAGACAGTAAACAATCTTATGGATAACATCACACAAGCCAAGGAGAAAGGTGAAGATTTCAATATGAGAGAAAAAGTGTTTGGATTTGCGCCCACAGATTATTTCATTTTGGACAAATATACTGAACAATTGCAACCATTCTACAAGCTATGGAATATGGTGAGCGATTTCCACAATAGTAAGAATGATTGGTTGAATGGTGAATTCAAAGAGTTGGAAGGTGACAAAATCGAAGAGAGTGTCACTGACTGGTGGAAGACTTCTTACAAGATGGTTAAAGGTTTGGAGGAAGATTATCCTGAGGCTGCAGGTGTCTCCCAAAAATTGAGAGAGAATACCACAGATTTTCGTAAGCACTTGCCTGTAATCCAAAGTTTGGCTTCTAAGGCCTTAAAAATGCGTCATTGGGAAGCCTTATCTGAATTATTAGGTAAAGAAATTAATCCAGAAGAAGATTTAACATTGCAAGGATTGTTGGATTTAGATGCTGCTGCACATATTGAAGACATTCAAGGAATTACAATTGCTGCAGAGAAGGAGTACAATCTGGAGAAAACAATGAATGCCATGATGGCTGAATGGGAAGTGATTGAATATGTAGTAAATGCTTACAAGAATTCCGGGACTTTTATTGTGGGTGGTATCGATGATATCATGACTTTACTGGATGATCACATTGTAAAAACACAGACCATGAGAGGTTCCCCATATATTAAACCCATCGAGACGGAATGTAAAGAATGGGAACATCGTTTGAAATATGCTCAGGGTTTGATTGATGAAATTGTCACTTGCCAGAGAGGGTGGATGTATCTTGAACCCATTTTCGGCAGTGATGATATCATCAGACAATTGCCTACGGAAGCTAGACGTTTCCAAAATGTCGACAAATTGTGGAGGTCCACTATGGGAGAGACTGCTAATGATCCCAACTTTATGGTACAAGCTGACCCAGAGAAACGTCTTGAAGGCAAATTCAAGAAAGCCAATGAAAAGTTAGAAGAAATCACGAAAGGATTGAATCAATATCTAGAGATTAAGCGATTGTACTTTCCTCGATTTTTCTTTCTATCCAATGATGAATTATTGGAAATCTTATCTCAGACGAAAGAACCTCGTGCTGTACAGCCCCATTTAGGCAAATGTTTCGAAGGAATCAATAAGGTCAAATTCGAAGATGATTTGAAGATTTCACAAATGATTTCTGCAGAAGGAGAAAAAGTAGATATGGATCAGTGTGTGGATCCAGAGACTCCTGCCAATAAAGGTAACGTAGAGAAATGGTTATTGGAATTAGAATCTATCCAATGGGACAGTCTATGTACATTAACCAAAGCATCTATTACTGAATACAAAAAGATTGATAGAGGCAAATGGATTCTTAACTGGCCTGCTCAAGTCATCTTAGGTGTATCTGCTATCTACTGGACAATTGAAGTCACAGAAGCCTTGCAAGCGGGGACACCTGCTGCATTGAAAGCTTGTTGTGACAAGTTGACTGGTCAATTGAAAGATATTGTGAAATTAGTGCGTGGCGATTTGAACAAACTACAACGAAAGACCATGGGTGCACTCACGACTACTGATGTGCACAACAGAGATGTAGTTGCTAAAATGGTGGAGCTTGGTACACATGATGTACACGACTTCAACTGGATGTCTCAACTGAGATATTACTGGGAAGATGCTTGGAAAGATGGGCAAGCTTGCAAAAAGGGAGAAAAGACTTGTGTAGCAAGAATTGTGAATGCTCGTTGTCTATATGGGTACGAATACCTGGGCAACACCATGAGACTGGTCATCACTGCTTTGACAGATCGTTGTTACAGGACCATGATTGGTGCCGTCGATTTGTTATATGGTGGTGCTCCGGAAGGACCTGCTGGTACTGGTAAGACAGAGACTGTAAAAGATCTGTCCAAAGCAGTGGCTATCCATTGTGTAGTGTTCAATTGTAGTGATGGTCTAGATTACTTGGCTATGGCTAAGTTTTTCAAAGGACTTGCTGGATGTGGATCTTGGTGTTGTTTCGATGAATTCAATAGAATCAATATTGAGGTATTATCCGTAATTGCACAGCAAATCTTAGTCATCAACAATGCCAAGCGTGAACAGAAGGAGATGTTCAGATTCGAGGGAACGTACATGAAATTGAACTCCAACTGTAATGTGTTCATCACTATGAATCCTGGATATGCGGGTAGAGCAGAATTGCCTGATAATTTGAAAGCACTCTTCAGACCTTGCGCGATGATGGTTCCCGATTACGCCATGATCGGTGAGATTCGTCTGTATTCCTTCGGTTTCGAAGATGCTAGATCTAATGCCCAAAAGATTGTGCGTGTATTACAATTGTCTTCTGAACAGCTATCTGCTCAAAAGCATTATGATTATGGTATGCGTGCTGTGAACAGTATCCTTGTAGCTGCTGGTAACCTGCGACAACAACTAGGAAATGATCCCGAATGGTCAGAGTCGAGACTGGTTTTGCGAAGTATCAATGATGTGAATTTGGCTAAGTTCTTAGTAGAAGATATTCCTCTTTTCCAAGGTATCACTTCCGATTTGTTCCCAGGCATCACATTGCCTGATGCAGATTACGGAGTATTGCCTGCTGCTTTGCAATACTGTTGTGATAATGGTGTGGAAGTGGCCGCTGGAAACAAGTTTATCCTTGAAAATACCCCTACTTACAACAAAAAGGTGGTGCAATTATACGAAATGGTTCTCGTACGTCATGGTGTCATGGTTGTAGGACAAACATGTTCGGGTAAAACTGCCACGATACACAATTTGGCTAAAGGTATGGGTAAGGCGTGTGAAGAAGGCAGTCCAGACTTCCAGAAGGTTGACATATTTACTATCAACCCTAAGTCGGTCACTTCAGGTCAATTGTATGGTCTTTTCGATGAAAACACTAGAGAATTCGTCGAAGGTATCCTGGCAGTGACTTTTAGGAAATGTGCTTACGATACCTCTCCTAATCGAAAATGGATGATGTTTGATGGTCCTGTAGATGCGGTGTGGATTGAGAATATGAACACTGTTCTAGATGACAACAAGAAATTGTGTCTAACCTCAGGAGAAATCATCAAGATGAGTGACACCATGACCATGTTCTTTGAAGCAGAAGATCTAGAGCAAGCTTCTCCTGCGACAGTATCCAGGGTGGGTATGATCTTTTGTGAGACCAGAAACATTACATGGGTGCCTATCCGCAACATCTGGCTCAAGACCTTGCCTGAAGCAGTGAGTGTACATGAAGATATGATTTCCGGTCTATTTGACTGGATGTTCGATCCATTGTCCTACTATGTCATCAAGAACTGTAAAATGCCCACTACTTTCGCTGCACAAGAACTCATCTTTAGTTTGTGCAGACTATTCAAATGCCTCTTGGACTTTGATGATGGTGTGGCCAGTGATATGGCCAAGGCTATTGAGGGAGCTTTTATCTTTTCAGTGGTATGGTCTGTTGGTGCATGTGTGGATGGTGAAGGAAGAGCGAAATTCGATTCATTTTTACGCAGATTCTGTGCTGGTGATTGTTACGATGGCACAGATCCTGAATGGGAAGATTTCAGAATCAAGAATCCTGATTATGTCACTCAAGCTGACAGGAGACTCTCAATCAACTTACCTGATGGTGCTCAGATTTACGACTTTATCTTCGACTGTAAGACTGCCAAATACCAAAACTGGCTAGATGGACAGCCTGTGTTCAAGATCGAGAGAGAAGCCAAGTTCAACAGTATTGTGGTACCTACCATTGATACAATTAGAAACGAATGGTTGTTAGAGAAGCTTCTACTGAAAGGTCATCATGTCATGTGTACTGGTGATACTGGTACCGGTAAATCTGTATCAGTAAAATCCAAGTTATTAGCCGGTATGCCTGACAACTTCACTGCACCTATCTTCCTTAACTTTTCGGCACAAACCAGTGCTAACCAAACACAGGATCTAATTGATGCCAAGTTGGATAAGAGAAGAAAGGGTGTATTTGGTCCTCCTTTGGGACAAACCACCATCGTGTTCGTAGACGATCTGAATATGCCGGCAAAGGAAGTGTACGGAGCACAGCCTCCTATCGAGATCTTAAGACAATGGATGGATCACCAAGGTTGGTATGACCGCAAAGAAAATGAGTACCGTAGATTGGTGGATATCCAGTTCTGTGCTGCTATGGGCCCTCCAGGTGGAGGACGTACCCGCATCACTCAGAGATATGTGCGTCATTTCAACGTCATCAACTTCATCAATTTTAGTGATGAGTCTTTGAGTCGTGTTTTCACCTCTATCATGGACTGGAAATTCGGACAAGGATTTGCAAATGCCATCAAAGGTTTGTCTGGTACCATAGTACAGGCTACCATTAATGTGTACAATGAAATTGCTGCCAACTTGCTGCCCACTCCAGCCAAGAGTCACTATACTTTCAATCTCCGTGATTTATCTAAGGTGTTCCAAGGAACATTACAAGGTTCTCCTGATTTAGTCAAAGAAAAAGATCAGATGATTCGATTGTGGAGTCACGAATGCATGCGTGTGTTCTATGATCGTTTGATTGATGACGAGGACAGAGGTTGGTTCAAGAACTTGGTGGAAGCTAATGTTAAGGAGTATTTCGGCCTTGAATGGGCCAAGATCAAAGGTAAACATGAAAACATCATCTTTTGTTCCTTCTGTGACCCCAAGTCCTTGACGAAGCCTTATCAAGAGTGGGTAGATAGAGAGAATATTGCGAAGATTATGGATGATTATTTGGATGATTTCAACCAAATGACAACCAAGCCTATGAATCTAGTACTGTTCCAGAATGCCATTGAACATATTGCCAAAATTTCTAGAATTATTCAACAACCATATGGTAACGCGCTGTTAGTAGGTGTGGGTGGCAGTGGTCGTAAATCTGTGACAAACCTAGCTATTCATGTCGCTGATTACGAGATTTTTACAATTGAAATCACGAAATCTTATGGTTTGATGGATTGGAGAGAGGACATTAAGCGAATGATGCACAAGGCCGGTTTGCAGAACAAGGGTACTGTATTTGTCATGGATGACACTCAAATCGTAAAGGAGACCTTCCTGGAGGATATCAATGGTATTCTTAACACAGGTGAGGTGGCTAACCTTTTCAATGCAGAGGACATGTCAGAGATCATGGAAGGTCTTGCTAAAGACTGTCAACAGGCTGGCATCAATGCTGGTGTGCCTGCAGAAGTCTACAACTTCTATGTTGAGCGTGTGCGAACTAATTTGCATCTAGTGCTATGTCTATCTCCTATTGGAGATGCATTCAGAACTCGTCTACGAATGTTCCCTGCATTGGTGAACTGTTGTACCATTGATTGGTTTACTGATTGGCCAGAAGATGCATTGCGTTCTGTGGCTAGCTATTTCCTGCACAATGTAGATTTAGAAGAGAGTGTCAAGGTAGGAGTGATTGATGTCTGTGTGGACATGCAATTGCGTGTAGTACAACTCAGTCACAAGTTCTTGAAACAGATGAATAGAAACTACTATGTAACCCCTACTTCTTATCTTGAACTGATCAACTTGTTCAAACAGTTATTGAGCCACCAGGCAACAGAAGTAGAGGAACAAAAGGCACGTTATGATAATGGTCTACAAAAACTCAGAGAGACGGATGAAAAGGTACAAGAAATGCAAGTATACTTGGAGGATTTGCAACCAAAACTGAAGCAAGCTACTATTGAGACCGATGCACTCATTGTACAAGTAACTGCTGATCGTATTGTCGCCAATGAACAGTCAGTGATTGTGAATGCCGAGGCAGAGAAGTGTGAGAAACAAGCTAATGAAGCCACAGACCTAAAAAATTCTTGTGAATCTGAACTGGCACTAGCGATTCCTGCATTGGAAGCTGCCGAAAAGGCACTCAAGTCTCTAGATAAGTCAGATATCACGGAGATGAAGGCCATGAAGAAGCCTAGTAATGCTATTAAGATGACGATGGCTGCTGTGTGTGTCATGATGGAAGTGAAGCCTGACAAGAAGGTGAAGGACGGAGACCCGCGTATCGACCCTTATTGGGGGCCTGCAACCAAGGAATTGCTAGGTGATTCCAAGTTTCTGCAAAGATTAGTGGGTTACAAGAGAGATGAGATGAAACCAAGTGTGGTGGAGCTCGGTACTACATTTGTGGAAGATCCTGATTTCGACCCAAAAATAGTAGCTTCCAAGGGAAGTCAAGCTGCTGCTGGTCTTGCCAAGTGGGTACATGCTATGATCAAATACGATGCTGTAGCTAAGAATGTAGCCCCTAAGAAGGCGGCATTGAAAGAGGCAGAGACTACTCTCAAAGAAGCCAAAGCTGCCCTCGCCATCAAACAGGCAGATTTGAAAGAAGTATTGGATAAAGTGGCAGCTCTAGAGGCTCAACTACATGAAGCAGAGGAGAAAAAGCAAGCCTTGAAGGACCAAGTCGAGGATTGTGAAGCCAAGCTCAAGAGAGCAGATTCTTTGATCAAAGGACTGGGTGGCGAGAAGATGAGATGGACAGCAGCGTCTGAACGATTGGCAAAGCTGTTCATCAATGTGACTGGAGACATTGTATTATCCAGTGGTGTTATCGCCTACTTGGGTGCTTTCATCATGAGCTATAGAGAAGAGGCTGTGTCTCAATGGTCGAAGCTGTTGAGAGATAAAGGTATTCCTTGCTCTGACGACTTCAGTCTGCGGGAAACATTAGGTAAACCAGTAGAGATCCGATCTTGGATTATCGACAGATTGCCTAATGACTCTTTTTCCATTGAGAACGCTATCATGCTTGGTCAATCCAACAGATGGCCCTTGATGATCGATCCACAGGGCCAAGCTAACAAGTGGGTCAAGAAGATGGAGGAGAGCAATGGACTGAAAGTAGTCAAACAGAACCAGAACAACTTTGTGCGTGTGATTGAGAATGCGATTCAATTTGGTTCTCCTGTATTATTGGAAAATGTACCCGAGAATCTGGATCCCATCTTGGAAAGCATCTTACTCAAACAAATTGTCATTGCTGGAGGCGTGGCTACCATTCGATTGGGTGATGCCACCATCGAGTATGACAATGCGTTCAAGTTGTACATCACCACAAAGCTGACTAATCCTCACTACCCTCCTGAATTATGTGTGAAAGTAAATTTGCTCAATTTCATGGCTACTGCAGACGGTCTGCAAGATCAGATGCTTGGTAAAGTGGTTGCTATGGAGCAACAAGAACTGGAAGCCACTCGTCAGAAGCTAGTTATTGAAGATGCCGAGAACCAGAGACAATTGAAAGAGATTGAGGACAAGATTCTCTTCCTTCTTAAGAATGCAGAGGGTGACATTTTGAGTGATGAGACATTGATTAACACATTGGCTGACTCCAAGAAGACATCTGACATCATTCAAGAGAAAGTGAAAGTGGCGGAGGCGACGCAAGCTAAGATTCGTAAAGTCAGGGAAGGATATGTACCTGTAGCTTTCCAAGCCGCACAATTATTCTTCTGTATCGCTGATCTAGGAAGTGTTGATCCGATGTATCAATACTCTTTGGATTGGTACATTGGTCTGTATGAAATGGCCATCAATACTGCTGAGAAGACCAAAGTGTTGGAAGACAGATTGAAGAATCTGAATGACACTTTTACACAAATCCTGTACAAGAATGTGTGTAGATCTCTATTCGAGAAGGACAAGCTGCTCTTTTCCTTCTTGTTGACGACTAAAATTATGTTGGGTCACAAAGAACTAGATGCAAGAGAACTAAGGTTCTTCTTACAAGGAAACACCCTAATGGATTTAGCAGAACCCAATCCAAGTGATGGGTGGATGTCAGATAAATCTTGGGGAGATATGTTGGCTCTATGTGATTTAGGGGGCAGTTTTGAAACTTTTAAGAAGTCCTTCATCGCTAACTTGGACTCCTGGTCTAAAATTGTAGAGGATTCCGACCCTTCAGGTTTCATTGCTAATCTAGTGGGGGAGCAATTGGATGAGTTCAAACGTTTGTGTATTTTGCGCTGTTTCAGACCCGATGTAGCGGTGCCTGCAGTCATGGACTTCATTGCCAATTACATGGGCAAACGTTTTATTGAGCCACCTCCATTCGATATGAAGGAATGCTTTGGAGATTCACGATGTTATACACCATTGATCTTTGTATTGACACCAGGAGCTGCACCCATGACTGAGCTACAGAAGTTGGCTGAAGATATGGGTTTCGAAAACAAACTTACAGCCATTTCTCTTGGACAAGGACAAGGTCCTATTGCTGAGGCTGCAATCCAAGATGCGGCAGAGAAAGGTGCATGGGTATGTCTACAGAATTGTCACTTGTGTATCTCATGGATGCCTACTTTGGAAAAGATCTGTGAAGAGTTCTCTGAAGATACACTCAATAGTAACTTCAGACTATGGCTTACATCTGAACCTTCACCTGCTTTCCCAGCATTCGTGCTTCAGAACGGCGTAAAGATGACAAATGAACCTCCTAAGGGCATGAGAGCCAACCTATTGGGTTCACTCAATAGTATTGATTCTGAATGGTTTGAGACATGTAACATGAGAGTAGAATTTAAGAAGATGCTCTTCGGGCTTTGTTTCTTCCATGCTGCTGTGAGAGAAAGAAAGAAGTTTGGTCCATTAGGATGGAATATTCAGTATGTCTTTAGTGGACCTGATCTTAAGATCAGTATGGATCAGTTAAGAATCTTTTTGGACGATTTGGGACAAGGAGAGAAGATTCCATATGCTGCTCTTGCTTATCTAGCAGGAGAGTGTAACTATGGCGGCCGTGTCACAGATGATAAGGATAGAAGATGCATTCTAAACATTTTGATGGACTTTTACAATCCTGGTATTTTGGATGACAATTACAAATTCAGTCCATCGGGTAAGTACTATGCTCCTGAGAATGGTACATTGGAAAACATGTGTGATTATGTTAGAACATTGCCCTACAACGAAGGTCCTGAAGTCTTTGGTCTACATGATAATGCCAACATTAGTTGTGCTATCAGTGAAACCAATGCCTTGCTACAGACTGCATTGTCTCTACAACCTCGTGCAGTAGAGGGTGAAGGTAAGAGCTGGGGAGAGACATTAGACGAGTTGGCGGGTGACATCTCTGACCGTATTCCTAATGAATTCGATATTGAAGCAGCACAAATCGCCTTCCCTGTATTGTATGAAGAATCCATGAACACAGTCATCATCCAAGAGTTGATTCGATTCAATAGACTCATCAACAAGATCTCAAGTAGTTTACGGGATGTAAGGAAGGCTATCAAGGGTCTAGTGGTCATGTCTGCTGAACTAGAAGCTATGGGCAACAGTATGGTCATTGGCAAAGTGCCTGCCATGTGGGCTGCCGTAGCGTATCCTTCTCTTAAACCATTAGGTAGTTGGGTGACGGATTTCTTGGAAAGATTAAAATTCTTGGGTCCTGAATGGATGGACAAAGGTATTGCCCCTGCTTCTTACTGGATCTCAGGATTCTTCTTCGCACAAGCTTTTATCACAGGTACCCTGCAGAATTATGCCAGAAAATACGCCATTCCTATCGATACGGTGAGTAAAGCACATTCAATATATCTCTCGTATTTTTATCTTACTCAACATCATAAGCACCATCACTAACTTCATAACTTCATCTCTTTGTCTTATTTCCTTATCTTATACTCTCCGTCTCCTATTTATTTATAGGCTGAATTCGATTTCCGTGTATTGACTCCTGACGAGATAGAGAAGGCTAAAACCGAGAAAGCAGAAGATGGTGCGTACATCTTCGGTATGTTCATGGAAGGTGCTCGCTGGATCACCGAAGAGCATGTCATCGGAGAGAGTCGCCCTAGAGAACTATTCGTAGAGATGCCACATATTCATTTGGAGCCAAAACTGAAGAAGGATGTACCTCTAGTGCGAGGAATCCCGGAGAACTATACAGGCCATACCAATGGTACCGCAAATGTGTATATGTGTCCAGTTTATCGTACGAGTTTCCGTCAAGGAACGCTCTCCACAACAGGACATAGTACCAACTTTGTGATGTTTATTCGTGTCCCTATGAAGGAAGGAGATGATCAACAGAAATGGATCAAACGTGGAGTTGCCCTGTTGACTCAATTAGACACGTAGATCCCAAACATGATAGTACGTCTATTGAATCAAGAAAACTAAGAAATGAAAAGAGAAATAGAAAGAAAATTCAAGTTTTATATTGTAGAAATCAGAAACGAAGATTGTAAATGAACATAAACGTAATTATTCAAGAGTTACAAAAATGATCTTTAAACACCGCTCCATACATAACGAATAAATGTACAATCGCTCTCTCCACCTATCTCACTATAATTCTATCCTTCTATCTAGAAAGGGATTCTATCATCAGAAGAGTCTTGTGTACCCGCACCAGGAGGTTGCAGCATGGAATTCGATTCGCTTTGTGCTTGGGCTACATCCTGGTTAAAATCGTCAAATGCCTCATCGAAGTTCTCTTGGTTCATATCCATATCACTCTCGCCATCCAAATCTTCAATACCCGAACTAGCCAACATATCAGCAAGATCTTCAGGTGCCAGAATGTTCGTTAAACGCAACTTGAACATCTTGCGGTCCTCTCCAGTCGTTTTGTCTTGCCATTTATTATGAATAAGATATCCAACCCCACACATTGGAGCTCCTTTCACTAATCGATCTTGATGCAGCCTCGCTTGGTTGTCCCAAATCTCTGTAGATATCCACATGGTCTCTGTGGGCTTGTACTCCTCCCAATTGTGCTGTGGAAAGAAGTGACCCACCACTGCCAAAGCGAAGTTCATCACATAATGACCATTAGAGAGATAATTCTCACGAGGATCTGTGCCAATCACGCCACTGATAAAGACACGACACACATCACGACGCTGAGGAATCTTGCTACGCTCGGGACGGTCAGCCATGGGCCCATCACTCATAGATAAACCAGTTCTAAACAGAGAAGGTCCAAGGCCTCCTCGAGATGGAGAAAAGCCATCACACAGGCACAGCGAAAGCAAGAAGAGGGCCAAAATTAGCTCCATGTCGAATCAAAAAGGCTTCTAACGCTTCCGTTGCAAAGCCACACGCACGAGAAGGTTTCCCCCCCGAAGAGAATCCTACCCGGCTATGCCACTTTTTGGTATCTATCATTTTTAATCCCGACCCGCCTGTAAAAAAATATCATTACATTGCTGAATACGGCATATATAGGTTTAAAAACAATGGAATTTTAGATTTACAGAGAATATAAGCCCCTATACTATCATTCTGCTAAAAGTTCCGAGTGGTGTCTGTTCTATCACGGAAGAGCGATAATCGAGTATCGAGTGACGATGCTTAGATACTTTTCGCTGGTGGTGCTGATCACATGCGCCGTAGGGTTCAGATTTGCAAATAAACCCCCTTTTAGCCCACTGAGACTTTACTATGGACGTCATGATGACATGATGGTGCCACTATCTTACTCGGACAGCTACCGCGCGACATTGTCAAGCACTGCATTTGGTACCCTTTCTGCTGTGTCTTCTGTGCTGTTGGTGAATACTGTGTATGCAGTGAATGGGGTTGATGCTGCAACAACAACAACAACAACGACGACGAGCACATTTCTTGGTTCCATGAAAGATGAGAAGAAATTCTCTTTTCTGGAGAAACGTGTCAATAACGAAGATGATGGTTCTCTCTTTTCTCCTGGATACGTTTATGAAGACATATGTTATCCTTCATGGTTCAATGGCGTGTGGGATACCAAATCAACCACGCGACAAGTCGTGGCTCCTCTCGGCAAAAAGATTTTTGGGGGTGAAGCAGCTTACACGAATGCTCTGAATGACGTGAATCGTACAATCAATTACGAATCCAGGTTCCTTGATAGAGGTCATGGTGAGATCATTGCAGATCGCATTTTCAATATCAAAAGCATCGGAGCAGAAGCCATGGGCAAAGATGCGATTGTGGACTTGAAACAGAGAGTCGGCCAGAGTCTATTGCGTGAAGATAAAGTAAAATACTATAATAGTCTCTCCAAAGAGCTAAATATTGCGATTAGTCCTGATGCCGTTCGCGGTGACATATTCGATGTTAATTTGATAACAGAAGATCGTGATGCCGCTATTAATGAAAAAGAAGACGCCTTTGTAGTGCTCGAGAAGTCTATTCAGACAATATCTGTGCGAATAGATGCATTGGCTCAGAATCCGCCTTTACCAAGAATCAAAGAGATAGAAACCATTACGTTGTATCGACAACTAGATGATGGGAAGCGTATCAGTGCAGTGCAAAGAACAGCTACGTTTCTATCCAAGCTAGATAGATCCGTTCGATACAGACAAATTGCACGTGAAGAACCAAGAATAGCTCATACTGCCATAGATATTCGAAAATATGATGTAGAATACGACAAGAAAGAATGACAGAATGAGAGAGAGGGAGAGAGAGAGAGAGAGAGAGAGAGAGAAGGGTGGGTGAAACTGGTTTTCCACCCGTCAATGTCACTTTCTACGAGCTGTCAATTTATTAAATTTTTTTTTTTCAGTCTTTATTATCCTACACGACCCCATTGCATCATGTCAAACGCAAAGCTCGTTGAGGCCGAAATCCAGCGAGTGCAGGCACGTGCGACGAAAGAGTATTCGAAGACTTCTACCTCTGTGGATTTGCTTCGTAAGCAAACATCTGACGACGTAGATTTTTTTCTAAACGAGCAGAGCCAGAAAGCGAAGAATGCTTCTTCTTCTGTGGAAGAGTTTCGCAAGATTCCGGTCAAGATGCGAGATCTGTTGGATAAGCACAATGATGCCTTTCATCACTTTGACAAGGAGATGAGAGCCATTGAGGAGAAGGAGAACGAGAACATGAAACAGTACAAGAGCTTTATTTCTTCCATGGAGGGTCAATTCAGAAAGGAGACCAAGAATTGATCCGAGTAAAAGAATGTCAGAACGCGAGACAATGGGTAATCATGGGTAATCATTAGGAAGGGAAGGAAGGTGTAAATCTATCTGATCCTGTTGATCACACATTGAACATATTTTGAGTCATCGACGATAATTGTTCCAGCGTTGTCAAGACTGAGGAGGAGTGAGAATTCAAATGTAAATCTGTGCCTGATCTTATTCATAAACTTTACACAATTCTATAATTTGCTTGGTTCTCCATACAACTACACACTATTTACATCTATCACGAGTCGTTAAAGCGGTTTCTGTTCCTCTAAGGGGGTACTGGCGTGCCTCCTGAAGCACCACCTGTCAGAAATCCGAAACCTCCAAAACTGGGTACTTTGAATTTCAACAAATCAGCCTTCTCTAGATCGAAAGGAGCTCCACCCGTCTTGATAGACACATAGATCTCGATCAACACCAGTCCGATGACTGAAACCCAAGTGATTTGTTTGACCAATTTGACTGCTTTGGGTTCTTGACCTTGAGGAGTCGGTGCGGTCAACTCTTCGAAATATCTCGCTACAGGATTCATCTCGTCGTCGTAAGCTTGTTTCTTGTATTGAGCTGTGCCTGTCAGAGGACGCAACTTACTGTCTTCTTTTGAAATATCCACATCAATCTGTGAAGAAGCAAAGGTACGAGGTGCACTCGCAGGAGCACGTGGTGTGTAAGACGACAAGTCATTGCTTTGTTGCCTTTCTACTGGTAGATTCGTGGGCATAGCAGAACCATTCCCCATCACGTTTGAATCGATAGACAGTCTCTCCTTGGTAGAGGGTCTCTGGCGTTTCTTGGCTTTGGATCTTCTTTGACGAGCAAAAAGAGACAGATGGCGAGCTGTCTGTAAGGATTCAGTGCCAACGAGGCCACGATTCACGAAGCTGTGGACAATGCTCAACATAGAGAGGAAAACCAACAGATACGCACGGAGAAGCATCATCTTGCGGTATACACACAGTCAATTCACGATGCCAGCTGCGGCCGTCCAGTGCGTATGGGCGATACTCTACTCGTATGAAATCGTCTTCCCGCCTCTTTTCAGTCTGGTCTGTCACTCCCACCCCGCACCGGTCCCGCGTGACGAAGCGTATTTTCGGAAGTTTTTGTCTTCGTTTTTGTCTTCATTCTGAATATACTTCCGATATTTCTGTAAAGATTTTGGTTTGTTCGGTGATACACGTACACACGTCAATTTCAGAAACCTAGAGAGTATCAGGCGTAATGTCTTCTGAAGTCACTAAACCTCGCACGGAATCGGCACTATATGAACTTCCTTTGAATCTGTTGTATCTTATTCTTGGCGATTTCGTTGATGTGAATAGTCTTATTCGATTGGATTCTGCTACAACCAACAAGAAGTATCGAGATCTGTTTTTAGATACTATTCGAAAAATTAGGCACGGCAAAACTTTTACTGCATTATACGATTTAGGGTGTTTAAGGTGGATTTACATACGAGATATTCCTTATGCCCACATTAAGAACTTCAAATTGTGGATACCCGGTCAAGAGAAACATCCTCAACCATGGTACAAGCAATCTGCCAGTCGATATATGAATATCAACCCTAATCCATTGTGTTGGTGTGCTCAGAATGATTGTATCGAAGCGCTTCAATTGTTGTTGGATTGTCCAAGTGACGTCATGAAAGTCAACATTGAGGACCGAGATGGTCTAGGATTCACACCTCTCTTAGTAGCTGCGCATTATGGAAACTTGGCTACGATGAAGATTTTGATATCAAAGTATCAGGCCAATGTCAATGCACAGGATTACATTATGGATAACAATCCCCTCCACTTAATGCCGAACAGCGATACAGGCTATCGTATGGCGCAGTTGTTGATTGATTCGAATGCGGACATCAATAAAGCAAACAGACAAGGCTTTACACCCTTACACGATGCTGTAAGCTCCCGCAACGAAGGGTTAGTGAAGTTGTTGCTCAGTCAACGAAAAATTGATGCAAATAAACGCACTCATATGGAAGGAGATTCTCCATTGCATATCGCTTGTAAAGCCGGTTACTTGTCTATGGCTTCTGTGTTATTAGAGAACGAAATAGTTCACTATGATGCCATTAACGATGCCAAAAAGACACCTCTTGAAGAAGCACAACGCAACAATCATCACAATATTGTGAGCTTTATGCATGAGAAACTCAATATGGTCGAAGAGCCAGAGTACGAGCAGCATTAGGAAAATGGCCACGCAACGCTTTAACATTATTATGATTGCAGAACAATAGAGAGAATAGAGTATGGCGGGAGTATGTCCACAACTTATGTGGATGTGTCAGTCGGTACTAGTAGAAGTAACAGCGGATAGAGAGGACTATATATTAGTGTGATACGATAAAATACCTCATTATCAGTTCTGTGCTTTCATACATTACAAATAAGATTTACTCTTCTATATCATCCTTTATCTTGCATCCATCCATTCGCGTCTCTGCGGCCTATGTCACTGTGTACAATATGACAGAAAACTCGTGCTTCTTTGTTTTCGATTCTCTTTCTCTCTCTCTTTCTCTCTCGTTCTTTCTTTTTGTTTTTTTTCTTACTCTTTTTTCTATTCTCTCACTCATTAGGCCTGTCTTCATTCATCATCGCCATCTACCTCTCCAATACCTTCTGTGCTTGCATTATCATTTTCCTCACTACTATCCTCTGGACTATTGGATCTATTATAGACGTTATGGCCCAAGTTGTCCCCAGCGTCGAAGTCGTTCCCAGCGTCGAATGAATCATCATTCCAACCGTACCCATCACTCACATCTTGGTCCATAGCAGTTGATACTTGCGGGTAACGGCTCTTAAGCGAAATTTTGGGTATAGGTGGTATAACATGCTTACCATCCATCATTTCCCACTTGAGACTATCTCCAGGCAAAGGGCTAGTATCATAACGACACGTGGCCCTGCAGAAGTCAATATCATATTCGTCATTACCAGGGTTCCTTCCCAACGGGGTAGCACTGACCCACCATGTCTTCTTTCTATCGGAGTTGCACATGAAGACGTGGAAATTGATATCTCTCCCTTCCCACAGGCCTTTTCTTCGGAACCAAGCGCATCCATTTAGCATACCCACATTTTCATAAGTGCCATCGGCCTCAAAATTGCCACCGCCACTAAGCTCCACATAATAATCGGAATACATATCATCAAGACCGAAGGAGGTTTCTGGTGATTGTGTTTGGGTCAGCAGATCGCGTAGTCGCTCATCTGTTTCTGCTATGGTAGTCACGATGGCAGCTAGACTGTCCATCTCGGCAAGATCTCGCAAAAAGTTCAGGTAAACCTGGGAAATGCTCACCTTGTTTACATACGTATGCTTGGTAGTGTTAGGAAACATACCGGCTTTGTCCTTTTCGATAATATCGATAAGTCCTAAGTCATTGGCGTAAAAGATGACATTCATTCTCTCTACTCCTAAGTCGTCCTTGCAGCAGCATACGAGCTGAAACACCTGGATGAAGAACGAGTTGATGCTCTCTTCGTTATTCAGAACAACAAATTTATGAATATGCATGAGACACTTCTCGATGATCGTAGTACTGGCTTCCAAGTTATAAGAACAGACTTGGCTCAAGGTAGCCCATGAAGATGCCTTGTTTCCGTTATACATATGCATACTACAAAAGTAGAAGTCCGGTATGGTCAGTGCCGTCAGACAATTCTGAGGCAACGATAGTTTGGCATCAAGTTTTCGGATAGGAGCTTCGAATTCTTCGAAGCAATCGACAGGCTGGTATCCATTAGACTCGGACCGAGTCAAGTCATTTCGATAACCCCCGACTTGTAGATGACGCCACACGAACTTCTCATCCAATACTGCCTTGTCAGCCAAATATCCCAAAAAGCCCTTAGGTTTAACCACCGCACTATTTGTTTCGGAGGACAAGCGATCAAAGAGTAGACTGACTACTTGCACGGACGCCTGTTTGTCTTGGATGCCATATACCTTCTCCAAGTAGCTTCGCAGTTCCATTTCAGACATGGTACCACCTTGGCAATTCTCTTCGAATACTTGTGTTAACGCTTCCTTGGCTTCGTTAGTGAATTCATATTGGTAGATATTCTCGCGATCTTTCAGTAAAGACACCTTGTTAGGTTGAGGGGCACCAACAATGGCAGCCGATGCTTCTATCACGATCGAAGTCAAGTGTTCTGAAGGCATATATTTCTGATACATCTGACTGAAGACGTTCTTCGTTAATGGTATCTGTTGCGCTTCAGTCTCTTCTATGAGCTTTTGCACTTCTTTAGGGTAAGGAAAACGTGCCTTAACCTCTGATAGCGTCATATCCTTGTTTATGAAAAAAGACAAGTCAGATAAGTACTCCAATCCTATCATCAGAGATCGCATGCACTCAATGAGAGCCATCTCTTTAATCATACAAAAGAACTCATAACTCTTCCCTAAGAAGGGTTGAAATGAACAATTATACATCAGTGCCTGGATTGCTTTGACGAAATAAGCACAAGTGAATCTCTTGAGATCGTAGCTTAGGTTAATCTGGCTGTCGTTCTCAGCATCCTCCAAGACAGTAGTGTAGCCCTGTACACATTGCTGCTTCAAATCAATTCCAGGGGTGCCTAGAAAGGGTAACAAAGCTTGAGCATCGGATGGAGCAATACAAGAAATTGCTTTCATGAGGATAGTGATGAAAGTAGTCTTACTACGTATATCATTGCAAGTGAAGCAATAGTCTTGCAGATAAGTGTTCTTGTCATCAAAGAGCACCATGTGCAAGAATGTCACCACTGTAAAAGGGAAAGTGTCGAAGACGTTTTGAATAGAGTTAACCCATTCATTCACCTTGACACGATCTTTACAGTGCAGTACTATATCTAAGAAAAACTTGATGGCAAAAGCGAAAGTGAATTTGGCACTCTCTGCATTTGCTTCGAGTTCAGCACTGTCACTGGTTATAGCAATTCCATTATCACCACCTCCTGAACTTCTAACTCTTGAAGGGCTCGTTGCTTCGGCGACATCAACTGCCAATACTGCCCTCTTGACGTGGATGTTCAATAGAGACTTGACAAAGTCGTGCAAGTCACAATCCAACATGTACTGGGCGATCATGTGTTCGTAATTGGACTCGAAGACTTCCTTTTGGAAGGCTTCAATGCCATTAATCATCACATACTTGCCCGTAGCATCTAGACGTCGACCTTCTGCATTGAGCTTCTGTTCACTTTCGATAGCAGTGGGTGGAACTGGTGGCATGACACTGCCTGATATTTCCGCACCGTGTACATCAGGGAAAGGAGGCGGAGTAGTGATATCTGCAGTAGCTCTATCGGGCAACTGAGATTCTTCACCTCCGCCCTTTGCAGTCGGGCCATTGGGACGAATCTTGTTGTAAAAGAGAACCAGAGCATTTGCAGTTCTATCTTTATCTCCATGAGCACTCTCATAAGAGCCTCCAAAGCACTCGTGTGCGATGGTTTCTGTACTGTAATGCCATTCGCTGATGTAATCATCGTCAAACTTGTACCACTTCTCGATATTATCAGGATCTCTCGCAAAGCTATAATAATGACCACCTTGCGCTACTCCAGCATGCACTTGTACCCCCTCCAACTCGTATTCGAAGTCAGCTTCGTCTAACTTAGGCTCTTCATTCGACTCTCGTCTGGACAAAGTGGGAGCAACACTGCCATCCTCATTTATACTGAGACTACACAAAGCTTCAGCAACTGCATCTGCACTCTGACTAGTATTGGTATTAGATCTCTCTCGACGAGGACTGGAATTGGCTGAGCGTGCAGGACTCGGTGGTACGCTTCCGCGATCTTCCCCTCCTACACTCTCACGTTCCTCTTCTTTCTGTGCATCTCGATCGGCCTTCCGTACACCGTCAATGCTATACTTGAGTACATTGATTTTCAATGGGAATTCAAATCTATTGTTCAACTTGACAGTTTCGAACGTATCGTAGTCCAAATCAAATCTCTTCAAGTGTAGTATTAATGCATTAGGCAGAGAGCCCATGGAGCAACGTCTCAACGTGGCTCGATTAAAACCACACTGTTCACAATGTACTTTGTTACCTCCATCCATGAGCTCGGATTGGAACTGATCAGCCAATGCTTCATGTACATCATCTTTGTTACGCACTTGTAATTCGATGCGGACAAAGGCATCTTTTCTTGGCTCTTGTTCGTGGTCGCACTCCATGGGTATCTTCTCATACATGTACTGCCCATTAAAAAGTGTCTCTTTCAAGTTTTTCCACATATTTGTGCGATAAGGCCTTCCTTCCGCGTGGCCTTGAGAGACACTCTCAATACTATCGAATAGCTTATCAAAGAATTCCGCCACATCATTCTGCTGGTAAACAGGATATTCCATGTTCATGGTCTTGCATGCTTCTACAAATAGAATGGGATCAAAGTATCTCGTCTGAGAGTACTTGAGGAAGCAGAACATGCGTTGTAATTGCTCAACAATTCTAAATGATTTGATCTCATATTCCGTCAATGGTTTCTCGCCTTCATCTACACCCTCAACAATAAGAGGGGGTGCCAAGTGCACCGAATTATTTTCAATACGTTTCCTTAGAGGAACAGGCATTGGTGCTTTCTTAGGTTTACCTTCAGCTACTTCAAATTGACATAGATGCCTGTCTTCCCCTGGATCATAACCGGTGACTATGCAATAAGTCTCGGCGCCATTATAATCAAATGCAAGACGAGATCCAATCAACTCCTCCTTCTGGCGATGCCATAGAGAGCGTCTATCCACTTCTCGCATATCCAAATTCAAAATAAAATCACGGAAAGGTTTGCACATATACAGTAATTGCAAAGTGGAGTTCATATAACAAGTACAACCCTGGTTCTTCATTCCAGAAAAAGGAATAAATTTGGGCTTGACTTCGTGGCTTAATTGCACACCCCAAATGCCTTTGTTTTTCTCTAAAGTAGTACGGGAGAGCCTCTCGATGTCACCTAGGATACCTGGTAGACAGCTCGGATCGTACTCTACGATTTTATTGAGTAAAGAGAAAACGGCCAGGCGACTCATGTGTGTGTCACAGATTGGTGCAGTAATATTAGTAGGACTGTTACCATCTTTGACATCGGTAGTAGTAGACGCTAGATCCTTTGAAGGGGTGGAAAAGAGGTACTCCTTGCTGAAGATACCCAATAATCTGCCTTTAATGTCGAGATTGGTGTCGTCCAGTGGATCTGTTGACACTTGTAATACTACACTCAATAACTTGAGGTATCCCAAAAGCACAAAGCGTTCCTTACCACAAATGTTATATAATTCGTTGTTTCTAGCCTTGGCAGGATATTCCGCTAGTCTATCTACTAGAAAAGTCGTCAACTTATTTACTTCGTTAACAATGTCTTCTGGTTTGAGAATGAAATCAGTTAAAATATTCTCCACTGCTTCGAACATTTCTTCATAATACACAGACTCTCCATCGATATCTGCTACCTCTTCAATCAACCAGTCGAAAGCGGTAGCAGACTCACGACCTAATTCCACAGCGAATCTACCACTCAGTTTGCGTACTTTGGCACTATCTGACATTAATGAGTTTACTAATAGAGCTCTAGCTTTATTTGTGGAGGTGATCTGTTGTGCGACATCATTGCTTCTGGTAAGCATGTAGTTGATAGTTGTCAACGAGGTCTCGACAATGTGGATCTCTCGAGTCACAGCAGCATAAGAAGCTGTATCGAGTAACTCCATCACTAAGGCTTGGGCATTTGCCAACAGCTCCTCGAAAAATCCATCTAAAGCCAAAGGAGATGTATTATTGCCGCTTTGAGTTGCATCTTGAGATACGGGACTGTTGTCACTAGTATCGTCAGTACTGTCGTTGAGTAGTCCCGCATTGGCTATATCAACACGAATCACTGTCTGTAAAATATGCAAGGCTACAGACATGATGACCTTCTTGACTTCAGGAGAAGCGCTGCGATTATTGGCATTGCCACTATAATGGCCACACATGATGTGAAGCACATGTGATAATCCACCTGCTGACAACAAACTTCTCAAATACTCTTCACTACGAGATTTGCTCTCATCATCACTCAACTCATAAGCTGGAGTGAGCAAATTGTCAATAATTTGTAAGAGATAGGCTGTCATCGCAGGACTGGCATTATCCCAATCAATCTTGTCTACCATATTCACTCGATTCTCAATATGCTCTTGCGTAGGTATGAGCTGCATAAGTTTCCACAATTTCTTCACCAGCTTGTCATCTTGAATATCTTCCAATAGACCCATCAAACATGCGAACTTCTCTTCATCACTACTAATGACTTGGCCGATGGGAGTCAAGTAGTTCTCTTCCTCTTCTTCTACAGTGCTGCTGTTGCTTGTGGCATTGGGGTACATGCTGTGATGGCTTTGATAAGGGGCAATGCACATAATGGACACTTCAGTACCATCTGTGACACCAAAGGTCTCCAGATGCTCATGATAGCGTTCTGCCTTGTACAAACGATTATTTATTTCAACTTGGATACGGCCACTCTCAGGGAATCTCGCCAAAACAGATACGCGTTCTATGAGACTCTTTAAGGTATGTAAGGGATGTACACTCATGTTTTTGATGGTACGGATTGTGTTTCTATCCATATGAATGGATTCATTAGTATTACCAGGTACATGAGAAACATAAGAAGTCGCTCGACGATGTGTCACAGATATCTCAATACGGCCCATCAGACCACGCACACCATGCGATGGCAAGGAGATGGACTTATTACGAATGATAGCGTTGCTCATCAAGTCAATCACTCTAAGAGCCTGCGATTGCTTCAAAGGACTGATACATCCAACACCTCCTGCACTGTCATCCTTGCATTCATCATGTACTTCTCGTAATTTATCCAAAGCAATTTTGAGCATAGCACCATCATATCTCTGAGCATCACCAGCTGCGGCTTCTTCATAAGCACTCAAAAGCAACTGGCAGGCGTTTTTGGCTTCTTTCTCATTTTTCTCTGATGGCAAATTGAGAGATGCTCTCCACAATGTGTCGAAGATCAAATCAAGATCAATGGCATTAATAGACTCAACTTCACTACGTGTGCGTACAAAGTTTCGTAGGCATTGGAAAGCATTAAATCCACATTTTGACCAATCTAGATCAGGTGAACAGACGTATTCTTTGAAAGCAAAATCAGCATCACTGTCATCATAGATGGGTCGACCACTCAGTTGACTGTAGCTTGCTCCTGCATTCAAGAACCAAAAGAAGACTTCAAAGTCTTCTGAATCTTCGCTTAATAGACACCAGAGACGAGTAATGACTTCTCTGGGAATGTTCACTGAGGTGTGAATACCATAGAACATTCGCAACAATTGTAAACGATTCTTCATCTCTTGGATATAAGAGGCGCTATCTACAGCACTTTGGCTCGAGGTGAACTTCTTGAATCTCTCTGCTTCACTGATAAGACACTCGCCAGTATTGGAATCCTGTAATTCTAAAGCCAGCTCTACATTGTCTGCCGTGCCACGAAGTTCAAATAAGAACTTGATTCTCTTGACAACCCTGGAAGCCAAGGACTCATCAACTTTCTTCTTCCCTACGAGAGTAGACAGTGTTTCGGTAGACTCTTTTACTTTGACCGCAATAGCAGCGGACTCGTTCTTGTCCGTGTTGAAGCACGTTTGTAGCAACATGGTAATCTTTTCATTGCCCTTAATCCCATCAAAATGAGGCGATTCGTACAATTTCCAAGCCAACTCCAAGATCTTGTTCGGTTCTTTTTCATCGAATGCCGTCACATTAGATTCATCAAAATTCTCAATAAAAAGCATGATCTTGGAGAATTTGTTGTTAGTAGCCTCGGACCATTTCTCTTTAGCTAAAGCAGCGACGTTACTAGACACCATATCAATAATATCTACAAACAATGACTTGGGTAGCTTTTCTAGTAATTGGACTAAAGTGGCCAGAATCTCTTCTGCTGTGTCGATATCGGCACCCATGGCCGATTTCCACACCAAATTAATCTGATCCAAATCTACGCTATCGTTTTCAGCCAAGAAGAATAACATCTTTCTCGACCTATTCACAACTTCTCTGTGCATATTGAGACCAAATACTTGCTCCATCAACTTGCTTTCCAAGATATACTTCTTTAACTTAGCGTAGAGAAAACTATCCTCTGTCATACCTTCATTCATAATGAATCCTCGAGGTTCAAGGGTAGGCGCAGGAGCTTTACCCTTTGCCGTAGTATTCTCAGCAGTTAACCATTTACTTAATGGTGGCCCTGTTCTCTCAAGATCAATTCCAGTCTTATCATGGTCATGTACACGATTGTAGTAATCAATATCCTTATCAGTACCAGGACTATTCAAATCCGCATGCGAAATAAACCAACGCTTGGTACCATTCCTCATCTTGCATCGAAATAAAGTCAACAAGACTTCACCACTATTGGCTGGTTCTTTACTATACACCACACTTTCATCATTGTCCTTGTATTCGTATCTGGCAAACCTGTACACACCATTTACCATACCCACTCCTGCTCCCGTAACAATGTACTCGGCAGCCCTCGGTTTGGATAAATGCGCCTCATTGATCAAATCAGTCATTTGATCCCATCCTAACAAGCGAACAGGCAATGTCTCTGTGGACAAGCATTTAGCAACAAAGGATTGCCAGTAAGGAGTAAACAACTGCTGCAATCGGAATTGAGGCTTGGATATGTCTACTTCATAAGCGCATATTAACTTCATAGAGTTTATGATCATGGGCATCAATTCAAAGACAATAGTATCTTTCAATTGCTCTTGCGTCAGTGTCTGCAGCCCACGAATCACTTCAGTCAAAAAAAATTCCTTCATATCGACTTCACCAGCAACATCTTTCAATGCAAGCAACATCACATACAAGGGTTGAGCCTTTTTGCCACATTCCCATAATTGACAATGATCTTCATCAGTTTCACCAATATTTTCTTTGGAATAAGATGCCAATTTAGTAAATCCTTGATTTAATACGAATTTATTCAACAAATTAATCCTCTCATGAAGTTGCCCACGTGGGTATGAAGTAGTGTAAGTGTTCCATGTCTTTGTTCCATAATAATATGTTTGTTCTCCATCAAATAATAAAGCAAGTGTATCAAAATGGTTCGAAATGAGATGTTCAGTAGGCATATCCATTAGAATCTGCAGAATCAAATTCAATAGACTGGTAATGACATTGCCGTCACGTCTAAGACTATTGTATTGATCGTTGCTAGGAGTAGTGCGCAGAATCATTGTCAACATCTTATACAAACACTTATCAATGAATTCAAGGGCTTCAGTTGTGTTAATGAAGCGAGACGCACCATCCAAAGCTGTCAACGCGTCATTAAAGGTCACTATTTATTCGAATATGTGCGTATTGCAAATGAAAGCGAATAGTAGAAAAGCAGAATAACAGTGACAGAATAATGGGTTGGTCAAATTGATTAAATATTAATTAAGGACATAGGGTTAAGACACGGAGATTAGCGTCCATAAAGGACACACAAAAACATCATCAGGGTACTTACATTGGGTGGTGGTAGTGTTTTTGGGATCCAAAGTGTCTGTGATGATCCTGAAATTGCGAATGTGAGTATCAAGGTCCATAGTGCAATTCTGCTATTTAGAGGCGTATGTCTTATCCGGGTTGTATAATGCCAGCCAAATACTAATCACAGCGAGCTATTCTTCGATTCTGGTCCATAAAAATGAAAAATTCTGACTACGAAAGGCTAATATGTTAGTTAAGCCTCGTATTTTCTTCTCTTTTTTGGACGCGCAAAGTTTGCATCCGACCTCATTTGTCACTTCCCCCTTTTTTGACAGAGAGTACGAGCCTGCTACGAACAGCCGAACAGATCCTCCTCGAATTTTGGTATTTGATAAATAGGATATTGTACGTATCCTTTGGTTATTGACAGCGATGAATGAGGAACAATTGATTGAATATGAGCAGTTGTGCGATGGGCTAGTTAGAGGAGTTGGTGATATAGCTGTAGCTCAATCCAGAATCCTTGAATTGGAAGACAATAGTGAATTTCATCATCAATGTCGTTTCATATTGGAGACAAGCACACAATCTCCTGCTCAAATGGTGGCGTTACGCTGCTTACATTCTCTAATGACCAAATATTGGAACAATTACGATCATGAGTTACGCAATGGACTTCGTAGTTTTACAATGAATTATTTAGCGAACCGTGTGGATTCCTTGATTAATTTCAATGTGATTCAGCTGACCAAGTGTATCTGTCGAGCCGCCAAACTGGGTTGGTTTGATACTGATGAAGCACGAACCATCGTGGATGACACAAGAACCTTGATGGGTATGTCTATTAAGCATTATTCAGTTGGATTACAACTTTTGAATAATCTTGTACACGAATTTGATCGAAGTATTCCAGGAAAACCATTGACTTCACATAGAAAGACTGCTGTTTCATTCAGAGATCAATGTCTGTATCAAATCTTCTGTTTAGCCTTTGAGACACTCAAACAGATCAAGAGTAATGGCACCATCACACTCGCAGAAGGACCTTATTCATTGACAGATGAAGAACAATCAGTCATCATAAAGTTATGTTTAAATGTCAATGTCACTTGTTTGTCCTTTGATTTCATTGGTACTAATCCAGAGGACAGTCAAGAAGATGTGGGAACAGTACAGGTACCAGGCGTCTGGAGAGATCTCATTTCAGAAGTAGCGAATTTGACTTTATACTTTGAATTTCATAAGCAAATGGCTTCTATTGGACAATTCGACACTTCTTGTCTAGCTCTGAAAGTCCTAGTGCAGATGTCCAGTATTAGACGATCTCTGTTTAAAGATGAAAAGCAACGCAATGCGTTTTTGAATGTTCTAATTTCTGGTATCGAACGTATTCTCAGAGAAAGCATCGGATTGAACGACCAGGACAATTATCACGAATTCTGTAGACTGCTTGGTCGCCTCAAAGCCAATTATCAATTGAGCGAATTGGTCAAGACGATTTCCTTTGCAAGTTGGTTGGAATTGACTGGAACTTTCACTATTGCTTCGTTTGATTCATGGGATAGTTGTATGAATTCTATTCACTACTTGTTGGCTCTATGGGGTCGTGTGGTTTCCGCTTTGCCTTATCTTCGCCGAGAAGAAGATGAAGCCAAAGTAACTATGCTGAAAGGATGCATCATGACTATTCTAGACAAGTACATGAATGTCATGCTTAGCAGTGTAGAGACGGTTGTTGGATCTTATGGTGCTGTTGCAGATCCTCTGGAAGATACTGGTAGTCTAGACGAAGCTATGGATAGATTACCTGTGTTAGCACGTTTATCATATACCAATACCGGTGAATTTCTAGCTGGGCAATTTAATATACTCATTCAACACTTCATTGAAGGTGTACAGATGCGCAATCAGCAAGGACTTAATGTGACGACCGACGTATCAAATGGACTAAAGATAGTTGAGGGCAAACTGGCATGGCTTGTTCGTATGGTGTCTGCCATCATTGGAGGTGCTAGAGCACAAGATTCCAAGGGTGAAGATGAGCAGAACAATCTTATTATTGATGGTCGTCTATGCAACTACATCTTCATTTTAGTGGGCTATATCAATGATATCTACAATCAACAGGCTAATCAGAACAAGAATGATATCGATCTGGTGGACGAGAAGCTGGAGTTTGCTATTCTAGGGTTCTTCAAGTCTTTCAAGAAGGTGTATTTGTTGGAGAGCATGTCCGAGAGTAGTAGACGCTACGTTGAAGGTGCACCAATCAGTAGTTCTGGTAGTTTACTTGGCTTGGCGTTGAGAACTATGAAGGGTGACACCAGTTTGTTGAATACTCTTGACATTGATGGCAATGAAAACGGAGGTAAAGAAAGTTCCATTAAGACAATCTATGAGGCTATGGAACAGCAATTTTCATCCAGCAATTTGGTGATGAACCTCATCATCGAGAAAGTTTGTAATGATATCAAGTTTTGGAATGACGATGATAGTATTTTGCAAATGACGCTAGAAGTCTTTGTTGATTTGGTTTCCTCCTACAATGCTGGTAAGGCTTTATTAAAGTTAGACAATATCAATTTTCTGGTGAATAATCATGTGGGCGACCACTTGCCTTTCTTAGCCTATGATAACAACAACAAGTATCGCATTAGGTTTTATCAGGCATTGGGTCGATTGGTGTTCACTTCGAGCGAAGATTTGGATAACATGTTAGACACCTTTATTGCTCCCAATCTCGACATGATCAACCAACTATCCAATATTACTGACTTCCGTAGTATTGAGGACCCTAACGAAGCACTTGGTGTGCGTACTGCGGTGATCGGCATTTTGAGAGATTTGCGAGGTATCACAGAAGCAACTTACAACAAAAGAACTTACAACTTACTTTTTGATTCCTTATATCCTGCAGCATTTCCATTGTTTGGTAACATTGCAGAATGTTATTTTGATGATCGAGAAGTCATGATTGCCTTAATGAAGTTTCTTCAAGAATTCGTAGCCAATAAGGCTCAAAGAATTCAATTTGAAAATAGCAATGCTAATGGGATCTTATTGTTCAGGGAGACATCCAAGATTGTTTGCAGCTACGGGAGTCGCATCTTGCACTTGCCTACTAAATCAGATATCTACAAGGAGAAGTATAAAGGTATAAGAAGCATGCTGAATGTGTTAATTGCGGTGTTGACTGGTGGTTACGTGAACTTCGGAGTATTTGATTTGTATGAAGATCCAGCATTGCAGAACGTGTTGGATGTAAGTCTACAGCTTTGTCTACAAATCCCGATTGAAGACGTGATGGAACACATGAAGCTGTGTAGAGCATACTTTGGATGCATCGAAGTCTTCTTCAGATCCCATTTGGATGTGCTGTCTAGACTGGATGCAGATGTATTCCTACAGTTCGTCAAGGCTAATCACGAAGGACTACAAACTACCGGTAGGTTCTTCTACGTGTATATAATTCACCTATTTCTTTACCTTCGTCACACTAGGCATCCACTCACCATTCTAATCATTTCACTTCTTTCGATTTATTCCCTTCGCTCGGTATATATAGATGCCAGTGTTCTGTCCTCTTGTGCGAGTACCATCGACCACATTGCTAGTTACATTTTCCTCAATAGCAGCCGCAACAAACCAACAGCAGTGGCAATCCAGGCCCATATGGCAAGCGACCCTACTTGTATCGGCGCACTACTCACGACGTTGTTTAACTCGCTTCTATTTGGCCCTCAAGGCCATTGGCCCATCACTCGTCCTATTCTCTCCCTAATGCTCATCGCAGAGGATACCTTCGCGGAATACCAGAACCAATTGATGTCCACACAGACTCCGGAAAATCAACAGAAGCTATCCAACGAATTCACCAAATTGACAGACGATATGCAAGTAAGTACCTCTAGCATTACTTTCATTACTCGTATTACTATTCTACGATTACTATGATTATCATTATTACCATGACTAACCTTGACCTCTCTCATCATTACTATCGCCGTCACCATCACCATCGCCAGAGAAGTTTAGAGGTGGTCAACAGAGATCGTTTTACACAACGCTTGTCTGTGTTCAGACTTAGTGTCAGACAATGGATCAATTTGTAAATGATAGTGAACATATGTATAGAACATAACAAAGATGATGAGACGAAGAGTTCAATGAAGCGTCTTTGCGTTTGACAGTGAGATCTTGTATTGTATTGTAAAGTTCATCAACTCGACACCTCAAACACACATCCAATGCTATTCGAGCCAAAATCGCCTGTTTCGTGCCGCAGATCGAGGCAGGAAGTGACTACAGCCGGGTGGGCTGCCCGTCCCATTTGGGGAGCGTCGATTCGCTGCTATTGAGAGATCGGTAGTGTGCATTGGCACTGA
>JACLAD010006832.1_pt1 | contig 45152 bp, 43 predicted proteins | sample 8027901 | NCBI WGS metagenome assembly JACLAD01 (sample SAMN15725071, study PRJNA655200) | protist metagenome | isolation source: fluorescence activated cell sorting (FACS) single amplified genomes of... | place: Spain: Blaines Bay Microbial Observatory, Mediterranean Sea | collected 2016-07-05 | reverse complement strand
ATCGGAATCCGCCTATTGTTTGGTCACGAGTCCTGCTATGGCTACAGCTCTGATCCAGATCCAGCCGGTCTGCTGCAATTGACAGAAAATCTGGCGCGCTCCAAGCGTGGAGAAGGGCGGGTCACTCCAAAAGATTTGCGACGGGCTCCGGTCAACGACCAGCACCAAATTCGACTGAGCCCTGAAAAAGTGGGCAAGACGGATCGGGTCGAGTTGCTCCGCCGCTTGGACCAGTTGACACGCAGCCATGGAGAAGCGATTCGGCAGGTCAGTGCTTCGATTGTTGAGAAGAAGCGTTCAATGTTGATCGCCAACAGTGAGGGGCTATTCCGAGAAGACAGCCGACAATATATGCGAGTTCGCTTGTCTGCGATTGCCGATACTGGAGATGGACCTCAGGGTGGTGCTGAGTCACCAGGAGTGCTGGGAGGCTATGAATTTCTGGAAGAGGTAGATCTGGAGAAGCTGGCCCGAGAAGCAGCCGAAACAGCGCTGCGCATGGCAGGCGCGGGTTACATCGATGGGGGTGTCATGCCTGTTGTAATGGGCAATGGGTTTGGTGGTGTGATCTTCCATGAAGCTTGCGGACATCCGCTGGAAACAGAAGCCATTCGCAAGAATGCCTCACCGTTCACGGGTAAGCTAGGCCAGTCAATCGCCAGTCCAGTGTTGACAGCTGTGGATGATGGCACGATTGTCAACGCTTGGGGCTCACTGAACATTGACGATGAAGGCAACGAAGCGCAGCGAACGGTGTTGATCAAGGATGGGGTGCTTCAGCAGTACCTCAGCGACCGAGTGGGGGCAGCCCAGGTAGGTGTTCCCCAAACGGGTTCTTCGAGGCGAGAATCTTACAAGTATGCGCCGGTTTCTCGAATGCGGAATACTTACATTGACAAGGGACCGGACAAGATTGAGGACATCATCCGTTCCGTCGATCACGGACTCTATGCCAAGAAACTGGGTGGTGGTTCTGTCGATCCGGGAACAGGCGAATTCAACTTTGCAGTGCAGGAAGGCTACATCATCCGCAAGGGAAAGGTCGCAGAGCCAGTGCGTGGAGCAACCTTGATTGGTAAGGGTTACGAAGTGCTCCCCAAGATTTCGATGATTGCTGATGATCTGGAGTTAGCTGCAGGTATCTGTGGTGCTTCTAGTGGAATGGTTCCGACCACAGTTGGTCAGCCTACCCTCAAGATTGACTCGATCCTTGTAGGAGGGCGCTGATGCAACCGGAAGCGGCCATTGAACATGTTCTGGGCCTTGCTCGGCAAAGTGGTTTGGCAGAAGTAGATGTTCTCGTGGAGCGTGGAGAATCACTGGGCTTGAAAATCCGTGATGCAAAGGTCGAGAAAGTCGATCAATCGACGAGCTTGGGCCTAGGTGTGCGAGTCTTGCTTGATGGGCGGACAGGGCTAGCCTACACCGAACGTTTAGAAGCATCAGCGCTGCGCCGTGTGCTGGATGAAGCACTGGAAAATGCAGAATTACAGGATCAGTTAGAGGTGAACTTGCCGGATCCTGCCAGGGATGTTCCTGCTGCGGAGATTCTTCAGCTTTACAACCCGGAGTTGGAGCAACTGAGCTTCGAAGAGCTGGCTGAGGTAGGTTTGGAGATCGAAGCTACCGCCAAGCAAACGGACCAACGGGTGGTTACGCTTCCCTATCTGGGAGTGTCTCGGGAATCAGGTGAATGGATTCTTGGAACCTCCAAGGGGACGCACTATCGACAGCGAGCCAACAGCGCAACAACTTACTGCGGGGCCTTGTTGCAGGAAGGCGAGTCTCGCAAAACAGGTTTCTGGTTTTGGCAGATGCGAGACTGGAACCGTGCAGAGGCAGCGGCCATTGGCCCAAAAGCGGTGAAGGAGGGAACTTCTCTGTTAGGAGCCAAGAGCATTCAGAACTGTAAGATGCCAGTGATTCTGGATGAATACTGTGCTCCTCAATTGCTGGGGATGTTCTTCCGAGCCTTCCATGCAGATGCTGCACAGAAGGGAACCTCTCGACTGGCAGGACGCCTTGGAGAGAAAATCGCTGGAGAGAACGTCACCTTGTATGATGATCCACATATTCCTGGAGCGCGTGGTTCCTCTCACCTCGATTCAGAGGGGGTGTTGACTCAGAAGCTCTCACTCGTGAACCAGGGAGTTTTTGAAAACTTTCTCTACCACGTTGAATCTGCAAGTAAGGAACAGCGCACGTCCACTGGTCATGCACGGCGTAGCTACAATAGCGGTATTGGAACGGGTTCACACAATTTGGTGATGGAGAAAGGAAGCTACTCTCTGGAAGAACTCTGCCAACAGCCTGAGCGAGCTTTATTGGTGACGAGCTTGGAAGGAGCAGCTGGCTGCAACTCTATCAGTGGTGATATTTCTATTGGTGTGCAGGGCTTCTTGCTGGAAAAGGGAGAGAGAGTGCAACCCGTGGATAGTATCACGATTGCCGGAAATTTCTTTGATCTACTCGGCCAAATTCAAGGCTTGGGCAACTGCTACCAGCCTTACCTCAGCAAGGTCTTCGTACCGCCAATGCTACTGGATGGACTTGCCATTTCTGGTTGAGAAGTCCCCCACTCCTCGCATGGAACTTCTCTGCTTCTTTGAGAAGTTCCCCCTTCCCATTTTCTAGTAAATTCACACGACTCTTCTTGAGAAATACTGGCGTGATCTTTAGTTGCGCAGATTTGGATCAATTGGGGTTAAATCCAGCGGGAAGATGAGGCGAATCATCGCACCTCCCTCTTGCAGATTAGTGAAGTGCAGCACTGCTCCATGCCGTTCCAGCAGGTTGTTTAGGGAATAGAGACCAAAGCCGTTTCCGCTTGCCTTGAGCGAGGTGACGGACTGCTTGCCGAGCTGGTCCATTATGTCTACGGGAATACCAGTTCCATTGTCATAGACACTGATACGCAGGAAAGGACGATCCTGTTGGAAGTATTCTCCAACTTCGATGTGGATGGATGGGGAAGCGGGCTGAGCCTGACGAATGGAATCTGCTGCATTTTGGATGCAGTTTTCCAGAAAACTACTGATCAGGCTACGGGAAAAATAGACTTCTTCCACGTTGGTGAAGTAGTCCAGCCTTAATGGGGTCTGCTCCTGGGACTGGTAAAGAGGAAGTTGCTCTTTCAATAATTTCTTGAGGTTGAAGGATCCCAATTGACCGGAGCGGCAGGCTTGCATCACTTCTCTCAGTGTTGCTGCACACTTGTCGACGGAAGCTTCAATCTGCAGTAGTTGAGGTTTAGGGTCCTGGTCAGGAAGGAGCCGCAAAAACTCTGCAGAGATGCGGATCGCACCAAGGTAGCGATTGATTTCATGGCTGATATGACCCAATGCGTCCGCAATCTCCAGCTTAGAACGCATTTGCAGGCGTTCCTCCAACTGATCAAGTTGCCGCTTACGAGATTCCTGGATGGCTACTGTCATCTCATGAATCGCCTGGTAGAGTTGATCCAATTCCTGGGATTGTTGCTTACGAAGAGGAACCTGATGATCGTTTTCCACAAATGCCCACACATCTCCCAATAATTGGCTGGTTGGCCCCGTGATGGTCTTCTCAAGAACCAGCCGCACGCCAAGATAAAGAATCAGCCCCATCATCAGAAAGACAAGCATGGCAACTGCAGTGGTGTTGATGGCGGTTGCTTCAAGTCGCTTGTTGTCATAAAAGAGGTTCAGATAGAAATCGCGGGTGGTGGGTACAGGTAGGCTGTGAACTCGGAAACCGCCCAAAGCATTTGCTGTCAACGGCTCCATGGTGAGGCGTACGAGATCAGCAGAGATATGAAGCACCTGTGATGGCTGCTCCCACTCCTGCAGATCGAGCTTTTTGGCGATCAGTAATTGGCCATAAGGCAGGCCCTTTCGGTCCTGCAGGATGTGGTGGGCAAGCAGGAAAGCTTGCTGAGAATCTTCGCTGGACTTTAGCAGTGTTCCAGCTTCTTCACAAAGATTGGGTAGTGCTGGGAAATCTCCGATACTGCTGTAGGAAGTCCGGAGCTGACAAGTATTATCGAAGAACCAGAGAAATCCAGGAGATTCCTTCAGCTTTGCAAACATCGCCTTCAAGACAGAGCGGTTACGGTCTGGATCTTCGGCTGTGACTTCCAGCAGGAAATTGTAGGTGTTGACGATGCCCTGTGTTTCATCAGTAAATTCGTTGAGTTGGTTCTGTAGGAAAATCTGGGCAAGTAGTTGATCCTGCTGAAGGTTCTGCTGAAAATTCTTCTCAGTGATGTCCTCCATGTAGTGGTAGAGGCCGAATCCAAACAACAATCCAGTGCCAATGAAGAGTATCCAGATCGACAAGCTGAGCTGTCGATTCAGCGGTTGGCGTCGGAGTTGTTCAAGAAACCTGGACATTGAATTCGTCAGTCAGAATTAGGAACTCAAAATAATTACAATAAATTGACACTTAAATACTTTAGTATAGTTTGCGGTGTTCGACAACAATCCTGAGAAAATCATGAGAAAAATCTTTTGGTGTTTGCTGCTTTGGCCTTGTGTGCTCTGGGCTGATGAAGCGGCATCACCATTCGCCAAACTACAATGGAGTGGCTGGATCTCCAAGGCTTGGATGCAGACGGATCCTGAGCCCTTGCGTCTCCCACAGCAGGAGGATAACGGCTGGGAAGCTGCGCTGCGCCTGGATTGGGTCATACAGCCGTGGCTTGCCTTCCGAGCCCTTTATGCCTACCAGCCTTACCTCAATGACGGCCCGGACAGCGAATTTGAGTTCTTGCTGCTGGATGCAAACACTTACCTTGGTGAAAGCATCGTCGGTACTCGCTTTGGGCGGCTACAGCTGCCCTATGGTTTTTACAACATGCAGCGCCTGAATCCTGCGGATCGGCTTGGTATTCATCACGCCCAGCCGATGCAAATCTATTGGGGACAGAATGCAGCCATCTTCGATCGAGGTGATGGCTGGATGACCTACTTTTACACACCCAGAAGTTCAAGCTTTCAGGCCCAATTTGAACTAGGTCGTATTGTTCGCCATGACCCAGAGCCTCAGGAAGATTATCTGACCACCCTGACCGAATTGGATATGAGACTGGATCGCCAGGAAAACCAATTCGCCTCGGTGGAGTTGGAACTCTGGGAGATGCTCCGGATTCGCAAGGATCACCACGAACCCACTCATTTCATTCAGATTCCCTACTCTTATTACCAAAAGCTTACGGTTCAGGATGCGGTTGGTAGGGGACTCTTACCAACTGGTACAACTTTGGATGCTCTAGGTGTTGGAGAGCTAGCGTTCATAAATTCAGAGATTGAGGCAGCAGAAATTGCTTGTGGAACTTTACCAACTGGGGAATTCACTCGGCCCTATGTGATTGACTACGATGGCTTGGAGTTGTGGTTGGAAGGATGGCAGCTGACCTTGGAGCAGTCACGGTTGTACTACAAGACAGAGGGTACACAGCAAGACTACTATTCCTTCATGCAGTGTGTCACTGCTGCAGCTGATTCACGTCTTCGCAAGCGGCTGGACACTCACCGTTCTGCTGTGTTGACACTGCACATGGAGCAACTCACTAGTCATGTTGGCTACGGGGATTGGTCTGTTGAGGAAAACAATGAGCAAAGATTTGGGGGTACTCATCGCTTCGCTGGTCTGAAATACAAGCCCCACCACGATTGGACCCTGAAGTATGAATTCCATGACAAGACTGGCTACTTCGGCCTGCGCTACTCACAAAACAAAAAAACTTCCGAATCCTCAGAGTGGCGTAAAGAGATGGGGGAGAACTGGCAAGCCCAGGCAATTTCGGTGACCTATGAATTCTGAGAATCTATGCAAAAGCTGATGGCCCTGCTGGGAGCCTGGCTTCTCTTGCTGGGTTCAGTAGAGGCACAAGAAGTCTGGATGGCTTCCAACTCGGTTCCAAATTTTTCACGCCAGGAGCTCGTTGCCCTGATAGAGGGACGGACTCGGCAAAGTTTTGACAGTGGTACAGCAACCCTCGTGGTGTACCTAGAGAATCAGGAAGTCACTCGGCGTTTCATCGAAGAGTTTCTACAGTTGAATTACTTCCGGACGCTTTATCAACTACGAGAACAGATCAATTCAGGTCGTGCTTCACCCCTGCTGGATGTGCCTGAGAAAGATGATGCTTATATTGCCGTATTTGCTCTCGAACAAGCAATGACCTATAGCGACGATCCCATTCAGCAACTGGCAGAGATTGGACTGAAAATCGTGGAGATGCGTTGATTCCTCATAGAGTCAAGTAGCGCGTTCATCGGAACGCCGAAGCAGGTTAAGCAGAAGAATCATTACGAGACAGACGAAGGTCAATCCTCCAAGCGCTCCCTGAAAGTTCCCGGTCCACTCCGACAAGACTCCGAGCCCTAGTGGACCGAGGACCCCACCGATTTCTGCTGCGGCAAAGAACATCCCTCCTGCTGAGCCAGAGTTCTTCGCACCCACCTCTGGGATTTCCATCAGTACCAGCAACAGGATCGTCATCATTGATCCCTGTGTGATGCCCTTGAGGATAAGCCCCAGCAGCAGGATCCACTCTGTCGAAGACTGAAGGCAAAGCGAGGCGGAACCCGCCATTAGAAACAAAGTGGCCAGAATGCGAACCCGATAGGGCGGTGTTGCCTTGCGAGGAATCAGCAGCGCCCCCAGTACACCAATCATTGTGGGCAGGGAAGCCCAGATTCCGGCTTTCTCTGAACTCAGACCGTGGGTCATCAGGATCTCATGCAACCAGTTACTCAGACCGTGGTTATAAAGAAAAATGCCGATGCTGATCAGTAAAACATACTGCACAGCACGAATTTGACTTAACTGCAGAAATAGACCCCACTGGGCTGGTCGAGCTTCTCTTAGACTGTCCTGCTCCAGTTGCCGACTTCCCGGTTCCAGATTAATCACCCACCAGACAACTCCAGACAGCAGCACGAGCACTCCGTAACTGAAAAGTACGCTGCGCCATTGGTTCTCGAAGAAGGGCATGGCAACGGAGTTCGTTAGCGAGAGGGCAGCAATGGAACCCAATGCCGGTCCTGTTACATACAGACCCATCGCCAGTCCTTTTTGTGGGCCCTCAAACCAGAGGCTGATCAGCTTTGGAGCACCAATTGAGATCAGTGGACCCCCTAAGCCAAACAGGGCTACTGCGACCAGCAGCATCGTATAGTCTTCAGCCTGTGAACGTAACAGCGCAGAGGCCCCCATTAGTAGTGAAGCCATCAGTAGTGAGCGCCGCAGACCAAAGCGATCAATCAGCGCACCACACGGTAGAGCAGTGCCAATGTAAATGAGTTGCCAAGCTCCGAGTACACTCCCCATTGCCGCATAACTCATCGAGAGGTCTTCTGTGATAGGGCGCACCAATGGAGCAAGCGCCGAAACCGTCAGCCCAAAACAGAAATAAATCAACCAAACTCCAAAGAGCATGACCCAGCGATACGTTTGTGAAGGAATAGCAACGGTGTTCATAGGGGCCTGCGTGAGTCGACTCCTTCTGAAGAAAAGGAGCTTGGAGTGAATGGAAAATAACGGAACAGGGTTCCAACTCTGAGATCAGGATAATTGGCAGGAAACTAGTGGTGGGTGTTGCCTGAGATCAGCAAATTATCTGATTGAACTGTGCCAAGATTATCGGTTTTCTGAAGACTCGTCACGCAATCATTGAGAGGGTAAGAAGATGGAGTGCTGCTTAGATAAAGAATACGAGTTTTCGAGGGCTGGATGACTTGTCTTCGTACTGCCTTTGTTCAGGATTGAACATTCTGCTGCTGGGCTTGTCTTGTTCTATATTTGTTAGTTTAGAACTATTACAAAAAAGTTGCTTTGGTAAGAAAGAATTGGCAATGGATTTCCTTTGGAGTATATCTCGCTATTAAAGTGGAAAACTTCTGATCTTAGGAGTTGATCCTAAACCTTGAGAGCAGAATCAACATACCGACTTGAAAGACTGAGGATCATTGATGGGCCTCCCTGATGTGACCAACGGTTTCACGAAAACAGTCCTTTCAGAGTCGATGAGCGAGCCGAGAAATCTATGAAAAAGACAAAGACAGGTGATTCGATTCATCTAACCCTTGGTGGAATCATTGAAGCTGATTTACCGGAACGTCGAACCCGTGTGGAGCGTCGCAAGATTCATGTGGACCTCTCTGAGGTAGGCATCAAGGAGGATCGCCGTAGGGGTGATCGACGTGGAACGATTGCCGACCGCCGCCAGCCTACGGATCGCCGGGTTCAAAGCATTCCTGTAGCCAATGATCGTCGAAAAGCCGACCGCCGTGAGTTTGAGCGCACAGAGTTTCCAAGGCTTTCGGTTGATCCACTCCGCTCGTTACGCTAGCCCCCCTTCTCCCATCATTTCCAGCTGCTGTCACTCTGCCTGTTACTATTAACCATTCAAGTACAGGCGGAGGACTTTGTAGGTGTGCAGTATGTCCGTGCCTACGATGCCGATACACTCACCGTGAATTTGAAGAACCTACCATCTGTTTTTGGTGAGGAGCTTGGCATTCGGGTGGCAGGCATTGATGCTCCGGAGATTCGGGGCAAGTGCGCTCAGGAAGAGCGAATGGCGTTGCAAGCCCGGGATCGTGTACGGGAACTGCTCGAACAGGCCCAACAGATTGATCTCGTGGATGTGAAACGAGACAAGTATTTTCGGGTAGTTGCCAAGGTCAAGGTTGATGGTCGTGATCTTTCACAGCTGCTGCTGGAAGAGGGGCATGCCGTGGCTTATGCTGGCGGAACCAAGTCCAAGGACTGGTGTGTTCTGGGAACTGAGGAACCTGTGCTGGTCTGGAATCCTTGGCTTGCGTGGGCTGCTGCGCAGCTCTTTCCGATTCTGCTCAGTAGGCGACTGCTCTTCAATCGGCAGCGGAAAGCCTTGTCGATTGGTGGACGTCTCCGCCGAGTCTTGCTACTGTTAGTGATCTGGAATTTGTTACTGGTTCTGGGCTATCTGGGAATAATTGGTGGGAATTTGGAAGCTTGTGAGGCGGTTGTCCCAGCGAGGCTGCAGGGCATGGTTGTCTGCCCTGCGATTTGAAAAATTTTAGGAATCTTTCGACGAAGCAGCACTAGCCGAATGAGATCATCCTTTTGCCCATGCTGAGCACCACCCGGCATTCGCTACAACAACGCCAGCGAAAAGAACGCATTGGCCCCACTCAGCATCTCCTCCCTTCCACTGAATACAATTGCCGCAGATGGATCCATCCTTGTAGAGAGGACTTGTTGATTCAGTGGCAACGTGAACGTATTGAAGGGCCTTGGCTTGTGGATTGTCTAACTCCAACTTCTTCTCGTGACCACCGGCGTATGCTGCCTGGCTGGTAAATTTTGCGAAGGGTGCTAGCAGAGCTCCTGTGGCTGCCATTTTTAGCAAGCGTCTTCGAGAGTTATCGGGGGTGTTTGATGACATAATCTACTCCATAGATGATTGAGTGTGGATTGGTTACAATCGTAACCTCACCAGTAATGCAGTTCATAGCTCAACTGTAAAGAAATTTCAGTACATAGATTTTTTAGAGTACTCAGATTGATTATTTTTTGGTGGAACATTTTTACCAGGACATCCAACTAGTAAAAATGAGAATATTGTGAATACTATGAATGTTTTGATCTTCATTTCAGGTTTATATTTATGATCTAAAAATTTTAGTAAAAATGTTCGATGTAAATCTATCCTTCCATCAATATCTACTGACTTTCCTTCCTTGCTGATAAGCCTCAACAGAGGCTTTTAGATCGTCATATTCATCACAGCCCAGCCAACATAATTTATCTAATTTCTCTAAATTAGCCTTCGCGAGGTCTAGATTGCCTACTGTCAGGAAGAGTTCTCCTTGATATTCCAGAGCCTCCAAGTGTTTGGGATTGATATCAAGTGCTTTTTCATAGTGAATTGCAGAATTTTTCAGGTCATTCATTTTGCGCAACACGTAACCCATATAATTATGAGCATTCGCGTTTCCTGGATTTTTTTCTAATTCTTTCCTCAATAGTGGAATAGCTGCACTGTAGTCAAATTTCTTTATATAGCTGACAGCTCGCTGATAATCTCTTGATTTTTGTGATGTAAAGTCATCATCTGAACCACCCGCAGCTTGTAGCATCAGCGGTGAGGCACATGTCATCAGTAGAATGACGAAGACTAAAGTTGAATGAAATAGAGTTTTATTATTTCCGTTAAAATATGACATTTTCTTTCTTTTTTACTATTGAATTTGAAGTGGCAATTATTGTTGAAAAATTTTCATAGAGGTTAAATGAAAGCCAGTTATAATCTTAGTGCATTTTTTGTTGTGGAGTAAAAGCAACTAGAAGTTCGCTCTCACAGCCCACAACTTGCTCAGCAACTAGGACATTTCGAGTTAGAATAACATCCAGCTAGCAGCGCCCATGAATCCAAAACAGATCAAGCCGACCAAGATGGCAGATCGTTTTGCCATTTCCTCAGCGTCATTCAATTCCAAAATGTCTGTCCAATGAACGCCATATGATTTGTGCACACCCTTGTGGGGATTTTTCATGAAATTCTCCAGTTGATTGCTGTATTGATAATCTGCTGATTGAGGACAATAGTTGGCAGGAACAACCTTGTTCAAGCTCTTTGCCACGTAGTATATAAAATTAAAATACTGAAATTATTTATTATTTAATTTTAAGAACAAAAGAAAAGAGATTGTGTGAGAAAATTAGTGAGAAATGCAGGCGTTGATAATGATTTTCTCAGGAAACGATGGATCAGTAGGTTTGCCAACCAGCTAGCATTCCATCGGTAGCTCTTTCGATGTGTGGCTACAGCAGTTGTTTTTGCCTTCTGTTGCTTTGCAGATAGTGAATAATTTGGCTTTGCGAACCTGGAGAAATGATTTCCTTGGTCGAATGTTATCGAGCTTGTGGACGAACGGAAGAAAATATTTGGAAAAGAATTGTTTGTTTTTCAGCTCAGCTGTCACTCATAATTGTAAATCAAGTTTTTACCCATTAATTGACCAATTCTATATCCAAGGAAAATTCATGTTTTCTGAGACAGTCTTTATCAATCCGAAAATTCGCAAAATAGTCAGTGCAATCGTTGTTTATAGTTCTCTGGCCGCAGCAATTGCGTTCCTTGGGTTTCTGTTGATCTTTTTCGAAAATCCACAGTGAGATAGATTCCAGCTTGCCAGAGTGATCTTGTTAGAATATCAGAGAGACAGATGCTTCTACTTGACCGAGAGCAGCATCGCCGGTAATTGATCCGGAAAGATTCTTAAGTGATTACTTGGGTGGAAGTCATTTACAGTGAGGAAATATGAGTGTGATCTGCATTGATGAGATTCTTGAGAAAGATCAGCAGCGTCAGAAAGCGTTGGAACTAGATGAACTGGAGGAGTTGGACGAGTACGAACTGTGGGATTTGCAGGCTGATGAAATTCTCAACGGCTCTGGCTCGGAGATTCTGTGTTGAGAACAAGATTTCTACAGATGATGCCTGATTGAGATTGGACTGGTGATGTCTCATCGTCTAGCGATTGCTTTGCTCCTCACGCTCACCAATCTTGTGATTACCATGTCGCTTCAAGCCACTCCACTGAAAGACCATCTTTGGAAAAACCGTGTGATCATTACATTCTCTGCATCGGTGAAGGAACCGGAGCGTCTTGCACTTCAAAAGCAAATGGAAGAGAAAGCCTGTGCATTTATAGACAGAAATCTTGTGCACATAGATCTGCTTCAAGGGTCAGAGGACTTTGACGAGATGAGCCAACAATTTGCGGTATCAAGCTCAGGATTTCAGTTACTGCTATTGGGCAAAGATGGTGGGGTAAAGTTAAGATCGAGTACTGCCTCTTTAGAAGATATTTTCTCCCTGATCGATACGATGCCAATGAGAAGAAGCGAAATGAGAGATGATCAGTGTTGAAGCAGCCCTACATTCAGTAATCTTGGGTTCAGTGAGTCTTCATTTTTTATTTTTTCGGTTCTTCCACGTTCCTCCATATTGATAGTTTGGATTATTTGGCCGTACAACTTCCAGGCATCCTCTACAGACAAAGACCCACTCCTTGCTTGTGGAAACACGCACTCGAAACAGGGTGTTCATTTCTTTGAGACACTGATCACAAGATTTCATGGAAAATATGTGTGCTCAGTCAAGTTCATGCACTCACCAAATAAAAACCACCTTCATCGCGTCTCTATACTGAGAATTCACGTTAGAATGTCCTTTTCAAATCAGGAAACATGTAACCTGAGAATTTTGGAGTGAACCATGGCTGAAGAATCTACGCTTGATACTGAGGTGAGGCACTTCATATATCAAACCTTCATAAGTGCATTGAGACCACCGACGACAGAAGAAACTGCAAAACGATTTCAACTGCCGATTAATAAAATAGAAAGCGCTTTCGAGCGGCTTGCGGCTACACATGATATTGCACTGGCTCCTGGTAGCCACTCGATCTGGATGGCTCATCCATTTTCTGCTTTGCCTACCAACTACACGGCCAAAATAGACGGGAAAAAATATTACGGCAATTGAATTTGGGATGTCTTCGGTATTGCTGCCATCCTGGGCAAAAATACCGAAGGTCACACTCCGTGCGGGTGTGGAGAGTGTAATGATCATTTGGATTTTTTGATTGGTAAAAACCAGCCAATTACCTCCGAATGGGTTGTGCATTTTGTTGTTCCTGCAAGACAGTTCTGGGAAAAAATTGGTTTCACCTGAGCTACCATCCTCGCTTTCAGTTCGAAAGCACATTTGCAGAATTGGTTGAAGAGAACAGATCAGAATCATGGAGCAATGATTTCTCTTCAAACCTGCCATCAATTGGCGATTCAGTGGTACTCTGGGCGAGCAGAAAAACATTGGGAAAGACGCTCGGGTGATTCAACACAGGCAATGTTTGCTGAATTAGGAATGACAGGGCCATTCTGGAGTTTTTGAAGAGCCCTTGTTAGCGCATATCGACGAAAATTTTGGTCACTGAGAGGCTTCAAGCAACCACCTTTCATTTGGCAACACCAAGGTCTTTTCAAAATTCTTGTGCTATACCCAAACCTTTTCAACAAATCGGTTAATCATTCTTTGCTGACCGAAACGCTTGAAAACAAACCCACATTTCTTTTATTTTCCTCATCGATTACGAAATATGGCTAAAGCTCCTTACGGTTCCTGGAAGTCACCAATCAGCACGGATCTGATCGTTGCTGGTTCCATTGGCTTGTCCTCCCCTCAAGCATTGCAAAATGGTCGCTGCTGGATTGAGTCTCGGCCCCAGGAAGGAGGTCGGTCGGTACTAGTCAAACAGGATCCAGACGGCAAGGTCCATGACGTAACACCAGCTCCTTTCAACATCAGAACCCGAGTGCATGAGTATGGAGGGGGAGCCTCGCTGATTCATGGAGATAGCATCTATTTCTCCAATTTTTCAGATCAGCAACTGTATCGCCAGGGATGGGAAGATCCGGTTCCGACTCAACTCACACATTCTGAGGGCTATCGTTTTGCGAATGGCTCTGTCGATACCCTACGGAACCGCATGATCTATGTGGTTGAAGACCACAACGTCTCTGGGGAACCCAAAAACCTGATTGGCGCAGTTGATCTAGAAACAGGCGAGCTGACGATTCTTGCCAAGGGTCACGATTTTTATAGCTCCCCAGTGATCAGTCCAGATGGATCAAGGATGGCGTTCATGACTTGGGATCATCCCAACATGCCCTGGGACGAATCGACAATCTGGGTTACTGAACTAGACGAAGCAGGCATGCCCAGAGAAATGATTCCGGTAGCGGGTGGAAAGCAAGGAGAGCAGAAAATCTCTGTCCAGCAACCGCAGTTTTCAGCAACTGGAGAGCTCTTTTACATCTCTGATGAGAGTGGTTACTGGAACCTGTATCGGGAGCAGTCCGGACAGAGCGTATGTCCAAGAGAAGCTGAATTTGGTGGTCCTCACTGGGTGTTTGGAATGCACCATTACGAGTTTCTCGATTCAGGCAAAATCATTTGTTGCTACAGTGAGAAGAACCTTGATCAACTGGCCTTGCTGAATCCAGAGACAGGCGAGTTGGAAGACCTAGATCTTCTGTATACCTCCATCGGGAATCTTTCTCTTTCGGGCAACAGACTCCTGACAGTGGCATCTTCACCAACGCTTTTTCAAGAAATCATCGAAATCGATCTCTCCACGAAAACGATACAAACCATCAAAACCTCGACGGATTTGGAGCTGGATCAGGCTTACCTCTCTGTCCCAGAAACGATTGAGTTCCCCACTGCGGGAAATGCAGTTGCCCACGGGTTTTACTACCCTCCGACAAACCAAGATTTTCAGGGTCTGGATGGAGAAACTCCTCCGCTGATCGTGACGCTGCATGGTGGTCCCACCAGCGCTACCCACGCGGTGCTGAGCTTCAAGACGCAGTACTGGACAACACGTGGATTTGGAGTGCTCGACCTGAATTATCGGGGATCTACAGGATACGGAAGAGCCTACCAGGATGAGTTGATCCGTCAGTGGGGAATCATCGACGTAGAGGACGCTGTCGCTGGGGCGGAGTACTTGGTGCGTCAGCAAAAAGCAGATCCACTGCGCTTGGCCATCCGGGGAGGTAGTGCCGGAGGTTACACCACGCTGGCCGCCTTGACCTTCGCGGATACTTTCAAAGCAGGAGCGAGCCTCTATGGCATTAGTGACTTGGAAATTCTAGCCCAGGAAACTCACAAATTCGAATCGCGCTACCTGGACCGGCTAATCGGCGACTACCCCGAAGAGAAAGAGGTCTACCAGGCTCGTTCACCGATCAATCATCTAGATCAACTTTCAAGCCCCTGCATCTTCTTTCATGGGTTGGAGGATCAAGTGGTGCCCCCCAACCAGGCAGAGATGATGGTCGAAGCACTGCGGACGAAAGGGGTTCCCGTGGCGTATGTGCCCTTTGAAAAAGAGCAGCATGGCTTCCGCATCGCAGAGAACATCAAGCGCTGCCTGGAGCTTGAGTTGTATTTCTATTCCCGTATTTTTGGCTTCCACCCGGCAGATCCGATTGACCCGATTGTGATTGACAACCTGGAGGAATGAACGAGCTCAACTCGTTGGTTGAGAACATCGGTCAGAATTTGGAAACTATCCCACAGGATGTTGTTTTCCTGGCCATCTATCCCACCATCGTTCAAACAAAGCCAGCTGGCTTGCTGCAAAATCTTTCTGGCTTGGGCTCAGTTCATCAAAGGCATTGAGATGGTGTTGATAGTCAGCATCGCCCTTGAGAAACAACAGGTATTTGTAATAGAGCACAAGGTCCGGGCCTTCATCAAAGGTGGATAGCGTTTTTAGGGCGTCTTCGAGCTCATACGCATAGTTTTTTGCTTGGCAATCTCCGCTGAGAGCCATTTGGCAGAGTGCAAACAACTTCAGCACAGGTTGTGGCAGAACGTTGCCAACCCCAGTAATCAACCCAATGGCACCACATCGAAGTACTCCGTGGCAAACTTGGGTATCGACCCCAACCAGTAGCTCTAACGCTTCCTCCCCACTGGTGATGTGTTCTGCAGCGTAACTCAGCGCCTTAGCACCTCCAAACTCCTTGAATCCAACAAGATGCGGGTAATCTTTCCGTAAATCAAAAAACAACTCTGCTTTCGTTTCAAATCCATAGTATAGGCTGTTGTAAATCACAGAGGGAAGGTCCACCCCAGCTTCCAAAACCGCAGCCAGATGTGCTCTTTGCGCTGTGGGTGAGGTGCCCCTGGAGAGTACTCTGGGAATGATCATCAACCCTCTTGCTCCACTTGCCTTTGCATGGACAGTATGAGCAACTGCGTTCTGAGTATTTTGAGCACCGGTTCCCACAATAACTGGAAGACCAGCATCGATCAGGGCATTCACTCCGTGGCGACGATGCTCCTCAGAAAGTAACGGCCAGTCGCCCATTGATCCACAGTACACTACTGAACTCATTCCTTCTTCCATCAGCTCTTGGCCTTTGCGGACTAGCGCATCAAAATTGGGGATGCCAGATTCGTCGCAGGGAGTCATTAGGGCAGGAATACAACCATAAAACGTGTGTGTTGGCTTCATTGCGCTACTCAGTTTATGAATCTGTTTGGGCCATGCTTCGATTTGAGTCAACAGATTTGGATCTGCTTAGTTCAAATCAGGCAATTAGGTTTAATTTTAGGAATATTGTCTGTTCAGCTAATGAAGAGAATACTTACCGGAACAGAATCCATTGGTCCAGCCTCCAGACTTTGCTTGCTACTTCATTATCTACTGAATGATACTTTCGACGCTTTTTCTAATTTTTTGGGCTTGGTATTTTATTCTGCTGAGGCCGGTAATTTTTAAAAATTTCTATGATTAAGGTTAGTAATGCCAACACTGTTTTATTTTGAAGCCAAATTGAAAATAGGTAAGGAAGAACGATTTCTTCAATTCGTAAACGGCCCTAAAGGCTTTGCAATCACCAAATCAAAGCCGGGTTTCATTTCGGCAGAAGTTGGACTATCGAAAGATGGTGTGGGTCAAACCACTTTCCACCTGTGGGAGAAATGGGAAAAGCTGGAAGACTTTGAAAATTATGGCCAAGACCCAGAGCGCTTGCCTGGTGCAGAGTTTGAGGAAATTTTTGCAGATTGTATTGATGGTGTTCCTCGAGAGATTTTCCCAGAAATCATGGAAGTCTAGAGTCTCACCCCCATGCAAGAATTCCTATTGCTCATGGAACTACCAACTATCTCTTGCTTAGTAACTGCTAATGCACTCGGGATCTAGTCAGCTAAATATCAGTTCTATCATACCAGTTCGTTGGTGGATCAAATTTGCCGAAGAATACTTCAGCCACAAAAATTATTGGCTATCATTCTTGAAAGCAATCTCTCATTACCTGCGGAAGATAGATGAAAAATTATAATTGAAGAATGACCCGGAGTACTCAGTACAAAAGTTGTTTCAAATAATGAATTTATCCTTGATGAACCCAAGTAAAGAAAGAAGGGATTATGATTTTTAATAGACTGTTCTCTAGCTTGGTCTTTGTTGCTTTCTTGTGGAATCCGGCATTTGCCCAAAGCTCCAAGAAAGCGCTCAAGTACATGGTAGCTACTGCAAATCCAGTGGCTTCCCAAGTTGGCTACGATATTCTAAGCAGGGGAGGCAATGCGATTGACGCCATGGTTGGTGTTCAACTCATGCTGAATCTTGTGGAACCACAGAGTTCTGGGATTGGTGGTGGTGCTTTCTTGTTGTTTTATGATGCCAAACGGAAGGAAGTTACCAGTTTTGACGGTAGGGAAACAGCACCACTCAAGGCAAAGGGAGACTTGTTTCTCAAAGAGGATGGCGGCCCTCTGAAATTTTTTGAAGGTGTTGTAGGGGGTCGCTCTGTTGGAACACCAGGAACATTGAAACTCCTAGAAGTCACCCATAAAAACTTTGGTTCTCTCCCTTGGCGAGAGTTGATGCAACCGACAATTAAACTTGCTGAAGAGGGCTTCAGGGTTTCCAAAAGGCTAGCGGCATCGGTGGAGAGGGATGCAAAACGTTTGAAAACTTTCCCAGCAACAAAATCATATTTCTTCCTAGACAGTGATACGCCAGTTCCCGAGGGAACTTTGTTGCGTAATCCAGATTTCGCCAAAACATTGCGCCTGATTGCCGCAGAGGGTAGCGACCCATTTTACTATGGTGAAATTGCGAGGGACATTGTTCGTACTGTTCAAGAAGCAAAGGGTAACCCAGGCAAACTATCACTCGCTGATTTAAGAAATTATTGGGTTATTGAGAGACAACCAATTTGCCATGACTACAAGCAGTATCAAATTTGTGGAATGGGACCACCCTCTTCAGGAGCACTTACCATTGGACAAGTGTTGGGGATGCTAAGTCACTTCAATTTGCGAGACCTGTCTCCAAACGGATTGAACTTCACCCATCTTTTTGCAGAGGCCAACCAACTGGCATTTAAAGATCGAGGTCTTTACATGGCGGATAGTGACTATGTAGACATGCCAACTGAAGGTTTGCTTGATCCGGAATATTTAGAGATGCGGTCCAAGTTGATCGATCCGAGTAAAGCCTCCGGTAATCTGTCTGCTGGCTCACCGCCGAAAGCTTTGAGTTATCAACTTAGTCCTGACATGTCGCTAGAATTCCCCTCTACGAGTCACTTTGCAATTGTAGATGCTCAAGGCAACGCTGTCAGTATGACGACCACTATTGAAAACGGCTTTGGCTCTCGCCTGATGACCAGGGGATTTTTGCTCAACAACGAATTAACCGATTTCTCTTTCCGACTGGAACAGAATGGTCGCTTGATTGCCAATCGACTTGAACCCGGGAAACGTCCTCGCTCTTCGATGTCTCCTACACTTGTGTTCAACGCAAAAGGTGAGTTACACATGGCTGTTGGCTCACCTGGCGGTAGTCGGATCATTCCATACGTTGCAAAAACTCTGTTGGGGGTACTTGAATGGAACATGGATATACAGGACGCGATTAATCTGCCGAACCTAGCCAAAAATTTTGGTACCCTAGACTTGGAAGCAAAAACCCCTGCAGAGCAACTGAAAGCAGAGTTGGAACAACGGGGACACAAAGTTAGTGTGCGTTCACTCACGAGCGGAATTCAGGGGATTGTTGTCTCATCAGGTGGACTGGTTGGTGGGGCAGATCCACGTAGAGAAGGATTGGTTCTGGGTGAATAGGTTTTATAAATTGTAAGAGACGCCACTCATCCTGAGTTCGTTGGTAGGTCGTTAAATTTATCAAGACGATCCTCCAAAGTAGTCTGATTACTTTCTTGCGAACGCATAGTTTGTCTTTACACTATCTACTGAATGATATATTTTTATCTTATTCATTTTTTTTCAATTTGGTGATTCTGCGCATCTTGTATAGCAATTTTGCCAAAATTTTTGGCTAGTTTCCTGAAGTTATATGTTTAAACTGGCCAATTCAATTTTTTGCTAACAGATTGCTAGTGTTTTAATTACCTTCTGGTTGATATTTGGGCTCTCTGCCCAAATTACTTGGGCCTGATGCCGCAGTGTCCGACTCATGTGAGTTGTGATCTCACACTGTGCAACGCAACGCTAAATCTGATTATCTAGAGGACCAAATGCTGAGAAAATTGATTTTTGCCTGTCTTATCATGGCGCTGTTATCTGCTACACCTATCTTTGGGGGTAGTCATTCAAATGAGAAAAAACCGCAGTTCATGTGGATCCGTACTTATGAATTGAAACCTGGGGTGAGTTCAGTAGAGGCTGAAAAGGTTGCAAGAGGTGTAATGGATTTTGTCAATAACAAACTCCTCCAAGGGAATGGTATTCTTACCATGCTTGTTCCAGTAGCAGGGCCGTCAAACAAATTTAGCTTCTTTTACATTTCTGACAGTATTGATGACAGAATTATAGGTAGAAGTAGACTGGTAAAGCTTGAGGGGTTTCAACCTCATTTCAAGGCTATGATGAATATTGTTGAAAGCGCTGACGATCAGTGGTTCATGCTTCCATCACAAGATGTTATTTGGTCTCCTTCTAGTGAATAGCGTGTACTAGTTAACCACCTTGGGACCCAATCAAATTGGGTCCCGCTGATCCTCTGTGTTAAAATGATGGTTGGTTTAGATCAACTAATTTTTCTAATTGACATATTCTTATATTTTCAATTTTTTGGCCTTAAATTAAAAAAGAATTTCAGCTAAATTGCTTTGAAAAAAGAATGATCTGCCAACGTGACGAAATGAAATACTAATTCTAGTTTGGGATGAACAATGAAAGTAATGATGCAAGTGGAATGTAGAGACTGGGATCACTGGAAAAAAGCCTACGATGCTCACGCTCCTGTGAGTTGGATTTCAACAGGACATCTTTGTAGGTCATGAAGCAGAAAATCCAAACAATGTAGTGTTGATTGTTGAAATTCCTTCTATGGAAGCAATGCAGGAGTTTATGCAGCGCCCTGATAATGCAAAGGCAATCGCTGATTCAGGAGTGAATGTAGAGAGTATCAAAGTAACTCCTCTTGCAGACTAAAGAGTCACTACTAAAAACAGAAATTTTCTCATTTAATCACTGAGGAAAATAGCATGAAAAAGTTTTTCATTGCTCTAGTTAGCATAGTCGTAATTTTATTCGTTGCTGTTGGAGGTGCACATTTTTATGGATTACAGAATTTGAGTGCATATCAACTCGATCGATTTACAACAGTAAAAGCTAGTGAATATTCGGTTGCCCTTGAGAGAGGGAAGCATTTAGCAACCATTAGTGGGTGCAACGGTTGTCATGGGGCAAATTTTCAAGGGAAAGATTTTATAAACGGGGCACCTATTGGATATGTCCCGGCTCCTAATCTCACCCCTGCTGGACCTGTCGCAAATTATACAGATGAAGATTGGGTGAAGGCTATTCGGCATGGCATAGCGAAAGATGGTAGGGTAATGGTGATTATGCCCTCAAACCATTATTCGGCCTATGGTGATGATGATCTCGCTGCACTCATTTCTTACATGAAAACATTACCACCCGCTGAAAATAAATTTGGCTCACGAGAAATTCAATTTCCTGGATCAATTATTTTTGGAATTCTTGCTTATGATTCATGGCCCGCAAATCAAATTCCTCATGATGAAGTTGGTGGAAAAATAGTACCGATTATTGATGAGTCCCTTGAATATGGTCAATATTTGACAAGAATTACAGGGTGTTACGAATGTCATGGAGGGAACTTGGCAGGAAAAGACCCAGACTCCGAAGGTTCACCTGGTCCGAACATCACTAGAAAAGGCAATCCTGGCAATTGGAATTTCGAGGAATTCAAGAAAGCTATGCAAACTGGTCAAACACCAGAAGGTAAGACATTAAATCCAGAAAAAATGCCTTGGCCTCATTATGCAGTGATGTCTGATATAGAATTGCGATCGCTGTGGTTGAGTTTAAATTCAATCTAAATTTAACTAACTAACCGGTGACTCAATGTCTTAGCTGGTAAATTAGTTGTGCAATCCTTCAATCTAAGCTTTCAATCTCAATCATGGAGGCCTTCTACCAGATCACTAACTCCACACATTATTGATAATTTTTCTTGCTTTTTGGCTACCTTCCAATCGATTTTTTGTGAGTCAAACTCAAGCTTTCAGTTACGACTGTTTGTGTCTAAGCTAATTTTTCAAATTTAATTTTCTAAGGCATCACAATGAAAAAGTGTCTAGCGGTTCTTGCCGCTGCAATCATCAATACTCCTGCGTTATTTGCAGGAGCGCATGTCAATATCCCAATTGATCATCTTGTGGACGGAATGCCTGTTATTTTTATGGTCACCGGGCAAAAGATCACCCCACAGCAACACTCTGAATTCAAGACAGCTGTTGACGAATGGTATGCATCAGACTGCTTCATGTCTCAGCAGCACTCAGTTGATATCGTAGTGGATGCTGATGGATCCGTTACCCACGTTGTACGATGGGCCACTAAGGAAGCATTTCTACGTGATCAAGGAATTCAGTGTGAAGTATTTGAGTCTATGTTTGGCAAGATTGCTCAGATTGGTGGTGCTGATCTGAAAATGTCTGCAACCACATCGATTGCACCTTCACCGAGATAATTTTATTCAGAATCCTATCTGCTTTTTGTTAGCCATAGACCGACAGCTCAAATTGGTCAAATGACACTCGCCCTAAAAGTTTTAAATTCAAGGACTCACAAATGCTCAATACAATGGTGATCATAAAAATGGGTAATTGCACTTTTGATGATTGGAAAAAGGCTTTTGATGCTGACTCCGAAACCGATGCTCAATTCATGAAGGATATCATTGTCGGCAAAGTGGATGAACATACTGCAATTGTCAGTGCGGATGTGTTTGCTCCAGAAAAAATGGAAGCAATGATGTCCGATCCAGAATTTCAAAAAATTGAGGCTGAAATGGGTTTGAAGCACACTGTCTATCAGGTAACCCCAGCCTCAGCTTAAGAAGTGTCTTCCCAAGCGTGCCATGTCAGGGCACTAAATTTACCTTGAGTATGTTTTCACACCCCTACATTGGAGACCTCATGAAAGCTTACAAACTTGTAACTACACTAATATTTTCACTTGTGATATCTGCTTTTGCTTTTGCTTTTGAACCGATACCTGACACAGGTTGGGGGGCAGTTCTAAAAGTTCCAGTAGCAGAAGTTGAACGAGTGGAGCAAGGCTTGATCGAGTGGTCAAATTGGATAAGGGATACTCATCCTATGGGTAAAGAAGAAAATGGTTTAGAAAGCCTGACCATTACGAAGAGTTATGCATCTGAAAATCACGTTTTCTACGTTATTGTGGAGCGTTACCGAGATAATGCTGGATTAAAAAATCATCAGCAACTTTTCCAGAGAGACGTAAGAGGTGCTTATGCAAATATGTTCGCCAAACTCTCTTTCTTCCGGCAGTACAGAATAGCGGGCTCGGAACAGAATCAGACTCTGTACAGTCTGATTCCATCTGTAGGAAAATAAACAGTTTCAGTTAGAACTTCTCCCAAGCTAATGACAACTGTTGGTGTTATTTGAAGCCTATCCGGTCAAATAACAGCCCTAATATATCGGTTTGTTGGTGGATCAAATTTGATCGAGAATGATTCAGCTACAATAATTGTTAACGGGAATGTTTGAACGTAATACCTAGTAATTGTTGCAGATCTATTGATTGGCGGTGGAGGATACTTCGGAATTGTGGATATCCTGAACTTTTTTTAATTGGTGGAGGTGGTAACACTTGAACTTTGTAGTATGCTCGGAATTACAAGGTTTTTTGAAGACTCGTGTCGCTGTTGAAAATCATTCTCGACTTCACAGTCTAGGGATAAAGGAGAATTTGCTCTCAGATATCTAGCGTGCCTTCTGCTACTTGGATGCAATTTCCACCAATCCAAGTGGTGGTTACCACACCATTTTGCTTGCTTGCCCGGGCTCTCAGTTCACTTGGTCTACCCATTTCAACTCCCTGGGCAATCCTCCAACCATAATCTCTGTCCACCCCGTCATCCAGGTGAGCGAGTAATCCAGCTAAGGCGCAATTGGCACTTCCGGTTGCAGGATCTTCGGTCACCCCATCCAACGGAGCGAACATCCGAGTTCGCAGATCAAATTCATCCTCAGAGCGCACATAGAGATGCGTCATCGCTACACCCTGCGCCTGGAGTACTGGAAAAGCGTCTAGATTTGGCCTCGCTTTCTCTAGTGCCTCTCGATCCTTCAATTCGACCATCAAGAAAGGCAGACCCACAGAGGCAAGCTGTGGTCTGTGTCTATCCGCACGAATCGCTGAGCTTGGAAGATTCAGCGCTTGGCTGACCGATTCCAAGCTGATCTCCGCTCCAAGCGAGAGGGGCGTGGGAGCCTGTAGTTCAAAGAAGGGATGACCGTCATTCGGATTCGTTATGGTGACTGGGACCAAACCAGCCTTTTCCTCAAAGACAACCTGCAGCGGAGGCTGGGCATCCCCAAGATATCCGTTGTGATAGAGCGTGAAGGCAGTGCCCAGATTGGGGTGACCTGCAAACGGTACTTCCGAGGTAGGCGTGAAGATCCTCACTTGTTTGGTCTGGCCTTGTTCAGGAGGAAGGACAAAAGTCGTTTCGGAGAAATTGAATTCACGGGCGATCTGCTGCATTTGTTCATCGTTCAGACCACTGGCTTCCGGAACGACTGCGAGCTGATTCCCTTGAAAAGCTTGTTTGGTGAAGACGTCACAGATAAAGAATTGATAGGTCATCAAAGGAACAGGTCTTTCAGTAACAGGAAGCTTTGGCACCCGTCAGCTGCCAGCAGGATTCAACGTATTTTGAGTGAGCGCAATGAGAGCTTTACATCGATAGATCTCAAGTAGCAGAGACGACTCAGTTGGACCAAACGGCGCAATTACACCATCTCCCATTCGTCTCTGCTTCTCTCCTTACACAGGAATGGCGGTGCCAGCGGCATTTCTGGCAACATAATTTTGTGGAACTCCCGGAAATATTTCTTTAAATAGGCTCAACATGTTCATCGTAGAACGTCGATCCGAGCTTAAATGCAAATGCCCAGGAGACCCTAGCGTGGGGGGCAGCGCAAATCCGTGAGGGGTCCCTGAGTGATCATGAAAATTCCAATCAACTCCAGCCTCATTCATTTCAGCATAGAATCTTTCCTTGCTTTCATTTGTCACTAGATAATCAGCTGCACCGTTCTCAATCAAAACGACGGCTTTTGTGTTGTAATGGTTTTCACATAATTTCAGCGGTGGTATTGCGGCACCATATTTTGCTGCATTCGGATCCTCTCCGGTTTGCAACAGACCATGGAAAGAAACCACTCCCCCAACATCCAAGCCACCTCGGATACACTCCAGCACCGCCATTCCCCCAAAACAGTAGCCGATCGCAGCTGGGGCAAACGCTTTGTCAACAAAAGGACTCTCCAAGCCTTTTTCCAACCAAATCTTCAGCAAAGCTCTGAATTTTTCATGATCGTGATCCAGGGAAACGAGACCCTCAAAACACCGCTTCCTGAAAGCGGGCATAAGCTGCTCATCTTCTGGACATAATCTTTGATCAGGTGGCACGAGATCCCCATAAAGATCTGCCGCTAGTCCAACATACCCCAATTTTGCCAGGTACTCCGCAACATCCAGTTCGAAGAACTTGAGTCCTTGAAAGTTGTGAAAAATCAACACGAGTGGGCGTGGACCTTGTTCCGCACTCGGCGCCACAAGATATCCTTTGTAGTTGTTGTCTCTGAAAGAAAAATTGATTTCTGATCTTCGGAGATCCGAACCACTGGGGGAATTTTCTTTTGATTGATTCATGGCTACCAACCGGAAATTGTTGTTGATTGATGATGGTTCAAACCAAGATTTTCTTGGCTGTTACGACATACAAAGGATCAAAGTTGCTGTTTTCACGGACAAGCTGCTCAGACTGAATTTCACGAAACCCTCCCGCCTTCTCAAAGTACCAGGAAACGAGTCGACAGTGATCCTCGCCGCTAAACATTCTCCAACCCAGGATTGCTTTGGTTGGGAACATCCTGTTTGAAAAACTCACACAACAGGTCCCATTCGGCTTCAAGACTCTGTAAATCTCTCTAAAGACCGGTACCGGAGAGGTTAAGTATTGAACTGATACGGCAATCGTACAAAGGTCAAATTCTTCATCACCGTATGGCAACTGCTGCTCCGTGTTTAGGTTCTGAATATGGAAATCAGTGAGCTGCGTATTGTTTTGCAGTTCAATTTGATTCATTCCATGACCCGAAACCCTAGAGTAGTGCTTGTGATCAGGCAGGTGCGAAACCCAGCTCGACATCAAATCGAGCACGGCATCGCCATCTTTCAGTAACTGATCATAGTAGTTTCTCAGAACTTGACAGGCATTTTCGTCAATGTGTTTAACTAGCCGTGGGCTCGCATAAAAAAGACGGTCATCATTGGAGTCTTCCTTGGTAAACAACTGTTCTGGAATCATCTGTTATCCTGAAGAAAAGGTCAGCTCGTCCAGGTGGCAAATCGTGATGAAGCAGGTAGGACAGAAGACTGATTCGATGCAGCGCAGATGTCAACTGGTTGATGAGCGGGATTTGCTGAATATCCAATCTGACGATCCAGAGACGGATTCATTTAGAAGACGGATGTTGTGGGTGTCACGATAGGTGCCACTCAGCCAGTTTGTATGGACGGACTAAAGTGAATTTGACTGGAGGAAAAACCGAGGAATCGTTGGTTGTTTCAGGGAAGAAGAGGAAGAAGTTGTGATTAAATTCGAAAAAATGGTGGAGGTGGCGAGAGTCGAACTCGCGTCTCTATACAGTATTTAAAAGCTTTTAAGGGTTGTACGTGGGCGTATACGTGGGCAGGCTTCCAAAATTGACATTTGAAAAATGAAGGATAACCCACTCCCAGATATGTAGATTGCCATCTGCTACATGGATACCATTCCCACCAACACAGGTGGCGATAATTACCCTAGTGTTTATGGACTTTGTTATTCACCGGTTGAATCGATAACCTGTCGTTCCTCTGATACCCGTTTGAGCAAAATCCCCTATGCCAGGTTCTGCATCCACTCAGAAAAGCTTCAGCACCATCAAAGGACTGTGATTCCATTCAACTGATGAACTGATGCGGCCAGAAAAGATGAAGATTCACAGCCGCTTCAGAGAAAACAATCTAGTGCTTTGACCAACCTCAGTTGTTCTTCTTCCAGATTTTCACTCCAGAGCCATCATTGGCAAAGAGATGTAATTTCCCATTGATACTGAAGAGCTTGAGATTGGAACCACCTGAGCCTGTTCGGAAGTCTTTGGCTTTTAGGGTGGCAGCTGCCGTGCCGTTGGTGACCCAGAGTTCTTCCCCATTGATTCCATCGTTGGCTGCAAAATAGAGTAGGTTGCCAATAACTTTGTATTCAAAATTAGTGGCAATTCCACTCGAATTTCCTGCGTAGATATCACGTAACATCAAGGTTCCAGCTGCCGTACCATTGGTGACCCAGAGTTCCTTGCCATGGGTGCCGTCATTGGCCGTAAAGAGCCACTTCCCATTGGGTAGCTGAGCTACGAAAGTAATCTTGGGTGCATCGCTATGATAGGAGTAACGATTACCTAAGCCAATTGTCGCGAGCAGAGTAGTCTGATTATCAGAGCCAGTTGAACGAGTGGACCACAACTGGTTGGGATCATAAGAACTGCCACAACAACCTGTGTAGTTGTTTTTGGTGTAGAGCAAATGTCCATTTTGTTCATACAGGTTAGCGGCATCCATTTGGTACCCAGCCAAAATTTTTGTTGTCCCACTGGAGGTGCCATCGGATTTCCACCACTGGTATCGCTCATTGGAATTCATGGAAGAATTATAAATCCTGAAATAAAGCTTCCCATTTGCCTTCATTGCTCCTTGAAGTGTCACGTTGTTACCACTCGCTCCAACTGAAGCAATTCGACTCGGATTCCCAGTCCAGGTCGCATTATCGACAACAGTTCCATTGTCATTGCTTTGGCCAGGCTGGAGTAAGCGAACTGTGCTGAGGGGAAGCTGCCAGATTTCACTGTTTTGAGTGAAGTAGATCGTATTGTCCACTCTATGACTTTGGGAAGCAACGGTGTAAGGAACATTGTTCAATTCTGTCGTAGTGTTATCTCCATCTGTGACATAGATTTTTTGATTATTTCCGCAACAAGAGTAGTTGCCGTACTGGTCGTATTGACTAGTGAATAAAAGCCGGGAGCCGTTATCTGGTTCACCAGAGAGGGTAATATCCTGAAGATTTGATGGATACCAAGCGGTATTATTATCAAACGTTGCATTGTCAGATCCATCCAACTTCACTTGATAGAGTCCGTTTTGCCATTGATTACGATAGCTGTTGTAGGCACTAGCGGTGAAGAAGACCTTGTTACCACTTTGCGTAAGGTTGTACAGAGAACTGCCATTTGAACCAGGATAGAGATCTCCCAGCAATCTTACGCCTGTGCGATCAGCTACCAAGGGTTCGTAGCCATAGCTGGCATTAGTTGCATTGTCGTAGACCCTGGCTTGGAAGAAAACTCGGTCGTTTGAACCATTGTCCAGCGGGACGCTTAAACCTTGGGAAATATTGTATTGAAGATTATCGAATCTGATCGCCGTAACATTACCACTTCCGTTATCATAAGTGGCTGCAAGTTGATAAGCAGAGGTGCTGTTGTCAAAGATCCATAGATTGTTGCCTGAACTGAAGAAGAGATTGCCAGACTTTTTCAGAACCCCTGTATGATTATCAATCTGATCGCCGCCTCTAAGATGATCAATACTGCTGACTGTCGAGTTATTGTCACCGACTAGGCTAGTCACCAAAGTGAAAGTACCAACTATCTGTTTATCGACGACCAAGCCTTTGGGGAACTGTCCCTGCTTAACCTGATAGGTGATCTGGGTGCTTGATCCGGTGCCGTTATCATCAGTCACTGTGACCTTTAGAGTACCGCTAAGCGCTGGGTCATAGTTGACCATCGTTGCAGGATTCACCGTCACATTATCGAAATTAATACCTTTATCAACACAGCCGGGGGGACCTTCAATCGTTGGAGCGCTGACTTGAGTACCGCCAGCAATAGTTACGGTTCGGACTAGCCCAGTTACGATTGAATAATTAGCAAGTGGGCTGGTTGCAGTTGAACTGTCATTGTCGGCGATGCTATTTGCAGTGTTTACGGGAGCAACCAAAGTCGCAACTGTGGCACTGGTTTTAGTAGCTTGATCCCATCTGTTGAGGAAAACACCGGTGTTAGTGTCGAAGGCTGCAGAGTAGTAGGAACAAAGATTATTATTATCTGGTTGAAAACTCCACTGGTAGCGAATCTGATCCAACGGCTTGTCATCACTGACATCGGCCGTCCAAAGGATCGTGTTGCTCTCATTGTCGCGCCAACCGACTAAGGAGGTAACCACGGGGGAGAATTGGATACCTGCGATGTTGGGATTGCTCACCGTGCTCACTGCAATGCTGAAGCTGGACTTAACTCCAATTCCCTGACTGTTTGTCACCTGAACTGTATTTTTCCGGATTCCAGCTGAAATGGGTGCTGTGTAATTGGAGGTGAGTGTTGCCGAGGTGCCTAGTAAATTTACGGAGCCCACAGCTGGATTAAAAGAACCACCTTCTGGAGCAGCAAAGCTGTAGTTGAGCTTCGAGCCACTTGAACCTTCGACTTCGACCTGGACAGAATCTGTCATCTCCGTGCCGATGCTCGAAGGTGCCATGATCCTGGTAATCCTTGGTATCGCCAGCACCGTCTGATCAGCTACCGGGTCCATGCGCAGGTTTAGCGTGTTGGTGCCGTTGTCCAGGGACTGCTGGGTCGTGCCACTGAAGATCATCAGGCTCTTGTTGTCATAGGCTTTCCCATCAAACTGATAGACTTGGCCGATATTGATGTTGTAGACCTTGCCAGTCCAACTTCCGCCCACCTGGCTGAGATAGACCGACTGCAGGGTGGAGCCGCTGGTGGCATTCTTGACATCAATGCTGATGTTATCAATGTCATTGTAGCCTCCAAGATAGCGATTCTTGCTGCGGCCTTGCTGGATGGTGTTGCCTTCGGAGAGCAGTACCTCTAGGGTCACCTCTTCAGAGTTGCTCCCAACAGGAATGATATCTATGGCTTCCGGAATTGATGTGGTCTCTGGTGCGTGAGCAGCAGGGATTTGAGTTTTCTCGGGTTCAGTCGCACAGCCAGCCAACAGGGTGACCAGCAGTAGGGTCAGGACAGAGTGGATGAACTTGTACATGACTTCTCCTATGGAGCGGAGTAAGGAAATTCCCCGAGACTCAGGGGGCGGGTTAATAGTGCACTGCGACCGGAGCCATTTTCATCAGTTACCCTTAGGGTAATTGTGCCGGTCAGATTGTCATGAAAGCCCAGCAATACGGTTGGATTGCCGGTTGGCTCCGAAAATACAGATCCCTCCATGGACCATTGGTAACGTAACTGGCTGAGCGGACCGTCATCGCTGATGATCGCTTTAAGGGTCAGCTGGTCTGCTGAGGTCCGCGTCAGTTGTAACTCTTCAATCACTGGGGTAAAGGTCAACCCAATATCTATGGCTTTGCTGACGACTTGCTCCACTTCCTCAACAGTTTCAGCGACACTCTCTTCAATTGCCTCAACAATCTCCGATTCGACGATTGGCTCCTCGCTGTCCGGGACCGCTTGGGCAACAACGGCAACACTGTTTTCAATCCCAGCAAGAACCTGCTCTAAGGAACCAGCCTGCTCCAGCCGCGAAGGAGCAACCAGATTTGGATCGTTAAGGACTGCATTGGCAGAATTACTGGCCAACTCAGTCAAAGCGGCATCGGAGCTGATGTCCTCAACTTCTGTCATTGTCTCTGCCACCTTGCTCAGAGCCGCCAACTGAGCAGCTGTTGAATCCAATAGAGGGCTCTCTCCACCACTGAGCACTTGTAGCACTGTCTCCACTGTTTTGGCTACACGCAATAGGCTTCCGGGTGAGCCGGCAGGGTCGGCGATATCAGTGTTCCAGCCACCAATCTCATCGAGCTTGGCTTTGAGTTCTGGTTGAGTGGTAACCAGTGTCGTCAATGGGGTGATGTTGGCTGCCTGCTGGCCAGCTTCCGGCATTGGGGCCAACATTGGTAGCGCAGGGACTTCTTCTCCGTTTGCGTTAGTTATCGTGCCGCCCTGAGAGAAAAAGACAAAGCCACTGTAGCCGCTGCTCAAAGTGTAACCACCACCAGTATCAGAGACAGCGGTCACCTCCCCAGGATCCTGTTGCAGGTTACCAATTTCAGAGTCGGTGCGGATAATGTCAGCAACTACTGTTGCCCCTTTGACATAGTCCTGAGCCAGTTTGCCGCTAAAAGCAGTGAGGTTGTCCTGTACAGGTACCTCGACTTCAACTTCAACAATCACAATCTCAGGCTCAGGTATTTTTACTTCTGGAAAAGATGGCTCAGTAAAGGGGCTGCTTTCACTTTCTCCATCACCACCAGAGCAGGCCACTATCAAAAACGTCAGGCCGACAAAGATTCGATTGCTCCATGAATACATGAGCTTCATTAGCGGTATTCGATCCAGATCTGCCAAGCCGGCTTGCTGAGAATTTCAGCATTGGTGTCGTCTCCATAGCGGATCTGCAGCGAGTCCATACGTTGCTGCCAGCGAGTCCCCAGCAGCCAGTTTTCGGCAATCTGAAACACAGGAGAGAGCTCATAGCCCCAAAGGAATTGACCATTGCCGATGGTCTCAGAATACTGGACTTCTCCTGAAACTTTCTGGTGTCGGTAGCTGAGCCGGTCTTCCTGCCAGCCCAGCAGGACCATTAACTGCAGCCGCAACCAGTATTGATGGCCAAGCTCTACCCCACCGTTGAAACCAAATTGCCACTGCTCACGCTCTAGCTTTCCATCTACATCACCAATCTGGGCCTGGCCCTCTTCACGCAGCCAGTGCTGCTGAAGTCCGTAGACTGTACCCCAGGGACCAAACTGTTGATAACGAGCGCCCAGAGATTGACCTTGAAGTGCTACCTCATAACCGCGCTCTGCATAGTTAGCTTCAGTAGCACCCGCAGAGACTTGCCAACCCGCTTCGGCTTTCTGTTTAAGGATTGTCTTCTCAGGTGTCTTCTTGGTGGTTTTCTGCTGAGTAGCAGGCTCAACAGCTTTCGGCTCAACTTGCTTGCTCTTTGCTTTGATCTCCGATGGTTCTACCGGCTGGATCTCAGGCTCTATCGGTCTCTGCTCCGCAACAGGTTCAGATGACCCTTGTTCAACTAACGATTCTTTTTTCTCTTCTTTCTCGATAGGCTGGGAGCGAACATTCTCTTCCTCCCCATCCTTTTTCTGTCCGACAAGGGGTTTGTAAACTTCTTGCTCAACTACTGATTCTTTTTTCTCTTCTTTCTCGATGGGCTGGAGGTGAACATTCTCTTCCTCAAATTCTTCAAGTCCAGGTTTTGGTTCAGGCTGATTGAGCTCTCTATCTTCGTTTTCTTCTAGCTCTTTTCCAGATAAGTTCGATTTTCCTGATTGCGGGCTTTGTCGATACACAATTGGAGGTTGAAGCAGCCAACGACAAAAACCCGGAATATGTCTGAGCGGTTGGCCAGCCAATTCGAATTGCTTTTGCAGGGTTGGCCGGCCTGGTTCATTACACAATTCTTCTGCCGTCGACAGTGATGAATCGGCATGGCTGCTTTGAGCAGAAAACAGCACTAGACCAAGCCCGCAGACAAGGCAATAGAGTAGTCTCGAATTTTTGATACAAATCGACATGCACCTTTACATCAGTGAAAGCGTATCTAGTTGTTGTAATCCGATTACTCTGAAAATGTCTTACCAAGTGACAGCCTATCTAAGATTTATGCCTTATTTATTCCAATCTACTTATATATATCTGACAATGTATTAATTGGTAACTGGTAAACTAATAATTTGCAAAGTACAAATCTACTTATATATATCTGACAATGTATTAATTGGTAACTGGTAAACTAATAATTTGCAAAGTACAAATTTATTTGATGGAGCATATAATTTAAAAATTATAATAAGATGCAAAAAGATAATTCTGAGAATGGATTGATTGTTCGTAAGCCCAATATAAAGGCTCTGGGCGTTGAGTTTGGAATGCCGGCTGAAGTTCAAAATTTTCGATGGAGCGTAATCACTCAATGTCAGATGGATTGCTCTAAAATTGGTGGTAAAGAAAGTTTCTTTTATTGTTATTAATATTAATATATAAATAATATGATATAAATTTTACTCTTTCATAAAAACCAATTAGGGGAGGTAATTAATTGATAGGGCCCCCCTGTGGCTCCTACCCCGGGTCGTTAGAGAGGTCGAAATTTTCGAGGATTCTTTTGCGCTGATCACTACCTTTTGATGCTGTCAACAGAATCGTTTTGTTGACAGTAGATCGAGAGGCCAGGTTTTATGGGGTCTCCAGCGTCAAAAGATTTTTCGCAAGAAACTTTCCTATATACACATACTTAGGAAGGGGGGTAGAAGCTTTCTTTTATTTTTTTCTATAGTAAAAAGTTAATAAGAAAGTGTTGACAGTAGGTCTTTTTCCCCGCTACCCCAGCAATACTGTGGCCTCTAGCGTCAATACACCTGTGATGACAGAAAACTCTGAAATCCCTGCAAACCCGCATACTGTCGACCTTTGAGCGTCAACACCCAATACTTGACATGCGTTGACGCTCCATTAGTTCAGAAGTGAGTTATGCTGAAAATTTAAGAGGAGACTTTGTAATTTCCAATGCTCTGAGCCCATATACTACGAATTCCGGTTTCTTTCCTCCTCCAGTGTGTTCTTTGCCAATCCGCTTCTGCTTTTTGATACAGTTGAATCGGGCCAATTCCTGTTCAAACTTCTTTCCGTTCAATCTCTGAAAATTATTGCTGGCACAATATAGTTGGTAGTTCTCCATCAGGTCACGCCACTCAACGTAATCATTATTCTCCTTATGAAATTTACCGGAAGAATCCAATGTGATCTCTCCAACAAGTTCATAGTTCTCTTCCAAAAACCCTTTCACCACATCCGTGTACTCACGAAGACTAGCCATTCCTGCCTGAAATCCGGGAGCCTCCGTCATCTTCCAGTTGTTATCCTGCAAACGAGCTAACCCGTTAACAGCCCAGTTGAGAATACCTGGTAGCTCACCACGAAGCTTCTGCTTGAGATTCCGATCCACTTGATCCTCGGGAATCTGCACCTCAAACTTCAGCACATCATAGCGGCGATAGTACCCATCCGAGCGATCATGTGTCTGAGGTAGTCCATTCGCACTAAGCACTAACTTCACACGGGGTTCAATTGAGAATGGATCTTTGTAGAGTCCCCGAGCTTCAATCTTCTCACCACTGACGATCTGCTTCAGCCGTTCACTTGTAGTCTTGTCAGTCCGAATATCTGTGACTACATTGATTCGCATGTGCTCCAGCCTGGCCAGGTACTTATCCTCTGAGAAAAGTGAGGGATCGATCGCACTCACTTCCTCTGGCGCAACAAGGTCAGAAATGATTTCGATGAAGGTTGACTTGCCGTTACATCCAGACCCATAAAGCAATAACAGTTTTTCGAGTTTGCTCTCATACCAGAGCAGGTAACCTGCCCACTCCTGCAGTCGCAGCCGATCCTCTGGATTCGGTACGACCTGCTTGAGAAATACCTCCCATTTTGGACAGCTTGCATTCTCTGAATATCTAACAGGAGAGCGGACGGTAGCCATCAATTCCCGGCTGAATGCTTCCAGTTTTCGGTTCTTCAGATCCAATACTCCGTTAGCTAGCACCAGCTTATCAGGCTTTGCATTCCACCGGTGTGTCTCTTTGCTGCGCAAAATCTCAGTTCTCTGTCCAAGTATTTCCGCAATCCCCTTCACTGTTCCAGTTGTAATCACTCCCTTTGGGCCAAATTTCTCCGTTGAGGACTCCAGAAGTTGCTGCACTTGAGAGCGAATCTCCGAATCATCAAGCCTCTTCCAAATTCCCAACTTCTCCTCGTAGCGGTAGAAGGTAGAATTGACGCAAAGTAGCTTGCCTTGAGATAACTTTGAAAATTCCTTGGCCGCCAGTGGCTGATCAATTTTCAAAAGATCTCCTGTTTTCTTGGTGAGCACCAGAAACGGTGCAGGCAGCACCGTATGAATCGTCCTTTCTACGTAATCACTGCGGTCCTCACACTTCTCCGGGCGCCAGAGTTCTGAAAGTTTCCAGGCAGCTACAATCTCTTCAAACTGAAAACCTGCTTTTCCCAGCATGCTACAAAAAGCCAGATCAGCCTCACTTTGGCTAGGATAAGCTTGTTGATCTTCGGCATTGAAAACAGATTTCCATTCACCATTGAACAAGCGTCCGAACCGCCACTGCTTTTTCATTTCTTCCAGGGCTTTCAGTTTACTTCCACTCAAGCCTTTTGAAGTCTGAGAACTTCCTGTAGATCGAGACCTGGAGCCAGCTTTCATGAATTGATCTCGGTATTGCTCCATCACCTCAGCTGAAACCTCTGGTATTTCCCTATTATCCGAGACTTTCTGACCCGTAATCGTCAAATAGCGTTTGTCCTTGTAGATTTCCCAAGTGCAGCCATCCACGTTCTTTTTTAGAGCAATGTCGCTCGGCAACTGTCCTTTGATGAAACCCCGTAATCCTCTGCCGGAAGGTGATAGCTCCAGGTAAGTTCCCCGAGAACTCCAGAAGTCGAAGAATTTTTGGCCACTAGAATTGAGTCGGAGTTTTTCCTCTGGCTTACTCTCCACACACTTGTCACAGTCGAGGCCGATCAAATCATCATCCTTGATGAGTACGAAGCCGATGCCATCACCAACTGTTTGCTCACAAACTCCAAGCTCCATTTCAAGGTTGGGATCCGGATCCCAACCATCAGAGCGATCCAGGGTGACCTCATATGTTCTCCAGTTCTGCGGATTAGTACTGTCAGCAGCCCAGTTGTGTTTTGGATGCAACGGCACTTTTTTCCATTTCCTACCTTTCAGCTGATATTCCCAATTGACCCACCTTGGAATATGCTTTAGCTCAGTAGGAATCCCTTTCGGTTCTACTCTCAAGGCCTTTGGGCGCTCTGGAGTAATGCGAACCACGGAGTTACTCTCCGCACTGCCACTCAAAAAACTGTGATTACTTCTGGCATCTGTGATTTCCCTTTCCATCGGACACTTTCCTATTGATTAGTCTAGTTTGTTTACTGAATCCGACTCGTTAAATGCGGGATCCAATTGGTTGATTTTCTTTCTCCAACTTTCTTTTCATTTGTGACTCCTGTTTTGCTGCTTACTTCAATCATTAGAGCACTGATTGCGGTGAGATCAGCTTTGCCGATCTCGCTGCAATCTTGCTCTCAAGGTAAGCTGATCTGTTGCTCTAGGTCTTGAAGGGAATAACGGTAGTACGCACCGACTCGGATGCGTCGGAGCCTGCCTTCTTGTCCCCACCGATGAATCGTTCCGCGACTAACACCAATTCGACGGGCAGCCTGACCAGCGGTTAGAAATTCTGTTGGATTAAAGGTAGACATCATCATCTCCATTTAGCTGAGGGTAGAGTTTCAGTTTTTCTATTTGTAACTTTAACATTATTATACAAATTGTGCAAGTCGTTCCTTCTGTCCTGTGCTTCACTTCAATCTTTTCTGCACTCTAGCCTGAAGTGAGCCACGCTATTAGCGCGCTATAGCGCCGCTAACGGTTAGACAAAGAACTCAGTTTGAAACGCTTTTTTCCCTGCAGAGCTTTATCAAGAAATTCCTCGATTTCCTTGCGAGCCACAAAGGTTTTGCGACCGATTTTGACCCGCTTGAGGCGTCCCTGGCTCAGCCAGTTCTGCAGGGTATTCGGGCTTAATCTTAGCAGTTCGGAAGCCTCTGATACAGTGAGCAAAAAAGGATGATTTTGAAGAGCCATGGATTTAACCTTGTCTTGACAATTTACTTAATAAAATTTAATTAACCTTTAATAACCTGATTGAGGTTATACTACCTTTATGAGAATTTCAAATACTTTTCCAAAGTGAGAGACCTATGGGCAGACCACGTATCAATCCTGCGCCCGATTTACTGCCGGAAACTCAACGCTTCTCCGAGTTGATAGAGGAACTTGGTTTCTCTCGTAGAGAGTTTGCTCTGCGTTTGGGAATGTCTCCCAGCGGGCTGGGCACTCTATTTCAAAGAGGGGCACCTGTCTCCGTCGTACTGGCAAAAGCGGTGGAGTGCGAGTTTGGAGTCAATCACCAGTGGCTGCTCAGCGGCCAGGAGCCTAAATGGAGCAAGCCTGAGTCGGCTCTGAGACTGAGTGAACAATGGTTGCTAGAAATACTCGGCCGCATTGGCCGCCTCTCACGAATTGCCCAGGTCGAGCTACCCTTCAATCTAGCTGTCGGCTTTTTTCAGCAAGAGCTGTTGAAGTTTCAGCAGGAGTTGGTGGCCTATCAATTGGGCCGACATACAGTGATGGATCAGCTCTTTGACTGGCAGCAGAACATTGCGCTTTGGTTAAGAGGAGACTGGCAAGCTCTTCAGCAGGAAGTCAATCACAGCAGTGATATGCAAATGGAGTCAGACAATGCTGCCGCTAGCCCAGGAGGACGAAGTCAACCGAGGCAGTGGCAGACAGCCCGCTACTACTACATGGATATCACGGTGATGGAGGAGACTAAGCGGCCTTCTTCAGAAGCAAAAGAGTTAGGTATTGAAATAGATCAAGCCTGGATTGATGAGCGGCGTCAGCGGCTGCACCAGCGTTGGCATGTACTTAAAGATAACGTGCGGCAGTGTTTTCAAAACGATCAGACCGGTTGGCTGAGCGTAGAATAGAGCACTCGGTAGTTCAGCTTTATCAACACATCAAATTGATAAGGAATGATGGGATTAGAGATTGAGTGCCCAAAGTGTGGGCATTGGAACTCTGAAAGTACGAGTACTTGTAAAGGCCGATTTAGGCGTGGTCCAAACAAAGGTGAACGCTGTGGATTTTCACGACTGAAAAAAGAGCCGAATAAAAACTACCGCATCGAATATCGGCAGAGTGGCAAGAAGATGAGGGAGTCAATTGGGCCATCGAAGGCGGCTGCCATGGCTCGCCTACTGGAGGTAAAGAAGGCTAAGGTTGAAGACAGGCATATCGAGCGCGATAAAAATTCGATGGTGACGCTTGATCACTTGTTTGATTGGTTTCTTGCCTTGCAGGAAGTTCAGAAGCTAGACAGTTACCCTCGTTATAAAATGCAGATCAAAGCTTTAGAGCGACTGCTAAATGCACAGCAAGTGATCAGGGATTTGACAATTGCACAGCTAGAAAATTTTGTTCAGCAACGATTGCAGGAGTCTTCTCCAAGTAAATTAGGCAAATTGATTTCCCCAAAGACTGTGAAAGAGGAAGTGAATCTGCTGCGCAACATTTTCAATCGAGCACTGAGGCATGAGATCATTAGTAAAATGCCTGTGGCTAATTTCCCAGCAATTAAAGTTGATAATGTTCGCAAGCGAATCTTTACCGATGATGAATATCAGCGACTGCTGGAGGCCTCCCCCATGTGGTTGCGCCGTATAGTCATCATGGCCTATTGGACGGGAATGCGTCAGAAGGAGATTCTCCAGCTCGAATGGAACTCCGTTGACCTGAAGGAAGGATTTGTAAGGCTTAGGGCAACTCAAACTAAGACTGACGAAGCTCGCTCTGTTCGGCTATCACCCCAGGTCATTCAAATGTTAGGAGAAATACAGAGAAATCTGCAGTGGAGAAACGTATTCCTTTCGGTGACCCAAAGACCAATTCTGCGTTGGGGATCTTACCAAAAAAAAGTTTGGAGTGAGTCTCTGAAGAGGGCAGGAATTGAGGACGCTGTTTTTCATGACCTAAGGCATGACTTCGTCACAAAGGCGATGCGCAGAGGCAATACCTCTCACGTGGTGATGAAGCAAGTAGGGCACAAGTCTGATGCGATGCTAAGGAGGTATCAACTCATAGATGAGCGGGATTTACTTCAACTCAAGTTTTCACCAGAGCCCGAAAAACTCACTGAAACAAGTTGATTTTTACGTGGGCGTATACGTGGGCAGTAGCCGATTTTAATGGGGGAAATTGGGGTAAAGAGAAGGCAGAAAGAGAAAGATAAAACCAGCCTCTAGACCATATAAATCGGGGGCTAGAGGTAAATTGAAGTAAGATGAAGTAATTACAACTAAAGTTGTAAAATGGTGGAGGTGGCGAGAGTCGAACTCGCGTCCTGATATGCTTTCCCACGAAGCGCTACAAGCTTAGTCGAAACTTGTCGTTTTCACAGTCGGTGTCGGCAATCGACCGCCTCACAACTGTACACTTCCAGTTGATCTCATCTGACCGTCAGAAGCCCAGTCAGACCAGCCCAAGTAAAGGGTTACACCTCAACGGAGGCCCTCGGGCCTACCTCCGCGAGACGCCTACTCAGGCAGCGATTGCTGCGTGAGCCGGAGCGTAGTCGCTGTTGTTTGCAGCTATAATTTTGATGACCGTATTTACGTGGACGTTCATCACCCACGGCTTGCTCTCAGTGAGTTCCACACCCAGTCGAATACCGGGACACCCCCACAACAGACCTTTTAGACTAGCAGCTTTGTGGATTTGTGCCACTGAAATCATTCAGCTTGTGCGGAAGGGAACCGTCCTTGTTCCTTGGTCAGCACTGGAGTGAACCTCGGCTCGAGTGGTGTTGTGCAGGTCACTTTGGGGCCTTGGTGTTCCCAACAGAGCACCACGACTTGTGTAGCAATCGGGGCTAGGAGGCCACCTCCTGCAGCGCCTGCACAACGTACTGGGGCAGGGCGAAAGCTCCCTGGTGAATCGCCGGATTATAGTAGCGAGTCTGCAGTTTTGCAGCTTGGAAGCGCTCTGCCAACGTGCTCAGGGGTACTTGACGATAGGTCGGGTTGTCGCTGCCCCAGGCAAAGGTCATGATGCCCCCGACATAGGTCGGTACTGCAGCGCCATAAAAAGTGGCATCGGCAAAGATGGGCCGTAGGCGCTGGTAAGTGTCACGCACCTCTTGGAGCTGCATGTAGCAGACGCCGTTCTGGGTTGCCAGGATTCCTCCCGGCTTGAGGCAGCGCTGGCAGTTGGCATAGAAACCCTTGGTGAACAAGGCTTCTCCTGGACCCACGGGATCGGTCGAATCGGAGATGATCACGTCAAAACGAAGTGAGGTCTCCTGGACAAACTGCAGGCCATCGGCAATCACGATCTCTACCCGTGGATCCTGAAAGGCCCCCTGAGAATGCTGTGGCAGGAAACGCTCCGACATCTCGATCACGGCCTGGTCGATCTCCACCTGCACGACTCGCTTGACGTTCGGATGCCGCACCACTTCTCGTAACATGCCACCATCTCCCCCACCGATGATCAGCACCTCCGTGGCTTGACCGTGTGCCAATAGTGGCACGTGGGCCATCATCTCGTGATAGATGAACTCGTCAGCCTCGGTTGTCTGGACCACACCATCCAGGGCCAGCACTCGACCGAAGCAGGGATTCTGAAAGATGATCAGGTGCTGGTGCTCTGTGCGTTGTTCAAAGAGCACCTCGGTGATCTCCAAGTGTTGGCTGTAGCCCTTGTAGAGCTTCTCGCTAAATATCTCCATAACTCCCTGTACGTCCTCGCAACAACTCCTGCACCTGGAACTGTCCGGGGTGAAAATGAGTTCGTAGGACCTCGACCGCCAGCTCTGGTTTGGCATCACCGCACATGAAGATGTCGAAAGCCGCAAATTGCCGCTCTGGCCAGGTATGCACGCTGATGTGTGATTCAGCCAGCACAGCCACTCCGGAAATGCCACCGTTGGGCGTGAAGTGGTGCAGGTGAATGTGGAGTAGGGTGGCCTTGGCGGCCTCAACTGCCTCTCGCATCGCACGTTCCATCAGCTCCAGGTCGTCCAGCTGATCTACACCCCAGATATCGACAATCAGGTGAGCACCTGCACAGGAGACACCGCCACGGACAATAAAGTGATCTTGTGCGTCCTGCTCGTCATCCAGGTTATGGTAGGCAGGCCAATTGTTGAGGGTAGAAAGATTTTGTTCCATCAGAAACTCCTTGATGAGTGTGAACCGTTCAGGCAACTGCTTCGAGCAGACCGGGCATCGGGAAAAGCATGGGTCGGCTGAGAGGGATCTCATCCAGTCCGTGCTCGCGGTCGATAAATTTCGACTCCAGCTTGGCGAGACCAAAGTCTCTCTGGAGACGATCAAAAATCAGTTGAGGGTCAAACTCAGCGCAGGAATAAACATCCATCTGCATCAGGGCAGGGGAGACTTCATCCCAAACGTGAACAGCAATGTGTGAGGTTTCGATGATGGTGACACTCGTCAGGCCCTGGTTGCCGGGCATGTCCGAGTAGACTGAGAAGGGCCCCATCAGCACTTTCATGCGGATGTCTTGAACCAGTTGGCGCATCCAGTCGTCCATTGCGCTTGGGTTGCAGGGGGGATAGTGAATTTCAGCACGGACGATCAAGTGCTTGTGTTCCAGTAGCATGGAAACTCCTTTCAGTCAGGGGGTTCGGAATATTTTCTCCGCATTCCGCTACGGCTAGGCAGCGGGCGGTGGTATTTCAGAGGCGTGCAGGCCGGCGGGCAGTTTCTTCTCACTACGGAGCCACTCCGGGGCGCTGCGCTCGGCAACTGCTGCACGCATCAGCAAACGCTGAACGAGCTGGTGCCGATTCATGTCAAAATCACGACAAAGCTTCTTGAGGAGTTGCTTGCTCTCCTTCGATAGTTTGATTTCCACTCTCTCTAATCCCTTCTTACGTAGCTTGAGCCGGTAGGTGCGTTGCCTTTCCGCATTGCTCTGGCACTGTTTTTCGGGATCCATAACTGCTCCAGCATGGGTGAATCATCAGATTGGAGAACCAACTACTCCCAACCTGACGTTATCAGTAACGTTTTTAGGCGCGATGATAACGATTTGAGCAAAAGCTCGTCAGAATCCAATATTCTGTTTGAGAATGCAAGATTTTCGTGAAGAATATTTCTGGACTAGGAATTTTATTCAATTTGGTCAAACTGGAAGAAGCGGTACATGTTTTACCGCTGGAAACAACCCATCCTCAGAGGAATAATGGAAGAATTGCGCATTCAGATGTCAGCCAAAGGGCCTTATACAATCAAGGGCTACAAGGTGGTCGTGGTGGATTCCGAAGGAAACGAAATTGAAAAAGAAGGCACAGTGGCTCTCTGTCGCTGTGGACTCTCCAACAAGAAGCCGTTCTGTGATGGTGCCCACCGCAACTGTGAGACCCTCTGAGCTGAATCACTAGCGACTGATGCGCTCTTCCCACTCGCTGACCGTGTGGGCAGCACGACGCACCAGTCGTAATCCTCCCTTGGCGACTAGGCGTCCGGCCTCTCGCGCCTGTTCCCAGCTTTGCTCCCAATTTTGACGAGACTGTAGGTCTGGCAGACAACGCAAGTACTTGTGTCGCAGTGATTCCTCCAGGCTTCCAAGGATGCTGGGAATCAGCGCTTCCTGGACGTTGTAGACTTTCCCGTGCTCCAGACAGACTGGAATAACACTCTCTGTTGGCACTTCCAGATCCTGGGCGACAACTTCCAGCGCTTGACGAATCAACTGGGCCTTGGGACGTACGGCTTGTTCAATGTCGTAGGGTGGTTCCCATTCACGAAGGGGTCGTAGCAGATCGATCTTGCTCAGCACAACGAACAGGACGGGAGAAGGTAGCTTGGATTGGCGGAATTCTTCACGGAGCTGGTCGAGTAATCGTTTATCAGCCTGCCGAGCGGCCTGGTTGGCGGCACAGACCCAGAGTAACACATCGGAACTGCGAGCTGCTTTCCACCAGGCTTTGGGTAGTTTTTCATCTGCATGTAGACCAAAGCCAGCCGAGTCGAGCACAAGCGCCTGGGGGAGTTCATCCTGTTCCAGCAGGTAGGGAGTCAGGCCTTGTTCGACCGGAAGCACATCAGTTGCTGCCTGCAACTTTCCAAACATCGCATTGACCAGACTCGATTTGCCAGAGTTGACCTGTCCGAGGATCAGGATGCGCAAGGGTTCTCGATGCAGCGACTCAGTATGGGATTGCTGTTGTTGCAGATCGGCTGTACTCGAGGAGCTACGATAATTCTGTAGATCCGCTTTTTCGATCATCACCGAGCCACTGTACAATTCAATGGCATAGTAACCCACGCGTTCGAACAAGGCCTCCAGCAACCAACCAGATACTTCCTGCCGGGAAGCCTTCAATAGTTTACTACTGAACCAGCCTTGGATTTCTCGTAAAATTGCCGTCTGTGGTGCCAACCCGAAGGAGAGAGCCCGGTAGAGTGCGTAGAGATCACTACCCAGCAGATACAGTCGTCGAGTGCGCAATAGATCGTGGATCGTCAGCAGGTGCGCTCCGGGCAGATGAGTTTCCAAATCACGTCGGAGATCCAGCGCAGCCCGTTCTACAATACGGAGCAGCGCAGGTAGGGGAACCTCTAGAAGAGCTTTGGAGGAATCCTTGTGAAAGTGAGAGGCAACGCGTTGAATTTCCTTTAGGAGTTGTTCCTGAAGGTGGGCTGGCTGTTGTAGTAACTCCGGCTGCTGAGTGGCCTGACGGGCTCGCTGTTGGATGGCTTCCCAGAGGGACTGGGTGTCGTGAGGCCAGTGCGCGGCAAAGGGCTTGGTCACCGATTTGGGTTTCCAGCCGCGAAGTGACCAGCGGACTCCGATTCCACCGATCAACAAGGTTGCCCCAATCACTCCGGTGCCGTACCAAAGCCACTGACGTTCTTCCAGCCAGAGAAAGCCCAGTCCGATCAGTCCAAGCCATGGCAAGAGCAGGAAAATCACTAGTAAGAGCAGGGCAAGAGACCTTCCTCGAGTATGGTTTGTAGAGGGCGATGGTTCAGGGGTTGGCATGATTTTTGAGGAGTGGAAGGGAACGTGCTTTATTTTTCTTTGGAGGTTGTCTTATGAGTTTTATTTTTGACAGTCACAATAGCGCGTTGCGGTTTCGAAAGATGGTGGAACGGTACTACCAGATCCCCTATGAAGAGGCCCTGAATTCGGCAGATCCACGGGAATTGCGCCGAATTTATCGTTCCTGCCACCCAACGCAGGCTTTATTTAACTATTTTTGAACCAACCCGGTTCTAGGCATTCGACGCCAGAAGAACCAACCAACCGCCAGCAGCAACGTCAGGAAGACAGCCAAGCTAACAAAAGCATAGTTGCGAGAGTCTACCGGGATATTGGAAATCCTGATCTCCAACAGGCTGGCATCACTGGCTTGTGCCCGCCACGCCAGAAAGTCGACATCACCGAAGGTTTGATTCCCCTGGAAGGTCAATTGGGAAGAATTCACGTCCAAGCGTTTGGCTGGAGTGAAGACGCTGACCCGATCCAATGGATGAGCGTAGCGCTTCTGGAGCGAGTGGCTGCCCAGAAAAACAGGAATGGTGTATTGGAAGAGCAGTTGCGTGTCTCCTGGTGGAAAGCCACGAGTCCAGCGCAATTGATTGCCCTCCTGTTGATAGGTTTCCGGACCGTCTTCGAGAACACGAAAGTTTTCATGGGCGTTCGGTAGTTCCATCAACAAGGGAGATTGGGTGCTGAGAATATTGTCCTCGGTCGGATTCTGGACGCTGATGACCTCCGTGACGATAAGTTGATCGATATTGGACTCGAAGAACAACGAGGACTCGCTGAAGACCAGTGCGCTGGTATCGAAGCTGGTGGACGGTAGACGGATGTCCACAGTAATCAGTTGCTGTTCCGGACGCATGAAGAAGACCTCTGAGCTATAGAGGTTCCCTTCAAATCGAGTTCCCAGACGATATCCGGCTCGGTCATCCCGGGGAGGATCCTCAAAGCGAAAGCGACCTGTATCGTCAGTTTTGGTTCGTCCAACTGGACCGGCAGGTACGACTTCACCGCTGGGATCGAGTACGAATTTGATCAGCACTACATCCAGGCCTTCGGAGAGGGTAATTCCCTGGGGAACTTGGACCTGTCCCTCGATTGAGATTGGATTGTTGCTCTCTTCAGCCGCTAGGGAAGTCCAGCTAAGCAGGGAACCAATGATGATCAGTGCTAACAGAAGTTGAACTGTTTGGAGAAATCCGTGATGAATTTTGCAAAGGGGCATCGGTTGAAAAGCTCCGCTAACGTGATCCTTTGTGGGGAGGATAGGAATGCCGTTGTCTGATGATTTGAACCGCACACGACTGAAGCGCCGAATTGACGAACTACATGTCGATGTGCGACGCCTGCAACGTCCACAAGAGCGCCATAAAGCTCTCAAGGAACTGGATCAACTGACCGTGGAATACATCCGTGCACTCTGTACGGAAATGAAATATGTCTTTCAGCAGAGTGCCTTGCTGCAGGAAGAACTGCAACCTGATCCAGAACCTGCATTGGCAACAGAAGATTTGCTGGAACCACTGATACTGCAGGAAACTTACCGAGAGGTGGTTGAGCGCCTGGGCTGGAATCTGCCTGATGAACAACGACCAGAAGTGCCAGTGATCTTGCCTGAACCTGATAAGGAAGAAGAGATCAGCTTCGAATCTCCCCAAGATCTACGTTACTACGTGGAAGTCCAGATCGAGGATTGGGGGAGCAACCGAGACCGCTTCGCCTTGCTTGAAAAAATGACGCTGGAAGTGCCCTTGTGGCAGGAATGGGTCGAAGAATACCGAGCTGAAAAATCACCCAAGGTGCGGCATCCAGGAATCGAGGGACGCTGTACAGTGGAAATCGGTAAGCTCCTTGGCGTGCAGCCAGCACTGATCTCGGTCCAGGTACTCAAGTGTGCAGAGGGCATGCGCTAGGAAGACTGCTTGCGGAGCTCTTGTTTCACCTCTGCTGCCAAACGACCAAGTGGGTAATTTTCCAGATTCACGAAGCGCATCAGTTGGGCTAATCGAGGCTGGACCTCGTGTACTCGCTGGAACATTTGTTGAGCCAGCCAGCGATAATTCTCATGCCCCTGCGGAGTAGTTCGTAACTCCACCAGCCACATCAAGGAGCGCAGGTTGATCTTCAATGACCAGCGTAGCTGATACGCCATCGGCACCACATACTGTGCTTCTTGCGGAAATTCTCCCTCCAACGCTTCAAACGCACTCGCTGCTTTCTCCAGAACCTT